>LKMJ01004007.1_pt1 | contig 13813 bp, 12 predicted proteins | sample 643391 | NCBI WGS metagenome assembly LKMJ01 (sample SAMN04112250, study PRJNA286221) | soda lake metagenome | biome: soda lake; feature: Kulunda Steppe; material: water; isolation source: sample PL-Br10 brine of Picturesque Lake | place: Russia: Kulunda steppe | collected 2010-07
CCCCAGAATGGATCCCGTTTTCGGCGTTTGTTCAGATAGCCTGACAACGCCTCAAGTTCGTCGGCCGGGATATCATCCGAGAGCTCCTGTTCGAGGATTTTGGCGTGTTTTTCGGGAAGCTCGATCCACAGTTCGTCGCCCTCTTCGATCTGTCGGCCAACCGTTGGGCCGTCGATTGCGATGCTGACTCGTTCGCCGGCCCGAGCCGACGAGACGTCCTCACCTTGAGCCTGGATTCCCGAGAGTTCACCAACCCGGTTTGGCTCGTTGTTTTCGAACTTGGCGACCCGCGTGTTGTTTTTGATCGTCCCGGACATGATTTCGACGCCGACCACGGCTGGATTCGACTGTCTGAACGTGTGATCTTGGAGAATCTGGAATCGGGCGGGCCGGACGATCTTGTCGAGAATCGTCTCCTGTTGGGCCCGTTTCATCTCGTCGACGTGTGTCTCATAATCCTCAATGAGCTGGTAAATCACGTCGTTGTTGAACAGCTGTACGTCGCTCTGGTCGAGTTCGCGTTCGGCGTTCGACAACACCTCGACGTTGAACCCCAAAATCACCGTGTGTTCGGGTTCGCGGGCCGTGCCTGCGACCGCAACGTCTCGGGGAGCAATATCGCCGACCTCGGCGCGGAGGATCGGCACCTCGGCCTCCCGGAGGGCGTTGGCCATTGCTTCGAGACTCCCGAGTGTATCGGCTTTGACGACGACACCCTCTTCTTCGGTGTCGACTTCGATCTGGGCGAGTTCGCTTTCGACCTCGGTAATTACCTCCGCCAGCGGCCGGTCGCGAACAACCCGAACCGGTGCGCCGGCCATCGCAGCATCAAGATCGGGGGCTGCGATTTTGACACCGGCTGCCGCACCAACCGACTCGACTCGCTCGAACCGTTTTTCGACCCGGATCTCGGCGTTCGGCCGCGGCTGCAATAGGGCGCGTATTTCGGTGACGATCGGCTCGTCGACACCGCCGACGACAATCGTATCGCCCTCGCGGATAATCCCGTCGTAGACGACGACATCGAGTGTCGCGCCGAAGCCACGCTCTTCTTTGACTTCGAGGACGGTTCCCTCGCCCGGCCCTTCGACATCGATTTCCATCTCGGCTTTCATAAAGCGTTGAGAGAGACCCATCAGGACCGCCAGCAGGTCGGGGACGCCCTCACCGGTGAGTGCCGAACAGGGGACCACCCCGATGTTCTTCTGGAAGTTCTGGACGCGCCAGTAGAAGTCCGCCGAAAAGCCGTTGTCCGAGAGCTCGCCGATCAATTTGTAGAGGTTCTCATCCAGCCGACTTCTGGCGACCTCGCTTTGGCCGTCATAGCTCGGTTTGATCGGCGAGCCGTGCTGTGGATTCCATCCCGGCGTCGTATCGACTTTGTTGGCTGCGACGACGAAGGGCGTCCCGGTTCGTTGCAGAATATCGAGCGCTTCTTCCGTCTGTGGCTGAAAGCCGTCGTTGACGTCAACAACGAGGATGGCGATATCAGCGAGTGCACCGCCGCGAGACCGGAGCGTCGAAAACGAGTGGTGCCCCGGCGTATCAATAAAGAGCAGTCCTGGCAGGTCGAAATCGGTGACCGAGACGAGGCTCCCGGCCATATCGGCGATTGTCTCGAGTGGAACCGCGGTTGCACCGATATGTTGGGTGATGGCTCCGGCTTCGCCCTCGCTGACCGCCGAGCCGCGAATTTTGTCCAGCAGGCTCGTTTTGCCGTGGTCGACGTGGCCCAAGACGGCGACGATAGGTGTGCGCAGTGAATTGGCTTGTTCAGACATGAAATATCCCCTCAGAAGGTCGCTTTACTGGGGGAAAATGGGGCGTCGGAGTTAAGTGTTTCAACTTCCCCGCTTCCGTGGTGCTCTTTGACGGGCGTCGATGGGTCGATCTGCGTGTGTCCGTAGCAAGACCGCAACTAGTCTCGTGGATGGAATCGTCGGACCGCACCATCGACCGCCTCACGCCGGCCAAGAAACGTCACATGATCACCGTATTCGAGCGCCTCGTCTGCTGATGGGACGTGTGTTTCACCGTTTCGACCGATAACGGCGACAATACAGCTATCTGGAATTTCGGCGTTGACCTCACGGATTGTTTGTCCAACGAGATCCTGTGCGGTGAGTTCGACCTCTTGAACATCGTGGCCTTCGCCGAGTTTATTCATCCAATGGGTGAGTTCGGGTCGCTCGATCTCGTTATCAATCGACCAAGCGGTTGCCTGTGCGGCATCGATCGCGACGACATCCAACGCCTCAAATGTTTGGACGTTTTCGGGCTCGTTGACTCGCGAAAGGACGGTTTCGATGCCGAACTTGGTCCGTGCGAGCTGTGCAACCAGTAAGTTGGTGTTATCGTCACCGGTGGCCGCAACGACGCGTTTGGCCCGTTTGGTTTCGACTGCTTCGAGCACAGCGGTCTCCGTTCCATCACCGTGTTGAGCCGTATAGCCGTCTTTTTGAAGCTCGTCGACGATCTCCTGTCTCCGGTCGATAAGGACCACATTTTCACCACGGTTCTCGAGTCGTTCGGCGAGCATGCGGCCAACCCGGCCGCCGCCGATAATGATTGTTGGCATTGGAATCACATCAAGGGCGTTCGCAATCTGTCTGGCAAAGCCAGCTTGGAGGACGACGGTCGTAAAAATAACCAGAAATACCGTGCCGGCAAGAATCTGGGCTTCGTCGAACTGGCCGGCCAGTTGGAGTTCGATGGCAAACAGCGTTGCAATGCTGGCAGGGATAATTCCGCGGGGGCCGACGAAGCTGAGAAACAGCAGTTCGTTGCGCGTAAACTGTGGATCTCGCGCCGACAAAAAGACGACAATCGGCCGGATAACGAGCGTAATAATGACGACAACGCCGATACCGGCCAAGCCGAGCCCCAAGAGCGCCCCGAAGTCGATCAGGGCCGCAAGCGAAATAAAGACGATTGCCAGAACGATGAGCGTTAGATCACGGGTAAAGTCGTGAATCGACTCGCGGTGTGGGAGCGTCGAGTTGCCTAAGACGAGTCCGGCTGCTGCGACGGCGGCCACCCCGGTTTCGGAAAACACCGCCTCCGAGAGGCCATAGGCGAGAATTACCGCCGACAGCACGACGAGTCGGGCGACACGCGGGGCGTCATCGGCCGGAATCCGCACACGTGTGAGAAACGCCCGGATGAGCAGCGCAATAGCGACACCGACGCCGACACCGACTGCCAGCCGTGTGAGAAAGCCGCCCGGCGCTGCCCCCGGCATCGATTCGATAACGAGCGTCTCAAAGACGACGATTGCGAGAATCGCTGCGGTTACGTCGTTGAAAATCCCTTCGGCTTCGAACGTCGTTTCGAGGTGTTCCCGGACGGTGACGACCTCTAAGATCGGCGTGATGACCGTCGGTCCCGTTGCAATGAGCAGCGAGCCGACGAGAAATGAAAGCCCCCAGCTAGTTCCGAGCAGCAGTCGAACCGCAAGCGCCGTTCCGACGAACATCAGTAGCGCGCCGATCGTCATCAGCCCGGTGATCGCCTTTGGAGCCAGCCGAAGTTTCTCCCGTCGTAGCTGGAAGGCACCATCGAAAACGATGACGGCGACGCTCAGACCAACGATCGTCGAAAGCCCGCCACCGAAGGTTTCCGGTGTAACGACGCCGAGTCCCACGGGGCCGAGACTCACACCGATGAGGATGAGAAAGAGGACGCTCGGAATCTTGAGCCGTTGTGCCAGCACCTGTGCACCGATGCCAAGTGCGAGAATAATAGCGGTAACCGTGAGGACATCAACAGACACAGATACAGAAATTATGAGAGACAACAGCATAACCGCTTCGCTGAACAGATCTATTTTTTTCCTCTACGCCCGGTCGCTACGAGGCCCGCTTCGAGCGGCCGGCTGACGGCTGTCGGACGCTCCCCGTGGCGTTTATATAACTTCGGCTGAGTATCCAAGACATGGTCGACATACTCGCAGAAAACCTCTCGGGGAAAGCCGTGATGGGCGCTGACGGAACCGAGCTCGGCGATCTGTACAACATTACGATGGATCTCAAAAGCGGCGGTCTCCGGAGCCTCCTGGTTGTTCCAAACGAAGGCATTTCGGCACATTCCTCGGGATTCGACGCTGACGACGCCGGCCGGCTACAGATTCCCGTCGGCGCTGTGCAAGCCGTCAAAGACTACATTGTTGTTTCTCGCTAACGATATGCAGATTCTCGATACGTCGGCGTTTATTCACGAGTACCACACTGACGAGCAGACCGCCTCGGTTCCACAGGTTCACGAGGAACTCGAAGGTGAACACGCCTTCCGATTCGATGCCGAGGAGGGTGCGGGCATGCACATTCACATTCCCTCAGAGGGAACCGTCGAACGAATTACGCGGGCGGCTGGTGAAACTGGAGATGCCGACGAACTTTCCGATACCGACATTATTCTCGTTGCCGCGGCCTTCGAACTCGACGGGACGCTTGTCACTGACGATTATGCGATGCAGAACGTTGCAGAGAAACTGAACGTCTCGGTCCAGGTGATCGCTCAAGACGGCATTACCGAACAGCGAGACTGGATTTTCCAGTGTCAGGGCTGTGGCCGAACCTACGACGAACAGCTCGATCGCTGTCGAATCTGCGGGAGCGACCTCACCCGAAAGAACCCAACCTGATCAAAGCGAGGTTCTTCAGACAATGCCGGCTTCTGCAAGGTAGAGAAACCCAAAGACGAACGCGTTGTTCGCGCCGTGAATAACAGCGGGGACGACGATGTTGCCGGTTCGCTCATAGAGGTATCCCAAGACCAATCCGAGAACCGCCGCCGTGAGGACATACGAGAGGATTGCCCCTGTTCCGCCGCTGACGGCCGGAATATGGATAACGCCAAAGAGGACGGTCGCCCCAATAATTGCGGGCCAGACACCCCAGGATTCGCGGAGTCGACCCTGAACAACGCCGCGAAAGAGGAGTTCTTCGGCCGGACCGACAAATACCAGCGAGATGACGACCATGACGAGGTAGTAGTTTGGATCGCCCACACCGGCGGTCACAGCGACGTTTTCACCGCTCGCAAAGCCGAGTGTCGAGAGCAGCTGATTGATCCCGATATTTGTTGCCACCAGCATGATCACGCCGCCACCAATCAGTGCAAGCCCGCGTGCGGTTGGTTGTGCCCATCGAATCAGCCGGTCTGTGTCGATGACGCTCGTATACCAGAGTGCGACGACGCCAATTGCGACAAACTGAATAACCGTCTGTGCGAGCCGGAGGTCGTTTCCGTCGGCTGAAACGAGTTCGAGGCTGACCAGCGCCGGGCCGAGGGCCCCGACAGAGACACCGGCAAACAGGTAGGCACCCACCATGACAACGAGTACCTCTCCGAGGTGTCTCAGCTGGGTCTTCGGCGCGCTGTCGGCGTCCTGATCCATCGTCTTAGTGATACACTGGCAGCCTGTTAGCTACACCGATTCACGCTCCAGCGTTGATTTTCGCCAATAGATCGATTGAGGTTGAGGCCGGTACACCGGTTTACGTTGCGACCGTCATCCGGGTTTACCTCGAGGCCGTCATTCAGCCCTAGTCGATCAAGAACGTCTGTTTGTCGGCAACGGCGTCGGCTTCCTCGAAGTCGCCGCCACCGAGCAGACCGCGGGCAGCCTTTTTGCCCCATTCGACGGCGGGCTGGGTAAACGTCGAGACGCCCGCCAGTTCACCGTACATGACACAGGCGGCCTCCATTCCGTAAATGAGTTCGCCGATACCGTGGGCGTCGACGGCGTCGACCTCGATCCGAACGTTCGGGCGGTCTTCGGCGGCGAGACTGGCCTCGGTTGCCTCGAACTCCGCATCGAGCAGGTCGCCGAGTCCCGAGCCACCGAGATACGCAAGGCCATCGAGGTCGGTTTCTGGAATCGTGATGTCCTCGCGTTCGCGGGGTCGGACAAGCGTGACAAGTTTATCCCGCGGGCCGGCCCGGTAGAGTTGGAGCTGTGAGTGCTGGTCGGTTGCACCCAGTGCGCGGGCGGGTGTCTGGCCCAATCCCTCTTTGCCCAGACTTTCGGCCCACAATTGGGCAAACCACTCGGCGAAGTATTCGAGCGATTCGGCATACGGCATCATCGCGTTCGTCAGCGCGCCGCGTTCGGCCAGCGCGTAGGAAACCGCACCGTAGGCGTACGCCGGCGAATCATACAGCGACCCCGATAGCGACTCCATCTCGCTTCGTGCCCCTTCGACGACGCCCTCGATGTCGATTCCCTGCAGGGCTCCGCAGGCCAGTCCAACCGTCGAGAGTGCCGAAAAGCGGCCTGGAACGCCGTCGGGAACCCGGAGCGATGGGAGACCCTCTTCCTCGGCCATCGCCCGCAGGTTGCCCTCGTCACCGGTCGTCACGATGGTCTGTTCAGTCCAGTCGACGCCCGCATCCGTCATCGCTTCGCGGACGACGAGGAAGTTTGCGAGGGTTTCTGCGGTCGTCCCCGAGCGCGAGACGACGTTGACGACAGTGTCATCGAGCGGCAGCGAGTCGAGCAGCGCCGCAGTATCCTCGGGATCGACATTGTCGAGAAAGTGCGCCTCGACGTCAGTCTGGTCGGCCAAGGCGGCCGAAATCGTTGCCGCACCAAGTGCACTCCCACCAATCCCAACGGTAAGCACGGCCGATGGCGTCCCGAACGGCTCGACTGCGGCACGGATCTCGTCGGTGTCGACGGTTTCGGGCAGATTGAGTGCGGCATAGCCGTGTTCCTCGGCTTCGATACCGGCTTCGATCCGGTCGTGGGCGAGCGCGACTCGCTCATCGAGGTGCGCGAGGGTGTCTTCGGTCAGTCCAGGGCTGCCGCCAAGGGCGTTGCCGATATCCAGATACATACGTATGTTTCGCGTTCGCTGTCGGTAAAGTCGTTACCGTCTCCTCGCTTTGCTGAACGTTTCGACCGGAGTCGGGATGCCGGTTCCGTCACTGCTTCGGTGGTGGCCCGTCTTGAGAGCGGTATGTCGTCACAGATCGATCTTTCTCAGCCGATCACGCCTGCTATGCAAACGTATCCGGGCGATCCACCGGTTGGCCGTGTTACTCATGCGACTCACACAGCCGACGGCTATCGCGCCGAAACACTCTCGCTAACCACTCATACAGGCACTCATATCGACGCCCCCTTGCACACCGAAGCTGACGGCAACTCGCTTGCGGACTACGAACTCGACCGGTTCGTCTTCGATGCCGTCCGTGTCGACTGTCGCGGGCTTGACCCGCGCGAAGCGATCACACCCGAGCTACTCCCTGACCCTGAATCAGCCGCCGGAGCCGACATGGTCGTCTTGTGGACCGGCTGGGATCGCCACTGGGGGACAGATCGGTATCTCGATCATCCGTTCCTCGATCCGACAGCCGCTACGGAGTGCGCCGACCGGGGGCTCTCGGTCGGTCTCGACACGCTCAATCCGGATCCAACGCCAACAGCGAACACCGCGAACGTCCCGTCGGAGACCGCTGTGACCGAACCGACCGGATTGCTCGCACATCACGCACTGCTCGGTGCGGACTGTCTCATTGTTGAAAATCTCCGAAATCTCGGGGTGGTTGCCGACCGCTTCGAGCTGCGAGCCTATCCGCTTGCGCTCGACAGCGATGGGTCGCCAATCCGTGCGGTCGCTGTCGACCAGGACGCTTGATCGGTGCTGACCACCCGAGAACGACATCCCGCGAGATTTAATCAGCTCGCGTTCGTAGACTGTCGTAATGGGAGATGGCTACCGCGGCGTTGTCGGGGCGTTTCCGTATGCCTTCAGACACGGTGATTCGAGAATCTTCAAGCTGTATGTCGTTTTCGGCACGCTCGCAGCGCTTTTCATCGGTGGACTGTTCTTTTTCGCGCTGATCGTCTGGATCGGCCAGACAGCCTCCGCACCGGGTGGCTCACTGACACTGTCGCGGACATTTATCGTTGTTATCGGGCTTTTTGCCGCGGGACCACTGCTTGCACCGACACTGTTGGTTGCGCGTAAACATCGCAAAGGACTCCGGTACCACCCACGGTACGATACGATTATGGCGCTCATGGGGGCGCTCTTTCTGTTCTCGATCTATCTTGCCGCCATTATTTCGATTCCCGAAAGCTTCACGCTCGATGGCGAGACAGTTACCCGCGACGCCCCGTCTGGTCTTTTTGCCCCAGTCGTCGCCCTGCTGTATTCGATTCCACAGATCGGTGCACTCGCTCCGCCGGTGATTGCACTTTCACTGATGAGTCTTGTTCACTACATCCTGACACGCTGAGTCTTCACGAACATGGCGAGGGGCCACCTGGTGACGAAACGCCGAAATCCCCCTCACCCCTACAGACCGCTATGACCGAGCCTGAACAGAAGGAAAGTACCTTCCTCGTAACGCATGCTGACGAGGACTCAGCGGTGCTCAAGGACGTCCACGACGGCCAAGTCCACGCGCTCACGTCGAATCCGGGAATCGAGACTGACGATGCGGTTGCGGGAACGGTATCACCGGACCCACCGCTTGAACTGTCGTGGCAACTTGTCGAAGTCGAGACTCGTCGGCCACTGTCAATCGAAGAAAGCGAGGAGCCACCAACCGCTCACGAACAGGAACTGGCCGCCGAGCAGGCTGTCGGCGAGCTTACCCGCAAACCACGGGCCGGGATCGGTGAACTCCATATTATTACGGTTCCGGAGGCTGAGACGGCCGAGGCGGTCGCAGATGTCATCGAAGACCGCGAGGGGACGCTCTCGCGGGCCGCACGCCTCGGTGTCAACCGCGTCGAAGTCCGGTCGACCGCCGGTGTTGTCAGCGTTCGGTACCTCCCATAGCGGGTCGATTTTAGTAGTAAGACGCTACCGTCCGCTTCTCGGACATGAGAAGGCTTATTCAACGCCGAGTCACACCGAGCCGTATGGTTGAACTCGAGGTACCGGTGGTCGATTACACCCGGTACACGAACCGGCAACTCGTGGCGGTACCGCTTGCCATGCTCGCGGTAGCGCTCCTCGTCATCGGCGGTTGGTATGTCATGACGGGCGCGCCGGCGAACTTGGGACTGGAGTTCGTCGGCGGATCGGAGTTACGCATCGAAGATCCCGGCGGGAACGCCGAACAACAGATCGAAGACGCCTTTAGCGCCGAGCCGGCCTCGGTCAGACAGGTCCCCGGTGACGGCACCTATATTGTGAGTTTTACTGAGGGAACCGTCGAGACTGATGGTGATGAAAATCAGCTGACGGTCTTAGAGAACGAAGCCGACGCCGCTGGCTTTACCATTCAGGCGAGTTCGTCGGTCTCACCGAGCTTTGGGGCAAACACACAGCTGATTGCACTCGGTGGGATCGCCGTTGCCTTCGCTGGAATGAGCCTTCTCGTCTTTGCGATGTTCCGTACCATTGTCCCCTCGGTTGCGGTTATCGCCTCGGCGTTTTCCGATATCATGATTCCGCTAGCGATGATGAATTTACTGGGAATCGATCTCACACTCGGGACCGTCGCCGCGCTCTTGATGTTAATCGGATACAGTGTCGACTCCGATATTCTGTTGAACAATAGTATTCTCCGTCGGTCCGGAGATTTCTATGAGTCAACCCATCGCGCAATGCGGACTGGTGTTACCATGACGCTGACCTCGATGGCAGCGATGGCAGTGATGACAGTCACCGCCTACATTTTCGGTATCCAGATTATGACTGCAATTGGGATTATTCTCGTTGTCGGTCTCGCGGCAGATCTGATGAACACCTATCTGTTGAATGTGAGTCTGCTTCGCTGGTACGTCTATGAGGGGATCAAACAATGATTGGGACACTCAAATCCAACTGGCGGCTCGTGATGTTGGTTGTTATCGTTGCCGCAGCACTCTTTGTGCTGTTTTCACCGACGATGGCTCCGGAAGTCGAAGCCGGTGGTGAAGATCAGACCGCCCGAGAGGGCATCACAAACCTGCAGTATGGCCTTGATCTTGCGGGGGGAACACGGATCCGTGCCCCACTGATTGGACTGACTGCTGAGAACGTCGATTTCGGCGGTGAGAGCGAGGCCGCGGTCTCCTCGGCCGTTGCGAGTGAGTTACCTGATACGGACACAACTGATGTGATCGCTCGCCAAGAGTTCGAAGACGAGCCTGGGACCGTTGAGGTTGTCAACCCCGATATTTCCGAAGACGAGTTTGCCGAGGCAATGGATGCTGCGGGTTATGAGTACGATGAAATCCGTGATGGGGTGACACAGGCAACTCGTGATGAAGCAATCGAGGTGATCGAAGGGAAAGTCAACCAAGCCGGGCTCTCCGGCAGTAGTGTCCAACAGGTTACCGACGGGACTGGCTTTTTCATTCTCGTTGAAGTCCCCGGTGAGGACCGCCAGGACGTCATCAATCTCCTCGAAGAACGAGGGAGCGTTCGAATCGATATCTATCATCAGAATGATGACGGTGAGTACGTCACTGAACGAGCGGCGCTGACACAGGGTGACTTCGACAGTATCAGTGCAGCGTCACAGCCCACAGAGGGAACGAATCAGCCGCACGTTCCAGTGACAATCCGTCCAGACCGCGCCGAGGAGTTCCAACAAAAAGTCGTTGACACCGGTGTTGCCCAACAGGGTGGCTCACAGTGCCGCTACTTTGAGGAACCGGAAAACACCGACTCCTGTCTCTTGTTGGTCGTTGACGACGAGGTTGTCAACGCCTTCGGAATGAATCCCAACCTCGCCGACAGCATGCGAAGCGGCGAGTGGGCCCGCGATTCGAGTTTCGTCCTCACGACGACCTCATTCGAGGACGCCCAGCTTATTTCGCTGAATCTCCGTGCCGGTGCACTCCCTGCACAGCTCGACATTAGCGCTGGAACAACTTCGTTCATTTCGCCGACACAGGGTGAAAGCTTCCGGACGAATGCACTGCTCGTGGGTGTCCTCTCGGTGCTGACTGTCTCGGGGGTCGTCTTCCTGCGGTACCGTGAACCAAAGGTCGCCTTGCCGATGATCGTGACCGCGTTTTCGGAGGTCGTCATCCTGCTTGGCTTTGCAGCCTATCTCGGCTATCCACTGGATCTCGCCGTGCTTGCTGGCTTCATTGCGGTGATCGGAACCGGGGTGGATGACCTGATCATCATTGCCGACGAGGTGATGTCGGAAGGTGATGTTTCAAGCCAGAAGGTGTTCGATTCACGATTCAAACGGGCCTTCTGGGTGATTGGGGTCGCCGCCGGGACGACGATCATCGCGATGTCGCCACTGGCAGTGCTTTCGCTCGGCGACCTTCGTGGATTCGCCATCTTCACGATTCTCGGTGTTATCGTCGGGGTGACAATGACTCGGCCAGCCTACGGTGACATCCTGCGACATCTGCTGACTGATCGATAGCCGGCTTTCAACCGCCGGTATGTGGTGTTTCAGTGGTGCCGCGCGATAGCTATTGTTTCACTGTCACGTTTTGTCTGACAGATGTCAGACAGAATCGATAGGTTTTCTATTTGGTAGTCAAAGTACCTGTAGATGGCATCCGACACACGAACAGATGATACTGCCACGAGCAGTATCCGACGGGCGGTCGGACCGCTGCTTTCTGGGCTCACGCGAGCCGTTTTCGGCGTGAGCGCTGTTGCCTTCGGGGTGCTCGCACTCGTGTTGGCAACCAACCGTTCGACGCCGGAAGGCGTCTACTTCTTGTTGATTCTCGGAATCGGTGCCCTCTTGGCGGGAACGGTAACGATTCGGCGACTGCCGAAACCGAGTCCCGAGGCGGCCGATGAGCCGACAGATGACGACCTCGCAGCTGACGCCTGGGATCGCTAAAATTCAGTGAGCGATGACTGCTCGCAAGCCGCAAGCAGATCATCACAGGTCGACCACGACCGTCGGGCACACGGCGGGACCTCGGCATGGGTTTCGACGTAGGCGACCAGAAACGCCCGTGTTTTCGGATCGCTCGGATAGCCACTGCCGAGGGGGCCATAGCCCTCATAGTCGGCGGCGATCGCCTGCATCCTGCTGTCGCGTTCGACTTTGGCGATGATGCTTGCGGCCCCGACGAGCGGGTAGCTATCGTCAGCCCCGTGCTCGGCGGTCACATCGATTTTCCCACCCGCCAAGGCGACACCGTCTGTCACTCGTTTGGCGAACCGCGATTCGGACACATCACCGGCGTCGACGATGACCTGGTCGCCGTTGGCGACAACCGCAGAGAGCGCTCTGACCTGTGCGGCGACCGTCAATCGGTTCATATCCGTCTCCGGATCGTCGACCTCGTCGGTCGTGACGACGCCGATGCCGATCTCAATGCCATCGGCTCTGCGGAGCCGTGTCGCGATCGACTCGCGTGCGGGCTTCGAAAGCCGTTTTGAATCCCTGATTCCCTCCGGGAGCGTGTCGCCGTCGATTCGGACGGCTGCGGCCACCATTGGCCCCAAAACGGGGCCTTTGCCCGCCTCGTCGACACCGACTTCGAATGGGGTCATCGCTTAGTCGAGAAAGAATTCTTCGCGTTCGAAGGGTTCGTCGACACCCTGTACGTCGGTTACGTCGAGTGCTGTCACGACGGCCCCGACACCGAGCAGCCCGGCGAGACTCGGATCGGTCCGGTCGTCATCACCGGAAATCAGCTCCTTAATGTAGAGGCCGCCCTCGCCGTGAATCTCGACAGTCGCGTGTCTGGCGTCCAAGTGGTTGGCGCCCGCCGACAGCACCTCACGGACCCGCGTGAGGTTCGCCCGTCTGTGGTCGACACGCTGGGGTGTGTACTGTTCGATGGTTGCCCCATCAAGCGTCTCGATTGCTGTCTGCAGGTCAGCTTCGGTCACGTCTTCGTCGAACTCGACCTCCGCACGGTACGTTTTCGAAGCCTCAAGCTCTTTGACCCGTTCGACCATCGCGTAGCTCGCCAGCCGGAGCCCTTCGACTTCGACTTTCCCCTCGGCGAAGGCGTTGATATCGCCTTCGAGGCGTTCGACATCGATCTTGCGGCGGTGTGGCTCTTCGATTTCGATGACGAACGGCCGGCCGCCTTCTATCATTCGAGCGTCGACGTCTTCGCGACCCGCGCCGTGGAAGGTCGCTTCCGTGCCATCCATGACGTCCATGACGACCGGGGCGGTGAGCTGTTCGACGCTCTCGGGATAGAGATAGCCGGTTCCATCACAGTGCTCACAGAGCTGTCTGCCTTTGCGGCCGCTGGCGTGGCACTCTCGGCAGGGCCATTCTGTCTGTGGAATGTCGCGTTCCAGTTTGCGGTATCGCCCGTAAACAAATGCCGAATTGACTTTGACATCGACCGTGTCGGCCTCGATATCGAGGGTGAACTGCACATCCGGGCGCGTAAAGTCGACCTCGGTTCCGGTGAGTTGGCCGATTCGTTTGCCGACTTCGCGGTTGAAATTCGATTTGAACAGTTCGCCGGCGTCGGCGTCGACCCCGGCGTCAGCTCGGAGCAGTTCGTCGTTTTCTTCGATGAGCGGCGGGGTACGCGTACCGACCTGGTAAGTCTCGAACGCTGGATCACCGAGCGCCTCGACCGCCCGTTCGGCCCACTCGTCGAACCGGCCACACTCGCCCTCACAGACCCAACATGCCTCGGGATCAACCGACTCATACGGTTCGTCGTCGTTGAGGGCGATCGCGATTCGGAGGCTTTCACCTCGTTCGACGTTGGAGAGACCGAAACTACGGTCGGCAAAGACCCGCCCGAGACAGCTATCGCAGACCGGGCCAGCGTCGATGACCGCCCGGGCTTCCGCAAGCAGATTCATACAGGGATACTCGGCGGCGCAGATAACTGTCTTGCCCTTCGGTTTCCGGGCGTCCGTTGGCGTCATCTCGGTTTCGGACTCACCGACACTGGTACGCC
>LKMJ01004009.1_pt1 | contig 13809 bp, 8 predicted proteins | sample 643391 | NCBI WGS metagenome assembly LKMJ01 (sample SAMN04112250, study PRJNA286221) | soda lake metagenome | biome: soda lake; feature: Kulunda Steppe; material: water; isolation source: sample PL-Br10 brine of Picturesque Lake | place: Russia: Kulunda steppe | collected 2010-07
CGAGGTCGATATCGAGGTGCGTGACGAAGCCGCAAACAGAGATGAGTACGAGCCGACAGAAGGTTCGAAGTTTCTGGCGGTCGATACTGGAGTTGTCTATCTTGGTGACGGCACAGACTGGAATGAGACATTCAGCTTCGGTGGTGACGGAAACGGTTCAGCCGTGGCTGGACGGTACCTCACTGGAGTCGACCAGCTAGATTTCGCCGGGCCAGCAGAGTGGGAGAACGACGGCGAGACTGAGACCAACGAGGCGAGTGACGATGCCGCGACGGTAGCAGGTGGCGAAGAAAACACGGCGAGTGGGCAGTATTCGAGCGTCAGCGGCGGACGGGAAAACAGCGCCGAAAGTCTCTACACTGCGGTCGGTGGTGGCAGAGAAAACGTCGCGAATGGGTTTCGGGCGACAGTTGCTGGCGGAGGCGAGAACGTCGTTGATTCGAGCGGCGGAGTCGTCGGCGGTGGACGCGGGAACGAAGTGACAGGGAGTTACGCAACGGTCGCCGGTGGTGGTGGCGCGCTTTCGGGCGACGGTAACACTGCGAGTGAGTCCTATACTGCAATCGCTGGCGGTCGAGAGAACGAGGCCAGCGAATCGTATGGAGTCGTCGGTGGCGGTCGATTCAACGTTGCGAGCGGCAACGCGTCGGCAGTCAGTGGGGGCTGGGACAATGCGGCCAGCGACCCCAACACCACGGTTGCTGGCGGGCGAGAGAACGTAGCTAGTACGGAAGGTGCGTCGGTCGGTGGCGGCGAAGGCAACGAGGCGGACGACAGTTACGCGACGGTTGGTGGTGGTGAGCATAACGAAGCAAGCGCCGAACATGCGACAGTCGGTGGTGGTGAACATAACGAAGCAAGCGCCGAACATGCGACAGTCGGTGGCGGCGAAGATAACAGCGCCTTCGGGGATCGCTCCACAGTCGCAGGCGGTGCGGATAACGTCACTACTGCTGAAAGTTCGACCATCGGTGGTGGTGACAAAAACGACGCGCTTGCCGCGCATTCGACAGTCAGTGGTGGTACACAGAATGCAGCCGAGGGACTCTACGCGACTGTTCCGGGCGGATACAGTAATACTGCATCGGGGAACTACAGTTTCGCAAGCGGGAGAGACGCACAGGCAGAACACGACGGGTCGTTCGTCTGGGCAGATAGCAGAGATTCGACGGTCGGTTCGACAGATCCGGACCAATTTCTCATCGAGGCTCGGCGCGGCGTTGGGATCGGAACGGTGACACCCCGAAACGATCTGCGAGTACACATCAAACGGCGAGACAGTGCCGACGGTGGAAATATCGTCATGGAAGACGCTGACACCGATACCGGAATCGGACTGCGAGCAACCTACTCCGGAGGGGAGGCGTTCCCAGAGGGTCCGTATCTACAGTTCACCAGTTACGATTCGATCAACGAAGATACGTTCAGTAGTGACCTGGCGAGCATTCTTTCAGACGGTTCGTACCACGAAGGATCTGACCGACGACTCAAACAGAGTATCGAGCAGATTGACGGTATCCTCGCCGACGTTTGTTCGCTCGAACCCGTCACCTACCAGCGAAAGAACTGGGACGAGGACAGCGAGCATAGAAAGTACGGATTCATCGCACAGGCAGTAAAACGAACGTTCCCGAAACTCGTCTCTGGCGATGAAGACACTGGACATCTCAGCCTCGATTACAGTAAATTCGGTGTTCTCGCCATCCAGGCAATCAAAGAACAGCAGTCGATTATCGAAACCTGTCAAGAGACAATTGATGTGCTCGAACACGATAGTGACGTGAAAGAAGAGCGGCTCGACACACTCGAAGAAAAGAACGAGCGTCTAGAGACAGCAATCGAAGACCGTGACTCCCGCCTCGAAGAACTCGAGGCGGAGAACGAGGAGTTGCGTGAGCGTCTGGCGACCATCGAAGAACAGCTCCAACTGAGTAGCACCGAGAGCCCCACAACTGCGACCAGTGACGATTAACCATCACACCGTCCCAGAAAATCACGGTGTAAGACAGCTCACTCTCGGGACTCGATGGCAAACGCCCTCGTATCGCGTTCGACACTGTGGCTGAATCCGGCGTCGGAGGGCCACGATGCAACCGCGTCGTTCGTAATCGTGGTAGCCACCTCCTGTCCGGACGGAACCGTAAACAGCACTGTTTCCGGCAGTTTATTACCACTCTCTGACGCAGTTGTACACCGAAAGACGCCGTCGCGTTCCCCCCGGTTTTCGACGGTGAGGTCAAGTGCTGTTTCTCCCTCGAACTCACTGATAGTAGCCGACTGCAGGTGAAACTCCGGAGCAGTACCGAACTGCTCGACGAGCGAGTCCGGAACGTTCCAGCGTGTCTGGTGCTCGTGTGTCAACAGTACCTTCCCGAGGGCCGACTCCATCGATCGAACGCCGAACGCGAGTTCATCTCTGTTATCGTTGAGAAACACGCGGTATGGAATCTCACTCTCTGGATCTAATCGCGTCCCGTCGACTTCGAGTTCCAGAAATTGACCCGGCCGTGACCACCGGCTGCTGTCCGTTTCGACCTGGACCATGAGGAACTGTCCGCCTTCCGGTTCGTACACGTCGTTATCACGCAACGGTGAAATAATCGAGCGCTGTACATCTGTCGCTGTCACCCGCATCGTTCCCCCCTCGACATCGACAACCCCGCCACTTTCCAACCGGGCTGTTTCGTCACTTTCTGTACCGCCAACACTGACTCGACCCGTCTCGATTTCGTCGTCGCCTCCGAGACAGCCCGGTGCCATCGCGATGACTCCGGTTCCCGTTACTGCGAGGAACTCTCGGCGGTCCATGTCATCCCCTTATGAGCCGAAATACAAGAATGGGGTTGATCCGAACTGTTTCCTGTGGCTGCCCCAACTGGCAAGCAGACTCGGAGCGTAATTAGCCCACTTCGCCATGCCTGCATTCGACCTCCTCGTTCTGGGCGGTGGTACAGGAAACGCCGTCGCCTCGGCAACCGCCGACGACGGCGCGGACGGCGCACTCGTCGAGCGAGGCCGTCTCGGCGGCACCTGTCTCAACAGGGGTTGCAATTCCTCGAAGAAGCTAATCCACCGTCCAGAGGTCGTTGACACGGTCCGGAATGCAGAGCAGTTGGGTGTCGAGGCCACGCTGGATGACGTGCACTTCGAACAGATCGTCGGGGCCCGAGGCCTCGACGCTGATTCACGAGGTGAGCACCGCAATCGCTGCCGGTGGGGATGCGACGACGCTCGCGGAGAAGACCCACGTTCATCCTGCTCTCTCCGAAGTCGTCCAGGGCGCGTTCCGCGAGGTCCGACCGGTTGCTCCGGAAGGGGTCTAATTTATCGTTTCCTGATACGACCAACTGTTCATTTGTCCCTCGGAAGTAGTTCTATCCGATGACACGGATCGGAATCACCGGCGCTTCGGGGAGCATCGGCCGTGAACTGCTCGACGCGTTCGACGACGAGTACGAACTGGTCCTGTTCACACACTCCGAACACGATGACATCGACAGCGAACTGCTCGACGTGACCGACGCCGACGAGGTGACAGAGAAACTGGACGACATGGACGTAGCCATCCATCTCGCCGGCGCGTCCATGGTCGATACCGACTGGGAGATGGCCGCCGAGACGAACATCCACGGGACGAAACACGTCCTCGACGCGGCCACAGAGAACGACATCGAGCGGGTGGTCTTTGCCTCCTCGAATCACGCCGTCGGGACGTACAACGCCGTCGACGACGACCCGGAGAAGATGACACTGGAGTACGCAGAACCCCTCGCTGGTGATGCACCGCCGTCCCCCGACTCGTACTACGGCGTGAGCAAGGTGGCCTGCGAGGGGTTGACGAAGTTCTACGCTCACACCGAGGATATCGAAATCGTCAACCTCCGTATCGGCTGGTACATGCCCGAAGACGACCTCAAGGAGGAAGTCGCGGATGCCGACGATGCCGGCAAGGAACGGTTCGCACGCGCGCTCTGGCTCAGTCCACACGACTGCCGGGACGTCCATCGGAAGGCAGCGACGGTCGACCTGCCGGAGAATCCAGTGACCGTCAACGCGGTGTCCAGAAACGACGAGCGGTTCCACTCGATCATCGAAACGATGCGACTGCTGGATTACGAACCACGAGACAACGCCGACGAGGTACTCGAGGAGTGAGGTCCCTTAGCCCTGGAACTGCAGGTTCACGCTCAATCTGCAACTGCTTCGTCTGAAGCAGTGACAGCAGTAGGATCCTGTATCCAGAGGTCGCCAAAGAGGTCGTCCTGCTGGAGGCGGACCTGACCGCGGTGGGAGAGAAAGAGCACCCCGAGATACGTGTGGACGCGTGAGCCGCCCACAGAAGCGATTTCGCGAAACAGCACTTCAGTCCGACCCTGGTCGTACTGTTCGCGGACGGCCGCGAGAACGTCCTCGACGATGACGTCGATGTCCTCGCCGTGCGTCTTCTCCGTGACGTCCGCCTCGGTCGGTTCGTCGTCCATCCGGAACTGGTCGGCCGAGCGATAGTCAAGTTCCTGCGTCCCCCGGTTGTACTGCTCCGGGGACTCGCTCGTGTCGTACTCGCGGGACTCCTTCCACCAGTTGTCCCGCTCGGCCTCGCGCAGGTCCCGGACGAGCTCGTCGAGCGTCTGTGGCATTCCCCGCGCTCGCTTGCGCTCGAGTCGCCGGTCCATCTCGGTTTCAAGCGTGGCGAAGGGGTCTGGCTCGTCCAGTGGCTCGTTCTCCGCCATCGCTTGCTCCCACGGCTCCGGCGTCTCGGGCTCGTCTTCCTCGACGTTCAGCATCGCGTCGCTTTTCATCCGCAACAGGACGCTCGCGTAAAACAGCGCCCGACCCGAGGTCCGCAAGTCAGCCTCGTCGAGTCTGTCGAGGAACTTGTCGGTCACTTCGACGATGTCGATATCCCAGGGGTCGATCGCCCCGTCCTCGGCCATCTGGACGAGCACTTCAACCGGTTCGACCTCTTCGTCGCCATTCTCCTGGCTGGCACTGTCAGCATCTTCCTGAGGTTCGGGTTCAGTTGGTCCGTCGCTGTCCTCGGCATCAACCGGCTCGGGTTCGTCGTGGGTTTCTTCCTGATCACTGCCCAGCAGGCCCGTCGCCGACTCCGACGGTGCTTCTCGCTCCTCGTGACCAGTGATATCGAGCGGTATCTCGGAGTCAGTCACGGGTGACACCTCCGTGCTCGTCAGTCATCCGCAGGCACCTCCGACTGATCGTCGTCACCCGACAGGTCTATGCCCGTCACCGCGGACACGTTGTCGTCCTGCATCGTCACGCCGATGGCACGCTCGGACCGTTCGAGCATGGCCGAGCGATGAGAGACGACGACGAACTGCGCCTCCCCGGCCAGTTCGTCCACCATCTCGCCGACGAGTTCGGCGTTCGCGGCGTCGAGGAACGCGTCCACCTCGTCAAGCGCGTAGAACGGTGCCGGGTTGTGGCGCTGGATAGCGAAGATGAACGCGAGCGCTGTAAGGGACTTCTCGCCGCCGCTCATCGCGTTGAGGCGCTGGATGGGTTTGTCACCCGGCTGGGCTTTCATCGTCAATCCGCCCTCGAATGGGTCCTCCTCGTCTTCGAGGTGGAGACGACCAGTCCCGTTCGAGAGGCGCTCGAAGATGTCCTGGAACTGCGCGTCGATAGCCTCGTAGGAGTCCATGAACGTCTCCTTCTTGCGCGCCTCGTAGGTGTCGATCCGGTCTCGGATACCCTCGGCTTCCTCGACGAGCGTCGACTTCCTGTCCTGGAGCTCAGAGAGATCCTCCTTCACGCGGTCGTACTCCTCGATTGCGAGCATGTTGACCGGCTCCAGGGCAGTCATCTCGCCTTCAAGCCGATTGATTTCCGCTTCGACCTCCTCGTGGTCGGGAATCTCCTCGGCGTCGTAATCACCGACCTGGGCCTCCAGTTCCTCGATCTCCCAGTCGAGCGTTTCGCTCTCCTGGCGTAGTTCGGCAAGTTCACTCTCGACGGTGTTGACCTGTTCTTTGGCCTGATCGCGCTCTCGCCGTGCCCCTTCGACGTCCTCCCGAAGCTCCTCGCGCTCTGCTTTGAGCTCTGCGAGTTCGGACTCGAGCTCCGCTACCTCGGCTTCCTTCTCTCCGAGGAGGGCTTCCTTGTCGGCGATGGCGTCTTCGAGCTCGTCGATCTCCTCCTGTGCGTCCGCCTTCCGGTTCTGTGCTTCCTCGATGTCCTCGTTTCGCTCCTCGATGGCCTCCTCGGCGTACTGCTTCTCGAGGTGGAGCTGGTTGAGTTCGCTCTCCAGGTCGTCGATACGGGCGTTCGTGTCGTCGATATCCTCGCGGATAGATTCGGCCTCGGCGGTCAGCTCCGGAAGCTGTGAGTGCTCGACTTCCGCCTCCAGCTCGTCTATCTCGGCCTGAATTGTCGCTATTTTCTCGTTCTGTTCGGCGATGTCCGCCTCCAGTTCGTCCATCTTCTCCGAGACGTCCTCCCGCTCGCTCTCGATCTCCTCGAGCTGTTCGTTCAGCGTCTCGATGCGGGACTCCGTCTCTGCGATTGCACTTTCCCGTTTCTCGATTTCTGACTCGATTTCCCTGACCTGCTCTGCGGCATCAGTTTCCCGGTCCCGGGCGTCCTCGAGGCGGTCCTCGAGTTCGCGCACCTCCTTGCGTATCGACTGTCGCTCGTCTTCCAGTTCGTTGATGCGGGCGGCGACGCGTTCGAGTTTGCCGTCGGTTCCCTCGAAGGAGTAGCGCGACCCCTTCTTCGACCCACCCGTCATCGCGCCCGACTTCTCGACGAGGTCGCCGTCGAGCGTGACGATACGGAACTCGCCCATCAGCTCTCGGGCGGTCTCGATGGTGTCGACGACGAGTGTATCGCCGAGCACGTACGAGAAGATTCCCGCGTACTCGCTGTCGAAGTCGACGAGATTGTATGCAAAGTCAACAACTCCGTCGTGGTCGGGCAGCGAGGGGAGCCTGCGCTGTTGCATCTTCGTGATTGGCAGGAACGTCGCCCGGCCTGCGTTGCGTGATTTGAGGTACTCGATACAGCGTTGGCCGATCTGGTCGTCGTCGGTCACGACGTTGGCCAGCCGACCGCCGGCAGCCGTCTCACAGGCGGTCGCGTACTGGTTCGAGACGCTGCCCAGTTGGGCGACAGTGCCGTGAACACCGTCGATATCCGCATTCAGGATGGTCGTCACGGCCCGGCCGTAGGAACTGTCGCCGGACTGGCCCGCCTTGGCTTCGAGTTCGGCGTACTCCTGCTGAGCGGCGCTGATTTCGTCCTCGATATCGTCGAGGTCGCTCTGGCGCTCGCGTTTTTCCATGCGCAGGTCGTCGACGACGCCGCCGATGGTCTCGTGGTTCTCTGTTGCCTTCTCGAGTTCCACCTCGAGGTCCTCGATTTCGGACTCCAACTGTGGAATCTTCTCGGTCGCCGCCTCGATTGCCTCCTGTTTCTCGCGTTTCTCCGAGGAGCGACGCCTTGCCTCGTCGAGCAGTCGGTCCTGCTCGCGCTGGAGCTCGTTCTTCTCGGATTTGGCCGCCTCCAGATCTGTCTTTCGCTCCTGGAGCTCGTCTTTGACCTCCTCGAACTCCTCGCCCACCTCGTCGATTTTGGCCTCCACCGACTGGAGCGACTGCTCTTTCTCCTGGACGTCTGCCGCGAGCGAGGACTTCTCGACTTTCAGTTCGCGTATCTCGCTTTCGAGTTCGTCCAGTTCCTCCTGCTTGCGGTCGATCTCGACGAACGCCTGCTTGCGCTCGCTCTCGGCGGCCTCGATGCGCTCTTTTTGGGTCTCTATCCTGTCCTCCAGCCGTGCGATATCGCCCTTGATCTCCTCCATCTCACGCTTGATGGCGAGCTGTTCGTCCTCGCCCTTGCGCTCGATTTCGCCGTTGAGGTGGTCGAGTTCGCTCTCCAAGCGCATCAACTCGCCCTGGCGCTCGTCGAGTGTGGCTTGACGTTCTTCCAGGGTCTCCTGGGCACCCTCGATATCTGCCTCGATTTCCGCGAGTTCTTCTCGCTTGTCTTCGAGTTCCGCGGCTTTCCGGTAGCCCTCGTAGGTCTCTTTCTCCTCGCGGAGTTCCTGGTACTGTAGCGCCGTCTGGCGCTCGTCTTCGAGCTGGTCGAGGCGGTCGGTCTTCTCCTCGATGCGCAGTTCCGCCTCCTCTATGTGCTCTTCGACGACTTCGAGTTCCTCGAACGCGGCGTCTTTCTTCTCGTCGAACTGGGCAACTCCGGCGATCTCGTCGATGATCTCCCGCCGAGTCCCCGGCGTCATGTTGATGATCTCGGTCACGTCGCCCTGCATCACGACGTTGTATCCCTCGGGGGTGATTCCGGCCTGGGCGAGCAGGTCCTGGATGTCCGAGAGGTTCACCGAGCGACCGTTGATGTAGTAGTAAGAGTAGTAGTTCTCCTCGGTCTCCTTGACGCGTCGTTTGATGTGAATCTCGTCGACGTCACCGACCTGTTCGGTCCCCGCTGCGTTGACAATCTGTGGACGTTCGAGTGTCCGGTCGGTGTTGTCGAGAACGACCTCGACGCTTGCTTCGCGCTGGCCCTGGAACGACTCACCTTCCTGGTGTCCAGGGTTGTAGATGAGATCCGTCAGCTTCTCGGCACGGATTCCGGAGGTACGGGCAAGTCCGAGTGCGAAGAGAATCGAGTCGATAACGTTGGACTTGCCGGAGCCGTTGGGGCCAGTAACTGTCGTAAAGTCCTCGTAGAACGGGATTCGAGTCTTCTGGCCGAAACTCTTGAAATCGTCGAGGACGAGCTCTTTGATGTACATAGGGGTGCTCGTGGAGGAGCCTCGGCCTCAGGCGATGATGATATCGCTCTCCGTCTCCTCCGTGTTATCTTCCTCGTTGTGTGGCTCGCTTTTAGTTGCTTCGGCTGTCTCCGTCGATTCTTCCTGCACAGCGGTATCGATTGACGCCGATCCGTCGCCGCTTGTTTCGGGGACGAACCCGAGTTCGGCGTCGACGGCGCTTTCCAGTTCGCGCAAGCGAACCTTGCACTCTACCAGTTCGTCTGTCAGTCCTTCGACCGAGGCCTCAAGTTCATTAACCCGTGCTTCGAGTTCCTCAACTCTGTTGCCGCACATATTGTTCACAGTAACCGTCTGCCTACATAAACGTACGTCAGACAATGGTATTGAAAATTAAATGTATATTAAGTGATTGTTAAACTACTCTACTCGACGAACCGACTGACGTCTACTGGTGACCAGTATATACCTACCTGGAGAGGAAACGGAGGTTCGGACACCTACACAGACAGGAAGAGAGGAACGCTTCCACGGGAGCGACGGGGGCGTTCCGTGACCGGTGTCTGCCACCCACTACGCACAGTCGACGTCGGTAATCTCGAACCGTGCGCCTCCGTCTGAGCCACCAGTAACGGAGACAGTCCAGCCGTGTGCGTTGGCGATCTCCTCGACGATAGAGAGACCAAAACCGGTGCCGGATCGTCGGGTCGAGTACCCCATGTCGAACACCTGCTCTCGCTCGTCTTCCGGGATGCCCGGACCGGTGTCCTCGATAAAGAAACCATCGTCAAGTGCCCCGATTGTGACAGTCACGTCCTCGCCACCGTGTTCGACGCTGTCGTCAGGCTCTGCCTGACTGCTCGTCGAACCGTGTTCGACGCTGTTTCGAATCAGGTTCTCCAGCAGTTGCTTGAGTCGTGAGCGGTCGGCTTCGACCCTGCAATCCGTTTCGATCTCGAGCGTCGCTGTCGTGGTCTCGACGTTCCCCCAGCACTCCTCGACGAGCGCCGAAATCTCGACGTTCTCGGTGTCGGAGACGCGCTTACCTTCACGTGCGAGCGTCAACAGATCCTCGATGAGCAGCTCGATTCGGTCGAGTGAAACGGCGACGTCGTCGAGATGGTCGCTCTCACACTCCTGCATAGCGAGATCCAGTCGCAAATCGGCGACGTTCAGCGGGTTTCTGAGATCGTGAGAGAGGACGGATGCGAACTCGTCGAGACGGTCCCGTTCACGTCGGAGCGTCTGTTCGCGCTCCTTGCGCTCCGTGATATCGGAGAATATCGTGATAACCTGCCCGTGACGCGGTGAAAAGGCGGATATCTCGTAGTACCTGTCCAGCGGTTCGGAGTACCGCTCGAACCGGGCTGTCGTCCCCTCGAGAGCGACCTCGCCGAACGTCTCGATAAACGTCGTCTCCTCGATACCATCGAGTACCTCCGTCGCACGCCGGCCAACGACCTCATCAGCGTCGAGACCGGTGAGTTCCTCGAACTGTTCGTTGACGCGTTTGTACACGTAATCGACCGGATTGCCGTCGTCGTCAGTGATCACCTCCTTCACGCCGATTCCGTCGAGCGCGCCCTCGAACAGTCCGTTGAGTAACCGCTGTTGCTCGCGGTCCTCTGTCACCTCGTAGTACACCCAGAGGTTCGCCCCTCCGTGGGGGAGTTCGTACGGAATGTAATCACGTTCGATAATCCTACCGTCATCGAGTATCAACTCCTCGCCTGTGACGCGGGTCCGGGACTCCAGGTGTGAGTCGATAGACTCGATAAACGCAGTCGGATCGGCGAACAGTTCCATCGTCTCCTTGGCCAGCATTTCACAGTCTGCACCGACAACGTCTTCCGGTGCAGTGTCGAACCCAAACATCTCGTGAAACCGCTCGTTCGTCGCGAGAACGTCGCGTGACTCGTCTTCGACCAACACGCCGACAGGGAGGTTCTCGATAACTGTCGAAAGGATCGTCTGTTGCTCTTTGCGTTCTCGTTTGTATTCTTTGCGCTCAGTTATGTCACGACTTATCGCCATAAAACGATCGTCGCCGTTGAGATCGAGACGCCGAACGTGTATTTCGACGGGAACTGTCAATCCATCCTTGCACCGATAGCTGCTCTCGATTCGCCTGTGGTCACCACGGTCCATTTTCTCCCAGAGAGCGTGTGCTCTCTCGGGAGTGAGCTCCGTGTCGAGTTCCCAGACTTTCATCCCGGTGAGCTCTGCTTCGTCGTAGCCAGTGGTCTCACACAGACGGGGATTCGGGTCGGTGATGTTCCCGTCACTGTCGTGAACGTTGATCATATCCGGCGACTGGTCGAAAAGCGCGTTGAGCCGTGCAGTCGTGCGACGGAGTTCTCGTTCGCGCTGTTTCTGTTCTGTAATATCACTGATGAACCCCTCGAGCATCACCTCTCCAGTGATTGGGCTCTCGATCAGTGAACCTCGCTCCCACACCCATCGTGCCTCGTTCTCGGGAGGTGTGATACGATACGTCAGGTCGAACCTGTCGGAATCGGCGAGTTGGCTTTCGACTTCAGCTCTGATGTCTTCGCGGTCGTCCGGGTGGATGATCTCTTCGAGCCGACCGAAGTCGTCCTGGAGTTCACTGGCTGTGTATCCCGTCACATCCTGTACGGAGCCTTTGACGAACTCGATGGGCCACTCGTGCTCGTCTTCCGCCCGGTAGACAAAGCCAGGTAAGTTTTCGAGCAACGTCTCCAGCTGTTGTCGTTGCTCACGACGTTCGGTGATGTCGTGAAACAGCGAGAAAATGGCGAGAACTTCCCCGGAGTCGTCCGTCACGACGCGGTTGTGCCACTCGCAGATTATCTTCTCGCCGTCCTTGCGGAGGTTCTCGTCGATGCTGTGAAACCCTCCCTGGACTTTCATCAGGTTCGACGTTACTTCGTCGACGTTATCGTAGCTCGCACTCGTGACGAGTTTCTCCCAGCTCTCCCCCCGGAGCTCGTCTTCGGTGTATCCCAGGATCTCTTCGCCCGCCTCGTTCAACCCGACAATCTCCATCGAGTCGTTGTACTCCAACACCCCAATCGGAGACTGCTCGATGAACAGCGACAGCCGTTTCTCGCTCGCTTCGAGTGCGTTCTTCGAGTGGTACCGTTCGACGGCGTTCTCGACCCGGTTCGCCAGGACCGTATACTGGCTGATATCTCCCGTTTTCTGGAGATAATCGGTCACACCGGTCGAAATCGCTTCACTTGCGACTTGCTCTGAACCCTTTCCGGTGAACAGTATAAACGGGAGGTCAGGGTACTCCTTGCGTACGGTTTCGAGAAGCTCGATTCCGTTTCTGCCGGGCATATCGTAGTCGGAGACGATACAATCGTACGTGTTCTCCTCGAGTTTGTCGAGTGCCTCACCTGGATCGGGGGCCGTTTCGACGGTGAGATCCTCAACCTCCTGCTGGAGGCAGGTTTTCGTCAGCTCCCGAAAGTCGGGATCGTCTTCGACGTGGAGGACGGTGATACCCCTGCGTGACTCGTTTTTATGCGGAATTGTGGTTACCATCCTGGGAATCTCGCGATTATGACCCTTACTGGAACGCGAATACATATTAAAGTATGAGTTGCCTCTCCTCGAGTTCTGCTCGCGGTCGCTTCGAGTTCCGGGACCACTCCAGACCGAGACCCCATCGAACAGCGGACAGTTCTTTTAGTATTACGACCCGAGATGTATCCGTATGCCACAGTCGCGCAGACGAATGCTGATACTGACCATGACAGCGACTGGACTCGCCGGGTGTCTCACCGGGGACGATACGGCGTCGGATACCGACCACGAGCAATCGCCCTCACCCGGAAACGACGAGATGACACCAACAACAGATTCGGACAATGCGGACCCCTCGCCCACCCCGACGCCGGAAGATGAGCCGACGCCGACACCCGAGGAGACGCCGACGGAGAGTGACGGTGAAGACGAGTCGACACCGAGCCCACCGGACGGTGAGGCCGACGACGAAGTGTTTCCGGACTACGAAATGACTAGCGTGGCGGTTCGGTCCCCAGACGGGGAGTTACTCGGCTGGGTTCGTGCCGCCGTCGCTGATACGGGCGCTCTCCGGTTTACCGGCCTGAGCGAGACGGAAGAGATGCCGGAGGACTACGGGATGCTCTTCGTGTTCGGGGAGGTCGACGACAAGACGTTCGTGATGCGCGATATGGACTTCGGCATCGACATCATCTACGTCGACGAAGACGGCCGTATCAACGAGATCTATCACGCGCCAGAACCCGGTCCAGACGAAGACGGGAGCGAACAGCGCTATCCCGGCCGTGGAAAATACGTGCTGGAGACCAACAAACACTGGACGACCGAGAACGGTGTCGAAGAAGGGGACTACCTGAATTTCGAACTGTAATCAACCATCCGAACAACGTCAACTGTAATCCGACGTTTCGAGCGAGGGACTGGTTTGGACAGTCATACTGAGTTGGGCAGTCATACTGAGTTGGTCAGTCGTGACTATGATCGTGATCGTGGCTGTGGTCGTGATTGTGATCGTGACCCGTGTCCTGACTGTCGCTCTCGAAGCTCCCGCCGGCGACCAGTGCGTCGTGATCTCCCTCGATCATATCGAGATTCTTCAGCGTATCGCGCTCCTCGAACTCCTGGACGGCGTCGACCAGATCCTGCTGTGTGAGCGTCGTCCGCTCTTCGGTGAGCGCTTCGAGAACGGCCTCCCGGAGCACTAATCGGAGGTCGCTGCCGGTCAGCCCCTCGGTGATCTCGGCGAGTTTCTCGGGCTCGAAGTCGACGATATCCATCTCGCGGGTGACGATGCGGAGGATGTCGGCCCGCATCGGGGCATCGGGTTTGGGGAAGTTGACAATCTCGTCGAAACGCCGCCAGGCTGCCGCATCGAGCTGGTCGGGATGGTTCGTCGCTCCGATGAGCAACACCTCGTCGCGGATGAGCGACACCTCGTCGATGCTTTTCAGTAGCGTGTTCACCGCGCGCTTGATTGCGGCGTGTTCGTCGCTCGATCGGGTTTTCGCCACGAAGTCGAACTCGTCGATGAAGAGGATACACGGCGA
>LKMJ01004010.1_pt1 | contig 13806 bp, 12 predicted proteins | sample 643391 | NCBI WGS metagenome assembly LKMJ01 (sample SAMN04112250, study PRJNA286221) | soda lake metagenome | biome: soda lake; feature: Kulunda Steppe; material: water; isolation source: sample PL-Br10 brine of Picturesque Lake | place: Russia: Kulunda steppe | collected 2010-07
AAAAAAAGAATGGGGAAATTCCCCAAGGAGTATATTATGGCTGGTAAACCAGTAGAACGTCCTTTCTCAGATATTTTAACAAGTATTCGTTATTGGGTTATTCACAGTATTACTATCCCTTCATTATTTATTGCGGGTTGGCTTTTCGTTAGTACAGGTTTAGCTTATGACGTATTTGGCAGTCCACGTCCAAATGAATATTTCACAGAAGACCGTCAAGACGCTCCTTTAATTACTGACCGTTTCAATGCTTTAGAACAAGTTAAAAAATTATCACCACAATAATTTTCTCTTCAGTAAATTAGAATTTTATTAAAATTAGTTAAAAAAGTTGACCGCGCTTAGCCCCTGGTGTAGCGCGGTTCTTGCGAGAGCCCTTATACCGTCTTTTTAAAGGGGCTTTATGTACTCGGTAGGTTTCCTCGTAAACCGAAAATAATAATTTTTTTTTTTTCGAAAAAAAAAAAAAATTATATCCTTTTTTCTGTAAAGAAAAACGGAGTCTACTAGGTAAACTAGATCCCCTTGGCGATGTCTATGGGTACCTAGTAGACGAGGTCTTCAGTACGAGAGACAATGACCCTATGTCGCGAATATAGGCTGTAGGTTTACTTTTACAGGTTTTACCCTATGTGGAAACTTAGAGAAAAAAGAATGGAATTTTTATTAAACAATGCTATAATAAAAATGCTCTGGTTTGTAAAGAAAAAACAGACTATCTTTATTTGAAATGTTAAAATTTCTTCAATAAATTCAAAATGGAAGAATTTATCTGGCTCTATATACGCTCAATGTTTTTCCATCGACATTTTAAAGTTAAAGTATATTAAACTACTATAGTAGTTATAGTTTGAATAGTTCTAAACTATTATAATAAAAAAATAAAATATACTTTAAAGTTTTTAAAATGAAGTAAGTCAAAAAAATGGTTAATTGACAATAACCTGATTAGATATATAAAGATATATAATTTAATGAAAGTATTTTGAAGTAGTTAAGTAAAGAATTTGTAATTCAACAAATAAATTTAAAATAACTGAAAAAAAAACCTCTATATTAAAAGCGCTAACTCCGCGTACCTTGTTCATAGTATTTTGCTTTAAATTGTATAAGGAGTTAAAGACTATACGTTTTTAGCGCAAAAAAAAAAAAAAATTTGAATAAGTGACTCTTTTATATATAGATATATATATAATTTATAAAAAATTAAGTAGCTGGTAGGTTTGCTTGCAACCCTCTACTAGGTAGGTTTCCTCACAGAGGAGAACCTCTATTAGGTAACCTAGACTCGTCCCCCTAGACGATGTCTACAGGTGCCTAGTACAATCAAGACCTCTTGACAATGTCTACGGGTTGACGTATAAAAAAAAAACTCGTTACTAGTATTTTATTTTAAAGATTAAATTTTTGTTTTCAAAATAAAAGAAAAAACTTATTCATGATTAGATGAATTATATATAGATGGAATCAAACAATAAAAAATTTATGGATATTTTAGTACGTGGTGTAGGAAGACGTAAAGAAGCCGTAGCACAGGTACAAATTGTAAAACCTACAAACGAAACCTCTGGTGGTCAATTTATCATTAATAATATCCCAGCAGAACAGTATTTACACAATAATACATGTTCAATCCTTTCAATTAAAGCACCTCTTAATGTTTTACACAGTTTATTTGATGTTAGTGTAGGAGGGGAAAATATCGAAAAAAATGTTAATGATGAAATTAATACAGGACTAAAATCTGTATTAAATGATTTACAAAACTTTAATACTATTGTAAAAGTTAAAGGGGGTGGTTTAGTAGGTCAAGCTGAAGCTATTAAATTAGGAGTAACTAGAGCTATCTGTCAATTATATGGTATTACACCAAATAATAAGACTAAACCTAGTCGAGAATTAGGTTCAATGGAAAATTCTACTCAAGATTCTTTAAAATTAACATCAAACGGTATTAGCTCGGAAACTGCTTTAGAACTTCGTAAACAATTCAAAGATAAAGGTTTTTTAACACAAGATTCACGTGTTAAAGAACGTAGAAAATATGGTTTAAAGAAAGCACGTAAAGCTTCACAATACCACAAACGTTAATTTTTTTTTGAATTTATTCTTCGCGTTTTTTTCAAAAAAAAACGCGGACTCCGTGTATTTAATTTTTAATATTCAGTAATTTTTTATTTTACGAATTTTAAAAATGGGGTGTACGAAGTCCAGCTGGACTTCGTACACCTTTTAGTCAATCTCTAAAAAAATGAAAGTATCTTAGAAAACGTATTTCTCCGTGTTTTTTTATATAAACACGGATATAATTTTTTTTTTTTTCAAAAAAAAAAATTATTACGTCCGTTCAAAAAAAAATATATATAAATAGAAATAAAAATTGATGAAGGAGAAAAATATGACAAAAAATGAACAAAAAACATCGCAACAAGCGAGTGCACTAACTGGTGCTCAAAATAATCAACCGACTAAATCGGCACGTAATCTTATTAGACGTTATATTATTATAGGCGAAAGACGTATAAGTAATTATTGGTGGGCTTTTATTGTATTATTAGGTTCTAGCGGTTTTTTACTAAGCGGAATTTGTTCTTATTATTATAATTCAGGTGCTACTTCAGGAATTATTTTTAATTTATTTCCTTTCTTGGATTTTAAAGATATTGCTTTTTTTCCACAAGGACTTTTAATGTCTTTTTATGGAACTTTAGGTTTACTTTTAAGTTTTTATTGGTGGTTTCTTATTTTCTGGAATGTAGGTGGTGGTTTTAACGAATTTAACAAAAAAGATGGTTTTATTCGAATTTTTAGATGGGGTTACCCGGGGAAAAATCGTCGTATCGATTTTTCATATTCTTTAAAAGATGTAGAAGCTATTAAAGTTGAGTTAAAGCAAGGCTTAGACCCTCAAAGAACTATTTTTTTAAAACTAAAAGGAAAAAGAGAAATTCCAATTACAGGTATTGGAGAACCTTTAACTTTAAAAGAAATTGAAAAACAAGCATCTGAATTAGCTAATTTTCTAGATGTTAGTATTCTTACATAAAATTCTTTATTTATAATTTTTATAAACTATAAACCGGTCCTCCGTGTTTAAAACACGGAGAAGAAAAAAAAAACTACATATCGAATAGAAAAAAAAAAAATTATAAAGTAAAAGATTCCCTTCAAGGGATTTAAAAACTTCAAAATTTTACAAATTTTGAAGTTTTTATCTTTATTTACGAAAGAAAAACTTTGACTTGTGAAAAATTAAAAAATTTTTAACTTATTTGAATTAGTTAAACTGTCTTTTATTAAAGTTGAAAAAGTATCTACATTATATAATATAGATATATATAAATAGATTGTATCTATTAAAATCTATTTGAAAGACTGTTTAAATCTTCCAACCATAGTATTTTTAAACTGGGAGACTACACTTGAATTGTTAAATTATCATTAAGGACAGAGGATAAAATTCCTTTAGGAAACTCTATAAACAAAAAGAAAAACTCCCCGGGTTTATGTAAAAAAACAAGGATTAAAGTTTTTTTACATAAAAACTTTACCGCCCTTTTAATAAAAAAACTATGGTTTGGAATGTATTAAGAAAAACTAAAGAAAAAATGCCACGTACACAAAAAAATGATAATTTTATTGACAAAACATTTACAGTAATTGCCGATATTATCTTAAAAGTTTTACCTACTTCACAACGTGAAAAACAAGCTTTTTCTTATTATCGAAATGGTATGTCTGCTCAAGCGGAGGGTGAGTATGCTGAAGCACTTCAAAACTATTATGAAGCTATGCGCTTAGAAACAGATGCATATGATAGAAGTTATATTTTATACAATATCGGATTAATTCATACAAGTAATGGGGAGCATGGTAGAGCACTAGAATATTATTATCAATCTTTAGAAAGAAATCCTTCTTTACCTAGTGCTTTAAACAATATTGCAGTTATTTATCATTACCGAGGTGAACAAGCTGCTTTTGGTGGTCAATCAGAAATTTCACAAATTTTATTTGAAAAAGCTGCAGATTATTGGAAAGAAGCTATTCGTTTAGCACCAACTAATTATATTGAAGCTCAAAACTGGTTACAAATGACTGGACGTTGGACAGGTTAATATTAATTTTTTTTAATTCACGAGGTTTTAGACCCCCCGTCTTCAGACGGAGTCTGGATCTCGTGTACTTGGCGCCCGTAGACCTCGTTAAGAGGGACGAGTCTAGATTGTACTCGGCTCCCGTAGATTTCGTATAGGTTACCGAGTAGAGGCCTACTTATACGAGAAAAACTACATCTCTCACTTAGCCGAGAGCTAAGCGAGGTCAACTCAAAACATTAACAACTATCTAATATGTAAAATAACTTCCAAAAATAAATATTTTAATTCTGCAACAAAAGAAAGAAAATAGAATAAAAAAAAAAAAAATAATCTAATAAAATAAAAAAAACTTTTTTTATAAAAAAAGATGCGTAGTAAAAAAGGAAAAGTGGGATATTTGTGCAAAGCCTTTTAGGGCTTTGCACATCCGCTTTTAAGGAAAAAAAAAATTCCTTTTTGACTACGTATCATACTCTAAATGTCGAAATTTAAAAATCTCCAAAACCCCGTGTTTCTTTAAAAAGAAACACGGGGAAAAGGAAATTTAAAATATTTGAAATTTTTTTTTAATATATTACCTATACGAGGTAAACCTAGCTTAGGTAAGATAAAATATTCAACGTTGACGACATCTAAGATTACCTAGTATAAAAAAATAAATGTATAAGTAACTTTTTTTACTGCACGAAGTCCCCGTCTGACGACGGAGTCTGGACTTCGCGAGGCTTCCACTTGGTCGGGAGCCCAAGCGGAGTCCACACGAAGTCCCCGTCTGACGACGGAGTCTGGACTTCGCGAGGCCTCTAATAATAACACTAATTTTGAAATTTATTAATTGTTTTTATAATTGAAAGAATTTTTTGTTTCTTTTAAAACAAAATATGTTACTATATAAAAAAGTAACAAAAGACCATATTGATGGGGATATGGCGGAATGGTAGACGCTACGGACTTAAAATCCGTTGATTCGTGAGAATCGTGAGGGTTCAAGTCCCTCTTTCCCCAATAAAAGTAACACTAGATAATATGAAAAAGAATAAATTTAGAATAATCCTTGTTTAAAAAGGACACATTTTAAATATTAAAATGTAAAATTATTAAGAAGTAATATTGTGCGTCTTTTAAACAAACTCGGGGGGGTTATTTAATTGTAAATACAATTAATATATCAATTGAAAAAAATACCGAACGTAGCGAGGGGACCAGTAGAAAAATTGATGAATATTAAACAGTTAAAAAGACCCTTTGAGTTATTTTTCTTTTGACGGTTTACTTCTACCTCCCTGTTACACCAAAGAGAGGTTTTTTATAAACTAATTTTGATTTTACGTATTATTTTCTAATAAATAGAATAACTTTTTGTGTCCGATTTTAATACACGAAGAATCATCCGTGGTTATTTTAAAATTATTTAATTTTTTTTTAACTTAACTTAAAATGTCCGGTTTAAACCAAATTATACGTCTCTTTGTTTGTTTTCACAAATAAGGAGAGTTCGGGCTTATTTCAAAAAGGAAATTGAAGTTTTGGTTCAATCTTTTCACCCAAAGGTATTCCTTTATTATTTTTTTTTTTTACATCATTTTTTAGGGTTACCTTCTTTTAATTTCTTTTTTTCGGGATCCTACTTATAGGGGGAAAAATTAAATGGTTAAATTAACTCCTCTTTTATCCCTACAACCACCCAATTATATTATAATGGCGTCAAAAAAGAAGAAAAAACGCTTAACGAATAAAAAAGTTTAAGTAAAACTCTCCGTGTTTCTTTAAAGAAACACGGAGGGTCCGATACGACTTCTCTTTTATTAAAAAGTTTTATTTATTATTTATCTTTTATTCCTCTTTTTGATGTTTCAAAAAAAAACAGATTCTTTACGAAAAGGTCACTTTATTACTAACTCTAATTTAGCAAAACTTATTTTCCGATTTAAATTTAAATGTTTTTTACGAAATTTTAATATCGTACTGTGCCTTTAAATACACTAATTATTCCTTTAAACTAAGTAATTTCGATTATTATGCCCGAGTTTGAAAAGGGTCTTTATCCAAAATTCTTCAAAATTATGTATAATGTTTCTCTGTTTCCTACATATTAATTAATGGAGTCATTAAATACTAATTAATTTATTTTTATGGACGAAGAAATTGAATCTGTACGCGAAATACAACCTATTACAAATAGAGATCATTATATTTACGTTAAGGATCCCCACCTCCACCTTGTTCTTAATATGCTTAAAACTGCATGTATTCCACAGCATCGTATAGGTATTTCATGATCTTTTTTTTATTACCAGACAAGCGTTGTTTACCCATTGGTCTGACTAGTTCTTTATAACCTGTACATTGTAGCATGCGCATATAGAATAAATCTCCTAAACTATTTTTTTTTAGGTACAAATACAAAAGTTTGAGTTAGAGAACCAATTCCAGTTACTTCAGGTTGAGTTTGTAGTCTTTGTAACTAACCCGTTCATCCCTTGGTCCTCTCTCAAACTACCCGCTGTACCTGTACAACCTCTAACTAAAAAGGAATAATGACCCCATAAAACCGAACCAAGATTCATACCATCTGTACCTTTACCGGACCTCCGCGTTTTTTAACGCGGAGATTCTTTAAAAAAAAATTAATTCTTTTGTACTTGTACTACTTTTTGTTAATACTGTTAGCCCATTTATTTGAACATACAAAGCTATATTTTTGCGTAAAACAGCGCCATTCTATAGGCTATAGGATATATATTACGTCCTTCTTATGTAGTCTCATCTACTAAAAAATTTCCTTTTTTAAAATAAAAAGTTTTATAAATTATATTACTTAATGCTCCAACAAAGCACTCTCCGTGTTTTTTCTAAAAAACACGGAGGGAAGGTTTATAAAAATACCTAAATATGTTGTTGACATTATTACTGTAGTTACAGGACGAAAAAAGTACTAGCAATATCCTTGTTTTTGTCTGCAGCAACCTATTGCGTTTGCAGCCCTCAGTTGAATTGCTGCTTGTGCATTAAACGGAAAAGTTGCACCCACCTGAGCTTCTAATAGATTATCTTGTACATCTTTAAATGAAATCTCTATTAAATGTTTAGCTCTATGCGAACGAGTTCTATTTCTAGGACTATACCCCAACTTAATATTTAATAAAGTAACTTTTTGCATTAAAAATAAATCTAGGTGTTTTTGGTGTTACGAATCCGCTATAGTCTGCCCCTATAAACTGTAGTCATTTATTAAACTCACGGGACCTCCGCGTTTTTTTTTTTTTTAAAAAGCGGAGACCCCGTGTTACCACGAAATGGTTGTTCCCGAACCGCACGTACATGTCCCCATGTATACGACTCTCTATACGCACCTTAGGTTCTTCCCCTAGTGCCTATTTCCTTATCTGCCTTATAGGATAGAGCCTCCAAAATTTATGTTATTTTATTTATTCTAATCCGTTAATTGTCAGTACCCTTTTTCAATTCTTTTTGTATTCTTGTTTTCCAAGAAAGATAGCTTTTACCGGATCTTTTCGTTTTCTGGTGCTGGCGGCGTCTGCGTTGAATTTTCTTCTTCCGGACGTGTTAAATTTTCTCTTTTTATTTGATGATCTGTCAATTTCTTGGCCGGACTTAATAATTTTTTTTCTAAAAAAAAAAATTATATCCGTGTTTCTTTAAAGAAACACGAAGTTTTTCTTATCGATCTTTTTTTCCATCTTTTTTTTGCCTTTTATCTTGTAAATCTTTTTCTGAAGTTGTTAACTAGCCAATCGCAAACGTCAGCCGGGCAATCCATATTACTCGTTTGGAAGTTAGAACACCAACACTTTTGATCTTCTGTTAAAATTGGAACTTCAATAGCCATTTGACGAGCAAGATCACCTTCTTCACCAATAATTTGAGTTACTTTAAGTGATGCCCATAGTTCTAACTAACTGACGAGGTGTACCTTTTAGAATCGGAGTAAAGTTGGGTACGTTTAGCCCATCTCCGGACATTAATATTTAGCTTCACTCATGGTGCATACTGCCATTCCTCTAAAGGGAAAGGGCTCTTCTCACATAGCTCCCTTATCCAAGGCGGATCATAGTGAGCAATCGTTCTCGGAAACCTGCTCCTTACCCTCGTGAGGTCTCCACTATCCACTCATCCAAAAGGAATATCTTCCACTTGTAGGATACCGCCCGCTCCCCACATGATCACCCGAGGCTAACATATTGGCCTGGGCGTGTTGAGCGAAAGCCCCCCACCTGGCTCAGGTCCCGAAATCCAAACGGAATGGAGTTAGGCTATAACTGCTTATTCTCCTTTTTGAAAACTTTGTAGTTTAAGAATTTATTCCACATACGAAAAACTGTTGAACCGGTCGTAATAATTTTTTTTTTCGAAAAAAAAAATTATATCCGTGTTTCTAAACACGGAGTAAAGTAACGGGTAATTTTGAAAAAGTAAAAAAGGCTTCTTGTTCTTGAATACCATATGAAATGAATTTCGTAAAATATCATTGTAAACCGTTAATTTAGTTTCTACTATCGTCAATAAAATAAAAAAGTACAGTCATTGCTAGCATAAAGTAAGTAGTCATAAGTTTTCTATACTAAGGTTACTGACATATCTTCTTTGAAAACCTCAAGTTTTCGCTTAGAACTTGTATCAATACCACATGACTGAAAAGGGTTCTCTAAACTACCTGGATCCATACAATACAAGTCCTTTAAAAGGATATCAAAATCGTATTTTATGCGCTGTGATTAAAATGATGTATCTAAACAACCAATAGGATTTCTTAGTCTGAAAAAAACCTTTTTCGGTTAGTCTAATAAGGATACATCATTTACTTACCCAAAGCAATTGTAAGATCTTTAGCTGTGAAATAAAACCGAAGATACATAATAACATATAAATTTTCAGGAAGGTCTATATTATAAACCTTTTCTAACACGTAACCAATAGGTTTCAGCAGTAAATTATAATCACCAAATAAATAGTTAAAAAAGATACGACAATTATGATCTTCTTCAAATTATATCTATTCATCTAAAGGAACCTGATCTTTATAGATTTTATGGATGTTTACGAACCGAAAATCAACCGTTTGCGAATAAGATGTTGTTTTAAATTATTTGTACCTGTAAAGAAAGATTCGTATTTGTTGAAGTTACTTATTCAGTGGCTATACTTACAAACAAAAAGAAATACTTTGATATCTTTTGTTTTGTAACATACTTTTCTAACGTTGCAATTATTCCGATTTCGTCAACTGAAAACGGATCTTTTTCAATTTCTTGGCGGCCCTCCGTGTTTCTTTAAAGAAACACGGAGAACTATGTACTGACTATCATCAACCTCTAAGTTAGAATCTTTGACATTAATTTCTAAATGAAGGAATTCATCGTCTAAATAGTTCTACGACATAGGTACAATCCCAAAAACATTTTATTTTTTGTCCTGTCTAGATGAAAACGAATTATTTTCGTTCGACGGGACAAGCGTTTTTCCGAATAACTTTACTGTTTTTCCAACTTCATTTTCATTGTATCTACCCCGGACCCTCCGTGTTTCTTTAAAGAAACACGGAGAGATGATAAACCGGGAAAAACGATATGTACTCCGTCGTCAGACGGGGTTGACGACTTCGTACAGTTTTGATATTTAGAATTTTTCCCATCGTTAGTAATTGAAGGTTCTTTAAAATCTTCGAGTTTTCTCAATTCTAAAAATTCCTTAGGAATTTTTAAATTGACAAAAGAATTTTCTCAAATGAAGTATTGATTTTATATACAAGTTCACAGATAACCATACACATGGCTAGTACGTTCTTATGGTTAAGATACTTCTCTTCGTTTTCTTTTTTCTTCAAGCAATTACTAGATAAAATTTCGAATTTTTGTACGGACCGGGTTCCCTCCGTGTTTTAAAACACGGAGTCCGCGTTTTTCAAAAACGCGGAGAAATTCAAAAATACTTTCCAAAGAACTTACAATACAAGAAGAACTATTAGGTGTTAAATAATAAACAGAAATTCTTCCCCGTCGATTAGAAGATCTTCAGTAGGTTCTACAAAACTTTCAAAAATTTGGGAATCCTGCGTAATAATTTTTTTTACGAAAAAAAATTATATCCGTGTTTCTTTACTTTAAAAGAAACACGGAGAAAATTTCTTCAATTCCATTTTCATTTGATTGAAAATATGGGGGATTTATAATCTCCACACCACCATAATTTGATTCTTTAAAATTCAATTCAAATTGGGTTTAGAAACATTTAAAGAAACTAAAGCTTTTTCTGCAAAGCTTTTTTTCGAAAACACCGAGTTACTGGTAATAACCGAATTCTTCCCACGATCTGTATAGTACAGATGATTTAATTGATATGCTTTTTCACCTGCCGATAAAAATAAGTGTGCTTCATCTATGAAGACACATACATTTTCTTTTAACAGATTCGCGAAATATAATAAATTACTGTAATTTTTAAAATCTCCTTTTGTCAATTTAAAAATTCCTAAGGAATTTTTAGAATTGACAAAAGAGAGACAGAAACTACGAAGGCTACTATTTTTTAAATAACCCGTAAAAAACATCAATTTTTTTAGGATGATTTAAGGTTTTATCTTCCGCAGAAGAAGTATTCCCTACGTAAACCTTGTCGGCAAAATAAGCAAGTGTTTCCGCTAAACTTTCTAAATTATCTGCAGGGTTAGCCCTAAATACTTCAAATTCTTTTAAAAAAAACACTATGCCTCCTTCACTACTTAAGTTTCCCGAATAAGGAGGTTCTAATTGATTAATATAAGGATGATAAAAGGTAGAAACCGGTCGAACCGAAATCGACTTGGAAAACATAAAGTAAACACGCAAGATAGTATCAGCGTTTTCACTTTTGTCGGTATATTGTACGAAGGTTACAAAATTTGTAACCTGTGCACGATTATTAATCGTGCGAGTTAGTTGTTCTTGAATGAACCTTGTTTTTAATTCAAGAATAGCACCATCCACCTGTCCTTTAAAAACAATATGAAAACTACCAGCACGAATAGACATTGTTTTTCTATTATTTGATTTTTCAATAGGTACAACTGATGGTTTTACATGTCCGGGTCCGGTTGTTACATTCGTTTTATTTAAATTATTGACACTTGTATTATTGACACTTGTATTATTGACACTTGTATTATTGACACTTGTATTATTGACACTTGTATTATTTGCATCTGCCTTATTTACAGCTTTATTATTTGTATCTGTATTATTTACAGCTTTATTATTTTTTTCTGTCATATTTTTTTTTTTTTTTTTCTTGTTTTCTTTCTTGTTTTCTTTCTTGTTTTCTTTGTTGTTCTTCTTGTTGTTTTTCTTTTTCTTCTTGTTTTCTTTCTTGTTTTCTTTGTTGTTCTTCTTGTTTTCTTTGTTGTTGTTTTTCTTGTTCTTCTTGTTTTCTTTCTTTTTCCTTTATTTTTTCTTCATTTTTTTGTAAAGAAGTCGTTTTTTCTAACGAACTATTTAAGTTAGAAGAAGTGTTATTTAACTGTGTAGCAGTTTTCTGAAAACGCTCCTGCATTTCTAGGTAATTTTCCTGTGTTTTTTCATAATTCTTTTGCAAATTTTCGGTACTTTTTTGTAGGTCTTTTAGTTTTTCTTCAAGTTTGGTATTTTTGTTTCGAAAAGTTAGCCAACATTCGGCTAGAAAGTCAAGAACAGTAGCTCCGCCTTCGAGTTTTACAATACTATTAATTAAATTATTTTCTTTTAACTGAGCAAAGAACCTTTTTTCGAAAAGGTTCTTATCACTAGTCCCACTAGTAATAAACTCTTGTGAAATAACCGAATATACTTGTTTAGCTTCAGGACTTAGTTTAGCTTCAGGACTTAGTTTAGTTGTAGCCATATAAATAATAAATTTAGGTTTTTTTAACGTTCCGTTCCTTGGCCTTAATTTTCTAGTTTTTATATATCTAAAACTTTATATAATAATAACATTATATTATATAATATATGTTATATTATGTTTTATGATATAACTATCGAAAAGAGAGAAAAATGGAGAATTTCATATGTAATAAATTCTAACATAATTTTTTTTTTTTCAAATAAAAATATAATTAAAACAACGGACCGGACCCCATTCGGAACAGGTTCCTCCATGTATCTGAAAACATCTTCTCCAATTCACGCAAGGGTAAGCGTAATAGGCTCTATTCCTATGGAATAGAGCCTATTAATTGTAGGTTCGAATCCTGCTTGGAGATCGGTAAGGCGAAAAGGCACGGTAAGTAAAAAAAAAAAATGGATAAATGGATAAACAACAGTTAGCCAGTTTTATTAGCAAAATTTTAATCTCGAACACACCAGAGCTTATCGAAGTAACACAAAACGGTTTTCGAAAGGCAAAAAAAGGAACGAAAGGATTTGCACAGTGTTGTCTAGATGACATTAAGAATAAAAAGATAGATAAGAATTATAAAAAACAAATTCAAGACGCTCTAAAGGAGCTAAGCAAATTAGAAAAAGAAAATGACACTGAAAATGTTTTAGATCTAACAGAGAAAATATTAGAACAACATTTAGCTGAGGCAAAGGCAAATATGGCCAAGCAAAACACGTTAGAAGGAAAAGCAGAACAAGAAGTTGCAGACGCAAACGCAAATCTACAACAAGCATCTCTAAAATACCGACAGAAGATTACGCAGTCTTTAACGACTAGAATAGAGTCAAGCAAGCAAAAAACAGAAAACATTCTAGAATGCTTAATTGATTTACTAGATAAAAAAAAACAGAGAAAGCAATATTTAATAGAAACCAAAGGGCCAAATTCCCCTGATGTCACTTCCCTTACACGGTCTATAAACGAACTAGAAAATGAGTTAACGAATTTAAAGGAAGAAGCAAGATCCGAACTACAAGTTATTCTAAAGCCTGAAGAAAGACTACCCCGCCAGTCTGAAATAGAGGTAACAGAGAAAATAAAAAAACAAGGCAAACAACAAAGAACGGAGATAAAAAAAAATATTGACAGAAATAAAAATAATATCCGTAACGAACAATACAATAATTACACAACACAAGTAGAAGCAACCACTCTTATTGATGAATGTTACTCAAATGCTTATAAATTATTTAACGACGAATACAATAGTTTTTTAGAAATTATAGACGGCAAACAGGTAGCCGATATTACCTATATAGAATCAAGTTTGCAGTCAAAGCAAACGAAAATACAACATGAACTAACTTACTTAGATAAAGGTATTTCAGAATTTCAGGGTAGATATAATCCATTATCCGTGACTCTAAGAAAACATATAACTGACATTCAACAGACCCTTAATCGGGAAGCTATAGAAGTGGACTACCAAATTTCAAATCTAAAAGGGTGTTACGAGCAAATGAAGCAAAATATGTATGAAAATATCCAACAACGTAACGTAAAGGTGAGCTAATAAGTAAACATTTAAGCTATTACACTGCATTAAAAGACAATTTAAATAAGAATTTAAAAGGTACTGAAGAGTTACATTTCCCACTAGGACAGACAACTTTTACAACGAGTCTTACTGGTTTAAAAGAAACTACTACTCTTCCTATCACGTCAGGAGAAGGTACTTCTCTATCTTTACCGCCGGCGTTGACACCCGTTCCTTCTGTAGCTGAATATACCGTAGGCCAAGCTAGGATAGAAAACGGTACAGGTCAAAGGTTTATAAGCGTGGGTCGCCAATCAC
>LKMJ01004011.1_pt1 | contig 13805 bp, 28 predicted proteins | sample 643391 | NCBI WGS metagenome assembly LKMJ01 (sample SAMN04112250, study PRJNA286221) | soda lake metagenome | biome: soda lake; feature: Kulunda Steppe; material: water; isolation source: sample PL-Br10 brine of Picturesque Lake | place: Russia: Kulunda steppe | collected 2010-07
CGCTCGCCACTGTCACAAGAACGCCAGCACACACAAACCAGGCACCAAATAACGCACGCGGGGCGCGAGAAGAGGCACAGCGCGGCACCTGCAGACCGGGGACGCTGTGCCTGAGTGCACCGTTCGCCCCGCCGCGACCACCGGCGGAGTCCCCGCAAACTGCGCCGTCCAGCCATCAATGCCTTATGCTTTAACAACGCGCTTTCACACAAAATCGCCCACTTTTGAAACGGCTGAATAACACGCAGAATTTGGTGCTGGCAAGTGGCTTAAAGAATTTGGTGGCTTAAAGAATTCGGTGCTGGCAGGTGGCTTAAACAGGCCACACAGTGCGTCACAAAAAGATGGGTGCTGGAAGGTGGCCTGAACAGGCATCATAGTACAAAACAGCTGCTTCTTCCAGGCCACTGGTGCTTCTTCTGTGCCACAGTTGCATGGCGCTTGCTCACCTGCAGCTGCTGCATCTCGCCCATGTACAGCCGCAGCTGCGTCTCTATGCGCGCCAGCACCTCTTGTGGCTGGAAGGGCTTGCAGATGTAGTCCTGGCTGCCAGCCTGTCAGCGCCAAAGGAAGGGATACGACAGGGGTCCATGATATGGCTGCGCACACTATGCTTGTTAACTGGCATCGGCAGCCGCAGGTTGGGGCAGCAGGGCATTCGTCAAAAGTTGGTACGGTGCGCGCAGAGCGGATTCTAGGAGGGTAGGGTGCGCAAGGCAGTGTGCGCGGAGCAGATTCTTGTGGGGCAGGGTGCTCAAGGCAGTGTGCGGGGAGCAGATTCTTGGTAGGGCAGGATGCGCAAGGCAACGCGCAAGGCAGCCCTGAACCTTACACCCCATGCTTCTATTGAGGGTCAGCACCAGAGAGGCATGCCTAAGCGCAAGGGCATGGAGCCTGTTCTTGCTCCTGCAGCACCTTTTGCCCACGTCCACATGCGCGCATTGAACCACATGCGGGAGCGTGCGGCCGCCAATGCAGTCGGCAACAGCAAGCCCGCCAGCCTGCAGGTCTCACCTGCAGCCCCTTTACCACATCCTTGGTGCTGGCGCGGCCGCTGATCATGATAATAGGGGGCGGCACGCCGGGCGTGAGACTGCGCATCTTTGTGCACACCTGCGGGCACAGGAGGCGGCGCAGTCAGCAGCGCGGATCGGCTGCGCATCTTTGTGCACACGGCCGGGTGCAAAAGGCAACGCGGTCAGTAGCGCGGATGGGCTGCGCATCATTGCGCAGATTGCTGGGCGCAGGAGGCAGCGCAGTCAGTAGCGCAGATAAGCTGTGCATTGTTGCGCACACAGCCAGATGGAAAAGGCAACGCAGTCAGTAGCGCGGATGGGCTGCGCATCATTGCGCAGATTGCTGGGCGCAGGAGGCAGCGCAGTCAGCAGCGCAGATGGGCTGTGTATTGTTGCGCTCACAGCCAGATGCAAAAGGCAACGCAGTCAGTAGCGCGGATGGGCTGCGCATCATTGCGCAGATTGCTGGGCGCAGGAGGTGGCACAGTCAGCAGCGCAGATGGGCTGTGTCTTGTTGCACACACCGCCGGGCTTAGGCGGCACTACCACCAGCACCACCTCCCACCGCTCCTCGCACCTTTTTTACCTCACAGCCCTCTTGCCTCACCTCATGCCCGCTCATGTCCGGCAGCGTGACGTCCAGCAGCACCAGCTTCACCGGCGGGTCTGCACTGACGTACACCTCCAGGCCCTCAGTACCGGTGCCTGCAGGCAGGACGCAGCACTGCGCACTGCGTGGGCGCCGCGGCACAGGGCATGGACAGAGCGGTCGTGCGCGCGTGCTTTTACGCAGGCCGTGAGGCGGCAGCAAGTGCGTGCTGCAGCGCATGCGTGTGCAATGCAGCTGCAAGTGGGCGCAACACCACAGGAAGTGGGTGAGGTGAGGTGCGGTGGGAAGGGGGTTGGTGCGGGTACACACGTATGCATGTGGGCGAATCTGGCGGGCGCTGCAGCGCGCAATGGCGTCCTGCATTGTCTTGCATCAGCGCGCGCACATGCATATCATGCTGTGCGTGCACGTCTGCACCCAAGCACAGGCAGCTTGTGTGCAAAGTGGACGCACACTGGCACACACCCATGCCGCCACCATCACCACCATCCCCCCTTCCCAACAAGCACAGACATCCCTCCCCCTCCCCCCAACAACAGCAGTACCCTCCTGTGCAACGCCCCCCTGCCCACAGCAAAAGCAGCGGCGCCGCACCTCCGACCAGCGTCTCATAGCCCCCGCTGTGCAGCAGGTCCTGCAGGATGGACACGTTGATGGGGTCGTCGTCCACAATGAGGATGGTGTGGCCCTGGCCATCGCCCGCGCGCGTGGACTCGTCCTCCACATGGCTGAGGCTGTTTGCCCCAGCCTCCGCCAGCCTGCGTGCAGCCGCCCAAACCAGCTCATGCTCAGGGACGCAACGCGGGTGGCTTTGAAGGCATGAGGAATGAGGAGGGCAGGGCGTCATGAGGCTGTCCGTTTTTGGAGCAGACTTCTGTCTCAAGGCAGTGCAGTCCTGGATGCTGGAATGGAGCTTTAAACAAGGGAGTGGCGTACGGGGTATAGGGGCCAGGCATGAGCGCGCACAGTGTAGGGGCCTGGGCATTAGCGCGCACAGCCAGATAGGTTGGCTTTATCCATGGGTCAGGTGGTTCTGCAGAACAGCTGGGCATCTGTTTTGTTGACCAGGTTGTGGGAGCCGGATCTACTGGTACCATGCCCCTCTGCTCAGCTGCCGGGCGTACGCCCAAGGTTGCTGATACCGGAGCGTCCCATGAGAGGCTAGCTCATCCCCACCCACCCAGCACACGGCACACCCGCCCAGCGCACGGCACACCCGCCAAGCTGTCTGCACACCCGCCAAGCTGTCCGCACACCTGCCCACACCAGGCGGCAGCCGCTGTTACCCAGTGCCCCGCCCACGGACTCACCTCCGCTTGGACAGCTGCGGCGCGAGCTGTGGGGGGGAGGGGGCTCCCTCGAACCCCTCCCGAGCACCTTCACCTTCGCCCTGCGGGTGGCTGGCGTTGCCGTTCGCGTCCGCTGCACCAACGGACACCAACTTGATGCTTTGTGCTTTGTGGGACAGTACATAGGCTCGAGCGCAGACGGTTGGTGCGTGAGCGTGAGCACAGACACACGTACTCGCACGAGTACACACACATGCGCGCACACGTGCTCCAATAGCATGGGAGAGGCCTGGGCGGAAGCGCGCTCGCATAGGATGTGGGATCCACGTGCATGCGTGGAAGGACTGACCACAAATGATAGGATAAAATATAATAAATAATAATAAATAATAACAAAATAATAGGAATAGGATGTGGGATCCACGTGCATCCATGCGTGGAAGGACTGACCACACACCCCATGAGCAGCCTGGCGTCATTGCATGGAAGCAGGGGTCCCAAACATCAGCTGGACAGCACCAAGCAGGGATGGTGAAGCTGGCAGCATGTGTGCTCAGTGGCCACCCCTATGGGCTTGCGGGCCCACCAGCGCTGGAGAGACAGTCAGCAGGCAGCAACTCTTTCAATCAGCTTGATGTGCAGTGCTATTGTGAAGTTGCATGCATGCCCCTACCCCCCCCCCCGTTGGTGGAAGGTTGTGCCTGCATGACACGAAGGCTGTTCATCGTGCAAGCGCTCGCATCACACTTTGTTCACCCCGCTCTGCACGCGCCACTCGGCTGCGATGGTGTTACTGCACCATTTATGCTCGCGTACACCTGCTCTGACACACACAACGGCCCGCGCGATGACTGTGGGTGGTTGCAATGGCCTCGCTCCCGCGCGCGCTTGCATTCTTGCCACTGCACCGACCCCCGGCCATCCGCGGCTTGTTCACACCACCGCAAGACCAGCATTGCTGCAAAAATGGTGTCAGTGCCCACCCTATTTGCCCCTGCCCAGTTGATGCACCGTTTGCAGGTAGTCTTTCCCACAGTGCTGGCAGCGCTCAGCCTAACTCAACCGCCCCAACCACCAGCTGTCCGTACCGCAGGGTTTCTCAAGTCGGTGTCCGCCAGCGGCTGCTGGGGCGGCGGCGCTGCTGGAAGGCTGCACCGCTTCCTCTTGTGCATGCCGGCGCTCGCTCAAAGGCTTGTCGGGCTGTGTCAGCTGTGCTGCAGGCTGCCCCTGCTGCGCGGCAGCAGCGGCGGCGGCGCTATGCGGCAGCACACCAGGCTGCGTGTTGGTGGAGGAGGTGGACTGCAGCCAAAAACAAACAGAGTCAAGCAGGGCTGCAGGTCCCGTGTGATCGCGCTGTCTGCAAGCACGCTGCGTCTGCAAGCACACGCTGCGTCTGGGGGTTGTGTAGTCTGCCTGCTATCGGCAGCCCCTCCACACGACACCCCTCTTTGCTCTGAATGCCATGTGCGGGTGCGGGCATGCATGCTCACGCCTGATGCATGTTAGTCACATTGGCTCATGCGGTGCGTTCAGGACGTCAGGAACAGACACACACACACACACGAACGCACGCGCACACAAGCTCACACGTGCGCATGCGCCAACTGCACAGGTGTGAGGGCACACAGCCCATCCGTGCCCACATTTCATCACAGAGGCACTGTGTCCCGCTCCGCCCTGAGCACCAGCTGCACACACCCACATGCGTCACAGGCACCGTGTCCCGCCCCGCCCTGAGCACCAGCTGCACACACCCACATGCGTCACAGGCGCACCGTCAGCTTTCACCAATCGCACCCACATGCGTCACAGGCGTACCGTCATCCGCCACAAACCGCACCCACTTGCGTCACAGGCGCCGCATCCCGCTCCGCCCTGAACACCAGCTCGACCACCGCGCCGGAGGGTTGCTCTGGCCCGCTTGCCGCATTGCTGATGCGCAGCATGCCGCCAAAGCTGGCCATCAGGCGCTTCACCATGACCAGCCCCAGACCCACTTGCTCTTCTGCGCCACCTGCGGCGCGACGTGCCGCACTCGACTCGCATGACACGAGGCCTGGCGCAGCGCTTTTGGTGAGGGTGTGGTGCGCGAGTGCATGTGCGCGACCGGAGACAGGAAAAACGGCAGTACGTGTGCAAGCGCGGTCTGTGTGCACATGGCAGAGAGCAGCGCAAGTGTTGCTGGCCAAGGCAAAGAGCAGCGGCGGTGTTGCCGACCAAGGCAGAGAGCAGCAGAGGTGTTGCTGGCCAAGGCAGAGAGCAGCGGAGGTGTTGCCGGCCAAGGCAGTGTGCGACGGAGGTGTTGTTGGCTGTGGTAGAGCACTGGCCTTGAACCCTGACTTGGTGTGGGACACTGAGCCTGCAGATCAGGCACACACACACACAGCTAGGAGGGGTAGGAGAGGGGGGGGGGCCCCTGGCCAGCCTGGCAGCCCAGCACCATGCGCGCACGCACCTGTTAGGGGCGTGTTGAACTTGTCAAGCTGCTCAGGCGTGAAGCCGGGGCCTGTGTCGGCCACCCTGATCGTGACCAGGCCTGTGCTGCTATCCATCTCCGTGTCTATGGACACGCTACCCTGCGAGCAGTGAGTGCATGCGCGGCCCAGTTGAGCCCACATGAGGGCACACACACACTTGGCCTTTCTAAAGCCAGGGGTTGGATGGGACTCCCCAGCAAGTAAGGTATGCATCTGAAGCCCATTGGCCCCAAAATGCGGCAGATGGCGCCTTCTGCCTGGAGCACCACGTGAATGGCAGCACAGCTGTTTGTGCCTTGGCAAGGTGCCCATGCCTGCAGAAGGATATTGAGCTTGCTCATGCATGCAGTGCCCCCCTGACCCACAGCGCCCTCCAGCGAGAACAGGGACCGCCCCGGGGCCTGCCTCCCCATGCCTTTGTGTGCACTGCCGCTGTGGGCCGCAGCACGGAGGCGCGGGCAGGCCCCGAGCACCAGCCCTCCACAGCAGCGCGAGCCTCCCAGGGCAGCTCAAGGTTCAGCACACACTGGCGCAACAGTTGGCGCGCTCAGGCCTCGTGAGCTGCGCGTGCATCGGCGCCAGGCACCAGCGGCTTATTGGTGCATGGATCCGCAGCCCCTACCCCCTCCCTGGCGTGTTGGCGCGCGACACAGCCAGACCCCTTGTGGCTTTGATGGTGCATGACACAGAACCCCGCAGAGCGCGTGTGGTGCGCCGGAAGGCAATCCAGTGTGCGGCACAGTGCTTGACCCGACCGACCAAGCGCGCTCAAAACAGCCAGCCACCAGCCAAGCGCGCGCGTGCTGCCTGAGGACGTGGCCAGGCAGGCTCCCTGACTCTGCGCGTGACCTTGAAAGGCACTGACCAGCACACGCCGCGGGCACGGCTTGTTGCGTGTGCGTTCACTCACCTTGCGCGTGTACTTGAAGGCATTGACCAGCACGACGTGAACTACTTGGTGCAGGCGCGCGCCGTCGGCAAAGACCACGTGCTCCTCCTTGCGATTGCACTGGACGGTGATGCGGTTGCCCACCATGGGGCTCATGCGCTTCATGACCTGCACATGCAGCCGGGGCGAGGGCAACATGGAGGTGGGTGTGCACGCGCGCTGCTTTTATGCTGCGCCCTCCACACCGGGCCGTCACAAAAGCCTTGCTGCTCTTCGCCCCCCCTCAGCACGGCAGCTCCTGGCATGAGGCCCCCCCACGCATCCTCCTCTTGACTCTTGCCAAGCCTCGCAGGCCATCGTGCATCAAGGACCAACCCTTCCTGGAAATGCAGGAGGTACACCAAGCTGCGCTTTGATGTTTGCTGGGCCTTCAAATGGCGCCCCATTGCCAAAGCAAGCCCAGCGCCTTTACCGAAGCAACAGGTGTGAGGCACTGCGCACTCCCATCAGAGGGCTGCTGCGGCTCTCTGATGGAAGGCGCACAGCGAGCCAGAAGGCACACAGCAGAGAGGCTCCTCGACTTTTAGAGGGGCTGCACACACACATGATCTCACACATGTGCACACAAGCACACACGCACCCACGTGCATTCACAGGAAACACGCACACAGACACGCAAATACACACGCCCATAACACGTGCACGCAGACACATACCTCGACTCGATGGTCAAGGAGGCCTCTGCACGGCCATGCCTTGTCCAAAGCTGTACACCACACCTCCTCCAAGCCCCTTCTGCACCTGCCCCGACACGTGCACGCACACACACACATGCACACATACAAGCACACACACATGCACACACACGCGCGTGTATACACACACAAACACACAGAGCACACACAGACACGCACCTCGTCGATGGGCGTGGAGACCTGCATCTTGCTGGCGCTCAGGTCCCAGTCGCCACCGTCCAGTCCGCGCAGCATGTCGCGCGCCATATTGATCATATTGAGCAGGTGGTGGCCGCACGCGTGCACTACGCCCAGCTGCTTGTTCGCCGCCGCTGGCAGCTCGCCAAAGGAGCCCTGCGTGGAGTGCAGGTGTAGGGCGGTGCCGGGCGGCTTCAGTCTTCTGTCCATGCAGGCAGCCCTACGCACCTGCAGGTCTGCGCCGCTGCGCAGGGCTTCAGCGCGCCCTTGCTTGGTGCTCACAGTGCGGGAGCATGCACGAAACAGCAAGGCAACTTTGCCCGCATGCCTGATTCTGGCCAAGGCGCACGCATCTGCAGCCCGGCCCTGCCACCCTGCAGGACGCTGCTAACTCGCTGACACCCAAGGGCTGCCCTTGGCGTGCAGGCTGGCCAGCGCGATCACGCCGAGTGCCCCATTACCTCGAGCAAATGAACAGAGGCTCAGCAGAAGCATCTGGTACGAGATCTGTTTGTGCCTGTCCACATCTTAGGCTCCAACAGAGGCTGAGCAAGAGCATCTGGGGCAAGATCTCCTTGTGCATGTCAGGAAAAGCACCGAGTGCAAAGTCCCCCGGTGCCTGCCCACCCCTCAGGCCGCAACAGAGCCTTGACGGAAGCCTTGGTCACCCCAGGCCACGCACACACTGCAGTTTAGCCGGCGCTCAAGCCAGCAGGCAAGCCGCAGCACGAGACAGGTGCCTCTGGACATGCCCCCTCCCCACCTCCCTCCCCTCTCACCCATCATTATCCGTCACACTACACCCACGGGCCTCTAAGGTGCACCCTTGTGCCCTAACCCGTGGCCCTTGCAGACCAGGCAAGACATAACCTGCGCCTTACCTGCATGACATTCTGGCTAAGCGCCAGCACGCCGTTCAGGGGGTTCTTCAGGTCGTGCGCAAGGTCGCTGGCGTGCGCTCGCAGCACCGCCACCACCGCCCTCAGGCCATGGACGCGCGCGCTCAGGTCTTCGCCGCACCCGCCCTCCGCAGGTAACACATCTCGTTGGGGGCCTGCGCCGCCGCCACCGCCGCTCCTTACGGGGACGCCCGCGCCTGGCTGGCCCGCCTCTTCCCCATCCTCCCTTGCCTCTGCGCCGCTGCCGATCAGTGCACCAGCGTGCACACCCTGGGGCAGCGCCAGCTGGCACTGCACCCCCACCTCAACCTGCGGCACCAGCCTGCTTTGCTGCTGAGTCTGCTCTGACCAGTCCACAACACACGGCTGCTGCTGCTCTGTCAGGCGGGAGTGCCTGGGGCTCAGCGGGCCCTGCATGAGCGCAGCAAGACCAGGGCAGGGGTGAGGACACAGGCGGTGCGGGCTGGTCAAGGTTCCCTACTGGAAGGCCAGGCGGTGGGAAGCAGGACCACATGTACCAATTTGGTACTGACATATGGCTTAAACAGGCCACAGTACAAAACACATGCTCCTGCACGTAGGTACGACATGCTGCTGCAGGGAGGGGGGAAGGGGGGGGGGGAACAAGGAAAGCAGCAGGGGCGCTGCCCTCATGATACCTGCCAAAAGGTACATCAGCGCCCTTTGTTGTTGATCTGCCCAGGAGTCTTGTGGCTTGCTCATGTCAAACACCTTGTTCCTAGATCTGCTTAAGACGCGGCGTGGTGGATGGACACGTCCAGCATCATGCGTGTATGCCCCTGCCCTGGCGCTACTGTGCACTGCATGCGCTTCACTGAAGCCACACCCAAGGAACAGGGACGCAAGGGCACGGGCTGAGATGGCGGCCCCTGTGCTGCTGCTGCAGCTCACCTGTGGGTGCGCTGGATTGGTCTGCGGGGCTTTGGGGGAATCAAGGGAGGCTTTTGCTGACAAGCGGCCCCCGTTGGCGGAGGCGCTGCCGCTGCTCCCCTGCACAAGGGCATGCGGCCAAAGCACAAGGTCGTGTGGCCAAGCACAAGGGGAACGTGCGGCCAAGGCAGGGATGCATGTCCAGAGCTGCGGCCACAGTGCAGGGTCCAGCACCCCTAGAAGCCGCTACCCCTGCTGTGGTGTGCCCCAAGTGGGGTGTGCAGCACTGTGCTTGAGGGCATGCAAGTCAAGGCAGCACTGTGCTTGAGGGCATGCTAGTCAGGGCAGCACTGTGCTTGAGGGCATGCTAGTCAAGGCAGCACTGTGCTTGAGGGCATGCTAGTCAAGGCGGTCAAGGCAGTCAAACAGGTATGCGAGGGCTATCTTTGCTCCCATGCACCTCAGAAGCACCACCACCTAGGCTGTCGCTGCGACTACCACACCACCACCACCACCACCACCACCATCATCATCATCACCAGCGTCATCATCTGTTGCAGCAGCAGCAGCAGCATAACCACCACCATCATCATCATCCACAGCAGCAGCAGCAGCAACATTACCACCACCATCAGCATCAACAGCAGCAAGGTTGCCCTGACCAGAGGGCACCAGGCACGCTAGGGAGCACGTCGCCCTTGAGCTGCTAGGTCAAAAGCAACCTGGATTTCAGGTTGTGGAGGCGTTCAGACCTGTCGCCTGCGTTGCCTTCCAATGTGCTTTGTGAGCCAGGCCCAGCAATCCTATGACATGCCTGCTCGTGTCAAGTAGGCACAGCAATACCCACTTGCGTCGTGCAAACCGCTGATAGGCCCTGACAGAGATCTCACAGATAAAAGCTTGGCCAGCCTACCAACTCACCAACCTTTTTGGCCTCAGCTGCGCCAGCAGAGGCATCAGTACACAAACAAGGCATCGGTACAATGTCAGGATCTCACACAAGCCACAATCCTTGTCCCCTTTTCCCGGCTGCGTGTGCGCGTGTGCGTGTATTTGCATGTATTGTGTAAGTGCATGCTTTTGAGCAAACAATTGTGTGGCTGCTCCAGCCCTGCACGCACCCTTCGCTGGCTCTGATTCTGTGCAGCAGAGCCCGCACATGCCACCAACAGCAGCTGCAGCTCCTGAGACTGGCTGCCTGAGTCTGAGGTATGCTTCTCGCTGCCCTCAGAGATGCGATATAGCGGGCCCAGGTCCAGGTTGATGTCGTCGATGGAGCACCGCGGCATGCGCACCTCTGCACGCACGAGCAACTGGGGCACCTCGTCCTATCCGCGTGCCCTAATATCCCTGTTGTTACATGTCTATGCCACTGCTATAGATACAAGCACACCCACTGCCTGGCCTGTGCTCTCCCGCCCAGCCGCGTCTGATGCTGCACCACTAGTACATGCCGCATCATCATCTGATGCTGCACCAATGCTGCAAGCTCAAGCACACCCACTGCCTGGCCTACGCTTTACACCACAGCCCCACCTGACGTGGCTTCGCTGCTGCTGCGTTTCCGTGTGCCCACGCTGCAGTGAAGCACTTCCTGCAGGCAGCCGCAGGGCACACCACGTGTGAGGGCACAGCTGCACGTGTTTTGTACTGTTGCCTTGGGTAATTGCCGGGATGTCTGAGACAGCAAAACTTATGAAGAAGCATGTCAATGAAGCACAAGGAATCGATGCCTGAAAAGAGTGCTTTGCGGGCACTCTGCCTGTGGTCGTGGCTTGCCGAACGGTGCGCTCGGGCAGACTTGCGGGCCCCGCTCACACCCCCTCCCATGCCCCGCGCGTGGACTTTGGTGCCAAATTTGTCCGCTGTGGTGTTTTGGTTTCAAAAATGAATGCGCACAAGGGGCGAAAGGGGGCACGCATGGTGTTCCCACGCGCGCTTGCACGGAGGAAGTGTGCTCCTCTCTCTGTCAGTCCGTCACTCCGCGCAGCCGCCCCTCACAGCACAGTGCGCCCCGCATTGCGTGCGAAAGGCATCAAAAATAGCACTGGTGTGTAGGGGCGGGAGCGGGGCAACAGCGTTGCCTCCACCTCTGCCTCTCCCCCTCAGCCTTTCATCTCGTGCCTCTCCCTCTATCTCCCCCTCTGCCTCCCTCTCACCCACTCGGTGCTGACAAGGTGCAGACAAGGTACCCCCAACTAGGCATCAGGCTCCCAACTAGGCATCAGTACAGACACAAGGCATCAGTACAAAACGTGTGCTGCCACAAAGCACAGGGCTTAAGGATTGGCGTTCGCCACCAACACGCCAGAGGAAGCACAAATGGTTAAGCCTGAACACGCAAGTGGCTTGGCCTAAACACGCCCAAGATGAAGCTGCCAGTACGTGGTCAGAAGCAAATTTTAGCCTCTACAATCCCAGAGCTTGAGCACAATGCTCCTGCAACCAAGGGATCCTGGCACCCTGAGCCTGCCTGTGTGAAAGTGATCCTTTTAAAAGTTAAGTCAGGCACTGATCCTTGAAAAGTTTGAGCCAGGCAGCGGTCCTTCTAAGGTTTGAGCCAGGTAGTTTGAGCCAGGCAGCGGACCTTCTAACGTTCCAGCCAGGCCACCAACGTAGCACGTAGGGACCAAGCCGACACAGCATAGCACATGGGGAATAAGCCGACACAGCATAGCACATGGGGAATAAGCCGACACAGCATAGCACATGGGGAATAAGCCGACACGGCATAGCACATGGGGACCGAGCCGACACAGCATAGCACATGGGGAATAAGCCGACACGGCATAGCACATGGGGGCTAAGCCGACACAGCATAGCACATGGGGAATAAGCCGACACGGCATAGCACATGGGGGCTAAGCCGACACAGCACAGCACATGGAGAATAAGCCGACACAGGACAGCACATTTGGACCAAGCCGCCACAGCATAGCACATGGGGGCCAAGTTGACACAGCATAGCACATGGGGACCAAGCCGACACAGCAAAGCACATGGGGACCAAGCCGACATGGCACCAGGCATGCAGCAGGCGCAGCACAAGGCTTGCCTGCCGGATCCCCCCATGCACGTGTACCATCACAGCAGCGCCCCAGAGCGTACATGGCAGCATAAGGAACACAGTATGCATGGCTTCAAGCTCTGGCCTGCAAGGTTCTGTCCTCCTGCATGCCCTAACTCACCAGCAGGGCTGCAGCCTCCGCCCCTACATCTGGTGGGAGGTAGGGGTTCACGGCCAGCTTCACCAGCACCCGCAGCAGGCGCTGCTGATTTTGCGTGACTTGGCACGCAAACTGGAGCATGAGCACGTAGATACCAGCTACCTGCACAGCATGGGGGGTTGCATGAGAGCTGCGAAAGTGCAGGAGGTGCATGTGCGCGAGCTTATGCACATATTTTGTACTTTGCCACAAGCACATGCGCCTGCAACTGCACACACAGAGTCAAACAGACAGTGACCTTCATGGTCAGTGTCACAAATGGGAGCGTGCACAAATACTGACACGCACACCACTGTGATGTGTGTGCACACACGAAAGCATTTACGTGTGCACAAGCATTGTTCAAGGTGCAGGTCTGTGAGCAGGCAGGCACTACTATCACAAGGCTCTGTGCCTCTCTGAGTCATATTCGCTTCCACGCAATTGTCTGTGCCAGCCTGCCCAGCTATGCACACGGTGGGTGGGTGCTTGACTGGTGCGGACAGCTGCGCGAATGTGTGTGTGTGCCTACTCTACACCCGCCTGCACAAGTGCATGCACACATGCACACACATACACACACGTGCGCGTGCGTGTACACGCGAACACACGCACATGCGCGCACGCGTGCACGCAGCAGCAGCCACCTGGCCGGTGCGGCACTCATGCCTATGCCCCACTTGCGGCCACACGAAGCACATCCTGAACTGCACATCCTGAACTGTGCCCCACCTGTGGCCACACGAAGCACTGAGCCAAGGTGCACATCCTGAACACCGGGACGGCTGCGCCCGAGGGATCCAGCGCTCCCAGGCACACCAGAATCACTGCTGCCAGCTGCACAAGCTTGACCGCTTGGAAGCTGAGCAGCAGCATCATGACCTGCCAACAAGCAGGCGCGCCAGTAGAGGGGGTGCGTGTGCTCAGGCCAAGAGGCGGAGGGGGCGCATGCATGCAGAAGGCTGCTGCCACACAGCAGGCACAAAGCAGCGGGAGCCACCTGCAGCAGCTGTTTTGTACTATGATTGCCTGATTGAGCCATGTGACAGCACCAATTTCCCAGTTGTTGCGTGTAATTGGCCCGTTTCTGGGACGGTCAGATTAATGCAAGAGAATGCCATCGAAGCATAAGGCAATGCTGGCTGGACAGCGCAGTTCGCGGGGACTCCGCCGGTGGTCGCGGCTTAACAAACGGTGCACTCGGGCACAGTGTCCCCGGCCTGCAGGTGCCGCGCTGTGCCTCTTCATGCGCCCCGCGTGCATTATTTGGTGCCTGGTTTGTGTGTGCTGGCGTTCTTGTGACAGTGGCGCGCTCAGGAAGGGCGAGGGGTGCGCTGTGCTGGACCTCGGCAAGCGTGCTTGCAATTGATATTGACGCCAGTACCAATCGGTCCGCCCCCCGCCCTTTCTGCACGGTAGCCCCTCACAGCACACAGCGCACCCCACGCATTGCGTGCGACAGGCATCAATATCAACAATGGTGTGCGGGGGAGGAGACGGGGCAGGAGAAAATGTAGCTGGGGGGTCAGTTGCAACTGGAGGGGCTTAGGTGTGGGCCCAGTTTATGTGTAAAGGGGGGGGGGGGGGGGGGGAAAC
>LKMJ01004012.1_pt1 | contig 13800 bp, 19 predicted proteins | sample 643391 | NCBI WGS metagenome assembly LKMJ01 (sample SAMN04112250, study PRJNA286221) | soda lake metagenome | biome: soda lake; feature: Kulunda Steppe; material: water; isolation source: sample PL-Br10 brine of Picturesque Lake | place: Russia: Kulunda steppe | collected 2010-07
CACTTACGATTTCTCACCGTCATTCACAAATGCACCGTAATTTACGGTGTGTGACGTCTGACGGCGTAATATGCACCGTAAATTACAGAGCAAATCTCAATTACGCCGAAATCGCCCATCCCTGGTTATGTGTAAGTAAGGTGGCACCATCTGCCTAAGAGACTCGCGGAAACTTGGCAAGACTCGTTGTAGATGGGTAGGGTCTAGATGAGAGATTGCTGTTCGAAAACTACTTCTAACAGGCGCCTCCTTTCGACCTGATAATTTCCAGAATACTTCAATGTAATAAAAAACGGATCAATTCAACAGGACCGGGCCTCCCAAAGGCTAGGATGAGTCACATGCTGTTCCGTCCTCTTTCCCCCAGTCCCTTCCCCTCTCCAGCTGCTTGTCCTGCAGGTCGTTCCTAGACAATCAAGATCTTCTTATCTAGCAGCTTCAGGCTCCAGGTCATCCCCTGTTTAGTTGTGGATGCGCTCCTGCCCTGGTGTGCTTGGAAAACAGCTGTGGTACTCAGTGTGCAGCTGCCAAACTGACCAGTTTGCTCACTGGCACAAGCTGCGAGGTGCAGGTACAAGCCATAGGGTGCGCACCAGCCGCACTGTGGCAAGGGCAGCTGCATGGAATTCCTTCAAAGCCCACAAGCCAGGCTGTCGCGGGGGGGTTGAAAAATGTTTCTCCCTTTTCCCCCCATCATTTCTAACTCCTGGAGGTGACATCAGCAGTATGCTAGCTCCCTGGATGGATGGTAAACCCTCTCCATCACGCTATCAATCATTTTCAAGCTCATCGTCACCTTCTGCACTACCTCGTCCCTCACTTTTATAAATTTATCACATTTATAAATATTTTGTGTATTAAGGATTTTTAAATTTATTAATGTTTTTTACATTAAAGGAAAGCCTGGGGGGTGGTTGACGTATTATTGCCGGCTTTCCTTTCAAAAGCGTGAATCTTGTCACTGACGAGGGTCCCCCTCATCCCCCAAAGAGACTCGCCAAGACTCGGTAAGTTTCGGCGCCGGCGAGTCTTGGCGAGACCAGTGCCCAACCTTAGTTATGTGTGATGCATTGGGGTTATCCTGAAGCAAGTATACTCATGTACAGTGCATGTTGGGAGCAAGACAGGCATGACCTAAGCAAGTAAACGGAAAAATAATCATTGCTTTTGCCGTGTAGGGTCTAATGGATGGGCACACTGGAGGACAATGGAGCGCACCGCAGAGCACCTGCGCTTTGTAAGCAAGCTGAAGGAGCAGAGCATGCACTTGTGCCAACCGCAGCCCCTCCAGCATCCTGCGCCCCACCTTCTCACAGGCTCATCTTAATACGTGCCCTCTCCTGTAAATGCCCCACCATGATGCCCTCGAGGAACCCCACCTGTGATTCCAGAACATGGAGCGGATGGGGTCAGCCACCATCAGGTGGTTGAGGAGCGCCACCACCGACTGCGCGGCCTGCACGAGCCCCAGCCTGGCAATCGCTGCAGCCACGGCCGGCCCCTCCAGAGCGCAAACGCCCAAGGCACCCGCTGTGCCTCCTGCAGCCCCATTGCCACCGGCCTGCGGTTGGGGGGTCATGGGTCCTGCATTGGCACCGCTGCCAGCCTCCAAGCTTACGGGTGCCGCAGCGGCACTGCTGCTGCCGCCACTGCCGCTGCTGGCCGCGCTGCTGCACGCAGCATGCTGTCCAGCAGCCAGGTGCGCGAGGTGCACGTAGTACAGGGACAGGGTGTCCAGCGCGGGGGCTGAGTTGGGGCAGCGGAGCAGGGCGTCCCGGCAGATGGCGTACACCTGCAAGTCAGGCCGCGGACGCGGGTCACATGAGCAGGTGCTGGGCTGCCATGCTAGCAGGCCTGTATTTCTCACCCACGCAGGGGGCAGCTGCTAAGCAGTGAGCATGTGGTGTAGTGCAGGGGCTAGTCAACAAAGAACTTAGGCGAAGCATGCCCTCACTCCTGGCTAAGAATTGGGAAACAGGAGGCCTAGCTAAACATCTCTAGTCAAGCAGAAGAACCCCAGTATGGGTTTGTATCATAACTTCAAATAATTAATCTCATAATAAAGTACCTATTACGATAACAGAGGCCCAAAATTCTATGCCCCCAACATCATCCGGCAAGCATAGAATTTAAATAATGCAAAGATAGGACATTAAAGTAGACTAGGGGCTACCTCTTGTGTTTCTCCCATGGCATGCGGACGCAATCCTGGGAAAGTAAACAGGCCTTGCAGGTAGTTCCATGCACTCTCGTTTCGCGGGGCAACGGACACCTGCAACGGGTAAGTGGCAGGCCATTGAGACATTGGCAATTTTGCCAGATTGGAGGCATACGAGGAATAGAGGACTTGTACACGTTCAATTATCTACGCATTCTAAGATCGTATATCACTGACCATACTTTTTAAAGGCCCTCACGCAAAACAGCCCTGCAATCGCCTATTTTGTTCTGGTCAGCACCTGAACACGATCCCTCACCATCCCTCTATGCTTCCATATCAAAATACTGTATACTTTTGTGCACTCAGGGGGAATGCGGGTTTGTGGGGTGGGGGGTATAAAGGGTCAGTCAGCATCAGGTTGGCATTCCTTCCCTCCACCTCTGCCCCCTCTTAAACGCTTACAGGTCAACAAACATCCAAATCGTTTGGCATGCAAAGAAACATCCAGAATTGTCCGCGCACTGTGAGTTTAGAGCTGGCAAACCCTCCATCCCTGAGGCCACACCCACAGTTCTTGTGTGCCAACTATGCGTGATGGAACGTGTGACACAGAGGCTTCCTTTGTTAGGACGTGCTCCCTGATGAGACCTGCTGCACCCACGCACCACACACCTGTGCAGCCACATACTCCAGCTCCCTTGCTAGCATACGTCTCACAGGGTCGAGCTGCTGCTGCCCCTGCTGTTCTTGCGGCAGTGCTTTCCATTCGCCCAGCTCTGAGTCCAGCATGTGCCGCAGCACAAATGCGCGCTGGTTCCAAGCCGAGTTGTTACGCACATCCCGGAGGACCATATCGTGGGCATAGTCCAGCTCAGCCCCCCACAGGTGACCTCCAAACGCCTGCAGCCCAGCCACGACCAGAAGCTGCATTTTCTGAGCATGACAGCAAACGGGGTGCTCAGGGCGTATGCACTCCAAGAGTAGTAGGATAGTATAAAAGTAGAAGGACCTAATCGCTGACCATTAGCCACCAACGTGCGCAGGCTCTCTGCCACTGCCTGGCCTGGAAACTGGAGGAGAAAGGGAGCTGCCCGCCTATGCATGAGCTCCTGCTAGGGTCATGCCACACTCTCCCGGACGTGTCTACAGGCCCCTTCCCCTGAGGACCCACAGCGTGCAGCCGTAAGGCACCGTGGCTCATAGCCTTGTGGCGCTGCAGCATGCAACCACGGCACACCCGGGTAAACAGCCTTGGATCTCCTCAGCAAACAGCCTTGTGGCGCTGCAGCATGCAACCACGGCACACCCGGGTAAACAGCCTTGGATCTCCTCAGCAAACAGCCTCAGGCGCTGTGAATGGCATTGTGGGCAAAGGCCTGCCAGCTTACCAGCCAGCCAGCCGTTCAGAGTGCCAACCGAGCCCGGACAAACACACCACCCATGTATTGAAAATGGCCTACCTGTGCGCCCCTGACGCGCCGTGCACCCATGCTGTGCCGTGCGTCTGGGCGTACAGATTGGCCCACGCACCTTGACGATGGCCTGCCTGTGCGCCCAGGCGTGGTAGTTTTTCTCATCCTCATCCAGCGCCTGACGGGCCACCCCCAGCTCCCGCTCGGCAGCGGCCGCGCCCAGGGCCAGCGCGCACTTGCGCCGGTGGTTCCACAGCTGGTAGTTCTTGGCATTGTTCTGCCAGCCAAGGGGACGCATCAGCAAGGCACACAAGGAGGGGCAGTGTGCCGCTGCGGTTGGCCCTGGATGCACGCGTTTCTGCGGCGGCCTCAAACTGCGCGGATAGGATGGTGGCATGGTGGCGCCAAGCACACGCGGCCCAGGGCCTTGGTTGTGCCCTGGGCCTGTCTGCAAGCCAAGTACAGCCCTGGATGAGCAAGCCCTAGGTAAGCAAGCCCTTGAAGAGCAAGCCCAAACCCAAACGTGCACAGTCAAGAACAGTGGGGTCAGCGAATGTACTTGGGCCTATGAACGTGTAGTTAAGTAGCATGCGGCGTCCAGAGGTCCACAGAGGCAGCGCCGTGAGCCTGCTCAGGCAGGTCCTGGCCTCCTTTTTTCCCACCGACCGGCTGACTTCTGCCTGCGCTCAAGCCTACCCTGCAGCAGAGCACCTCTGCTCTGGCAAGATCATGGCCTTGATGGTGCACAAAAACCGTGCATCCTATTGACGGGCTGGCTACTACGGCCTGTGCTGTTGGATCTTGTGACTGCCCTGCAGCAGCGCCTCCGCCTGCGCACGCGGCCTGCCCTCCACCAAGATAGAGCAGAGTAACCTTGCAATGGTCGTGCACACTGCTACCAAAATAGAGCAGAGTAACCTTGCATTGGCGTGCACATTGCTACCAAGGAAGAGCCTGGAGCTCCGACCCCAGAGCCTCTGGCACACCCACATCCCCTGGCACAGCGCGTACCAGGCACAGCGTGTACCAGGCACAGCGCATAGCACAGCGCGTACCAGGCACAGCGTGTACCAGGCACAGCGCGTACCAGGCGTGTACCAGGCACAGCGCGTACCAGGCACAGCGCGTACCAGGCACAGCGCGTACCAGGCACAGCGCATAGCACAGCGGGTACTAGGCACAGCGCGTACCAGGCACAGCGCGTACCAGGCACAGCATGTACCAGGCACAGCGCGTACCAGGCACAGCGCGTACCAGGCACAGCGCGTACCAGGCACAGCGCATAGCACAGCGGGTACCAGGCACAGCGGGTACCAGGCACAGCGTGTACCAGGCACAGCGTGTACCAGGCGTGTACCAGGCACAGCGCGTACCACAGGCGTGATGCGCTCTCACGCCTGACGGCCGCCCAGAGTATGAGTCCCTGTGCACCTATCCCGGATGGAAGAGATGCCCCAAAAAGCTCAATGGGCTCATATATCCATGGGCCCTCTTACTCCCTGTCGTCCGCAGGCGTCCATGACTCAGCCTGCGTCAAGTCCAAGGTATGCCTGCTACCATAGCGCGCGCACCTGCATGATGGCATCCGTGAACGCATACTCCTGCGTAATGTCATGCCCCAAAGCACAAAGGCACGACCAGCGCCATTGCCACGCCGTGTAATCGGCCTGGTTCAAGCTGATCATTTCCTCTGTCAGCACCAGCGCCCTTGCGCTCTTCTCGCCCTGCGTGTGTTCATTTTTTTAGGAGGCAATTCCCTTGCAGCTTTTGAGGTCATGTGCACGTGCATGTGTGTGCATGTATGCTTTTGAGGGGGTGCCCAAGTGTAAAATGACAAGGTGTGTGTCTTGCAGCTCCTGCCGTGTCCTCCAGCAGGTGCCGACAACAGCAAGCTATACGTTGCGGCTCAAAGGCCGCGAGGCTGTTGAACCACAGCACAAAAGCAGTGCAGCACGCTTTGTGTACAGAGTGCTCCTCTGACCTCTGAAGTGGTCCCCTCTCTCGCACCCACACCCTCATGGCTTTGGCACACAGTGCCGGCTTGATCTTTTCAACAGAGCTTGCTTTCAGGAATGCCGGTGCCATTCCCTCACACCCACTTCTGGGCATTTTGTACAGACAGCGCCGCTCTTACCTTCTCTAATATGGCCCTGAAGTAGGCCAGTGCCTCGCAGTGCTTCTCAGTGTACTGGATGGCCACCACCTGTACGATCAAGTGCTTCTACGTGTACTGGATGGCCAGTGTATGGCCAGTGGGTGGGAGTGTATAGCAGTGTATGGCCAGTGGATGGAAGCGTATGGCCAGTGTATGGGAGTGTATGGCCAGCGGCCACTGGATGGCCACAACCTATACGATCAAGCCAAGGCCAAGAAGGATGCATTGACTCAGGGCAAACACAACATGCACAAATGATTTTACAGGAGCCACAAGCATGTACAAGCGACTTGCTTGCTTACAAAACAGTGCTTGCATACAAGGGAGCACACAAATGTTAGCAGCACAGGAGCTCATGACAAGAGGGAGCATACACAGCAGATCAAGAGGACCTCTCTTCTCTGAAGAAGCCCTTGCATTCGGGCCATTGACCGGAGCTTTCAACGAAAGCCAGTCATAGTGCACTGCTGTCCAACAAGGACACGCAACTACCCGCCAACACGCAACTACCTGCCACACACTCCTTGCTACCCATACACACCTTCCTCCCATCATCCACCTCCAGCGGCTGTACATCCTGCCATTCAGGTGACGCGGACAGCGGAATGCAATCCACCTCCTCCATGCTGCTCTCGCTGCTCATCGCGTGTCACTCAACCGCCAAGCGCGAAAGGGTGCCGGCAATGCAGCCCGCAGGCCGCGCCCAAGTGAGAGATCTCTCCTCCCAGGGTTGCAGAGGACCAATCAGGTCTGCTGCCTGATTACCCAGCCCCTTTCTTGTCAGGGCAAACTGGGCACCAAGAGCAGTTTGGAAGGCAGCTAGAACTGCGTATGTCTAGGGGCCTCCCACTTCCAGCTGCAGCAGCATGTGTACAGCAGGGAAGACTCAGAAAAGCAGTGATCTGAGAGGATGAAAACCAGCACAATCACTGGATGCGAGGCAACAACAAGGTCAACACTAGAGACCAGGCCTATTGGGGGAGTCGCTGAGGAGTGGCGCGAGCCAGGGTGTGCTGGCACCAGCATATCAATGGTTCGTGACAATGTTAATAAGTGATGGCAAAAAATGCCGGATGCTGAGTATGTGAAGGCCCAGGTTATATCCTTGCACAGCAAATTGGCGTCCTTCGCACAATATGCCTAAAAGGCTCGTGCACAAAAGGAATGCAGCAGCTTAGTACAAAGTCAAGCTGCTGGAGCATGACTGGCTCAATTAGCAGGCAGCGCGTGTGAAATTCAGCAGCATGCACAAAGATTCATGCACTGCCCAACACAGAGGACAAAGTGTGGGTCAATGCCTGCAGCCTGTGCCTGTGTATGCACTCCAACATCTGCTCAAGCCCCAGGTACGCATCCGAACACTACAGCTCCTCCCCTCCTCCCCACCTGTCTAGCTGCAGCTTCTCTACCACGTCCTCGAGCTCCTTGGCAATTTTTCCTGGGCGAGCACACATAAGGAGTGGGCAAAAGCCCTCAGTCAAGTGATCAATCTCAAAACGCGTTAAGCAATACCAGTGCACCCACTCACTCAGTTCTAAGGATTTATATGGAGGTACGGCTGCACGCATGAAGGGAGGCAGGGCAGGGGTGAGCAGAGTATAAGCCGAATGTACAGCAATCTGTAGCAGTCAGGGTAGAGCTCGTGAACAAAAGGCTGACTACCTTGCTGAGAAGTGCTAAATGGCTCTTGCTGGAGATCCTTGACGTCACGCTGCGGGTGTTGGGACATACCAGCAGCTTCAGGTGCACTGCATCAAATGTATCGCCCAAAGCGAATTATTTATTCCATCGCTGAAATGAAATGTCTGTGCCGCCCTTTCGTTTAACTTGAATCCTATACGTGCTGTTCACCTGAAGGCTCCACCTGAACTTGCTTGCTAGATAGTGACCACTTTCAAGATCCATGTATGTTGCTAGAGGCACAGGGTGCCATGCGCCTGGACTGTGTGCAAGCACACCTACCACCCTGGCCCTACCACCGCCAATGGCCAAGGGCCACACTTGGGAAGCCAGCGCAGCTTTACCCTACTGCAGCACCCTCTTGCAGCGCCACCTCTGGAGGCCTAGCATGGTGATGTGCAGGGCAAAGCAGCCAAAGAAGGGGTTTGGCAACAGCAACAAGACGCTATCTGCTGATGACGATGACATAGGGGGTCTCAAGCGCAGGATGAAGCGCAAAAACATCAAGCCTTCTTTGCAGGTAAAGCTTGATTGTGATAGCTAATGGCAAGACTAATGAACTGGCACGTCTCCCATGTGCCTGGCGCACATCATGCACATGCATCTCGGAATGTGATGAGAGGGCGAGATATTTGTGTGCTCATGTACAGACGGGCCCAGAAATTGACCTTTGCTAACGCAAGCAAGATCAATTCGCTGGCCTGTCTGCACACTTGGCGTGCGCTTACTTCTTCACAGGAGCAGCAGGAAGCGGGCCGAAACCAAGCGTTTGAGGCCGCCATCATGAAGCAGCAGGAGCAGGAGGACAGGGGCACGGATGAGGACTTCACCAAGCGCCTGCAGCAGCTCAAGCTGGAAGGGCAGGAAAGAAGGAGAGGGCTGGGGCCTGGTGGCACGGGGGCGAGCAGCAATGGCAAGGACATCTTGCAAGCACCTGTGGCCGCATTTGATGCCAAGCCCGAGGACATCTATGCCAACCCGCCGACCGTGACTGACACGCTGATGAATCAGCTGAACTCAGATGTCAGCGACCCATCGCTGCGGTCCGCCCAGTTTGGACCAAACCAGCTGGCCGTGGCGGGCGGCGCGATCATCTTTGGCCTCGTGTTCGTGCTCGTAAGCGGGGGCGACTTCCTGGCCAGCAACCGCTTCAAGGGCGTGCGTCCAGCACAGGAGGCGCCGGACTCTGTGGAGGAGGGCCTGCTCAAAGGCGCCATCGCGCAGCTGGAGCAGGATCTGGCAGAGGATCCTTACGATGTCCAAGCCTCGGAGCAGATGGCTCTGGCCTACGCCAGGCTCCAGAAATTTGATAAGGCGGCCAAAATCCTGGAGAAGCTGACGGCTCGCGTCCCCAATGATGCAGACGCCTGGCGGGTGCGCATTTGAATTCAAAAATTCAGCAAACCATGTGCGGGCGTTCGTGGATGATCCCGCAGCGCAGCTGCGCATCCTGGCAGGTGCACTCAAGCTGGGCTGTGAACTGCCTGCCCTCATGACCTGTTGGGCAGCACGACCCTTGTGCCCTCCCCATGACCTGGCCGCATCTCCTCATAAACTGGCCGCAACCTCCTCACCCTGCATGCAGCTCCTCGGTGAGACAAATCTGCTTGCTGAGCGGTCCCAGCCCGCCGTAGCAGCGTACAAGCGGGCAGTGCAGCTGAGGGACAACGACATGCAGATTGCCACTGGCCTCACTGATGCCTACATTGCCAATGGGCAGCAGGTGCGTGCCCGTGGCGCCGATGCACTGAATAGGGTGTGTATGAGAGGGCGAGCATGGCTGACACCATCACCGTGTCAGGCAAGGAATGTAGGCAAGGCTCGCCTGTCCGTGCCAAACCATCAGTGTGCGAGCACAGAAATTGCGAGAGATTTGCCTGTACGTGCCAAACCATCAATGTGGGAGCACAGACATTTCAAGAGATTTGCTTGTACGTGCCAAATCATCACTGTGCAAGCACAGAAATTGCAAGAGATGTGCCTGCATGTGCCAAACCATCACTGTGCAAGCACAGGAAGTACAAGAGATGTGCCTGTATTTGCCGAATCATACCTTTGTACATCTGCGTGCATGCCTGCTGGACGGCACATGCTCTTCCTGGAGGCTCCTTAGGGAGAGATATGTTGCTTTTGTTATGCCAGACAGCTATGTGTCCCCCCTTGCCCCCGGGGCCAGCTTCAGCCGGTCAGTACTCACAAAGCTCTCGTGGCCTTGCCGTGCTTCTTGCGCTTGGCTGCAGCGCACGTGCACTCACGCTGTGTTGCCTCACACCATACGAGTCACCTGATGTGCCACCTGCTGCAGGCCAATGCCGTGGAATACCTGCTGAAGCTGCGCGCACGTGCACCTCCTGTGTCAGCGTGGGGCGTGCGTGCCACAGATGCTCCTGCACTAGAGAGTGCCAGCGGCACTGGCGATGCCGATGGCATTACGAGCGATGTGGGCCCTAGTGGAGCAGAGCAGGAAGCCAGCAGCAGCAGCAGCAGCAGCAGCGGCGGCAATAGCAACACAAGCAAACCACCTAGTAGTCCTAGCAGTAGGTGAGCCACAATGGGCGGCGCATCTTTGTGTGCCCTCATCGCAGTCCGGGAAACTGCTTGTTGACCCCCCAAATACAGAGGCTGCATACCTGTTTCGTGCGCTTCCACTGATCAGTGCACCTCTGCACCTCCCGCACGATGCTGGATGCTGCAGGAGCAATCCTCAATGCAGCACGTCCACACAAATGTGCTGCGTGCCTCCAGGAAGCCAATCAAACCCTTGGAACCTGTGTCAGTAGAGCTGCTCCTAGCGAAGACGTACAGCTCTTGGAGAGGGCATGACACGGATGCCATAGCAACGTGAGTGATCAGCAGGGATGGAAGCAGAGGCAGACGTAGGCGGCAGGGGGGGACAAGAGCGGTGAGGTGCAATGTGGGCTTTGCGTTGGATTAATGGTGTTCGACTAAAATTCGATGTGGTTTTCGTTACTGCATCGATCGGTGCTGAACCATGCTGCACACCTGCATGTCAGCTGAGGGTACCTCCCCTCCGGACGCGCTGTCCTTCCTCCTTCCTCTCTCCCCACCGTAAGTCCGCTCTGCTGACCCAAGAGACACAGTTCTAGGCAGGCAAGCAGGGACTTGCCAGCACTTCAAGAGCAAGGAGCACATGATGGCTTTGGCGTGCTTCATGGGCATCGTCAACTCTGCACAAATGACCTCGCCTATGTAGCTTACCTTCTTCTCTAACGTTGCTGTATGATGAAGCCCAAGCCTAGGCTTGCCCAGTACGCACACAAGGGCTGGCTGAATTGGGAGCCAGTTTGAGGCGAGGGTTGGCGTGACAAACAATCCAGCCCACGCCTTAGTTTTCGGCAGAATTGCCCACCTCCTTTGGCATCCTTACCAATCATGAAAACTAACAAAACAATGCTCATGAGCACCCACAAACAGCCTTAAGTAAACACAACAAAGCAAACAAATTACCATGCTCGCACACTCACTCACACACTCTCACACGCATTTGCACGTTTGGGTGCAGGTATGATGACCTCATTAAGCGCTTTCCTGAGGATTTCCGCGGATATTTGGCCAAAGGCGTTTACCTGAGGGACAAGGGGCGGCGTGCCGATGCCGAGCGCATGTTCCTGCAGGTGCACATTCAGCAAAGCAGCGTCCGCTTGTCTGTGTGTGTTGTGCCTGGATATCTGGGAGGCTGCCGTACTTGTATTTTGAAATGGCTTGATGAACCCTTCTCAGCATGTTTCTTTGCACACTGCATGAACACAAAATCTTGGAATAAGGTTGCCTCTTAAAACTATGGACAAGACCCAGTTGAGAAAAATGATACAAGGAGCGCTGAGCAACATGCCCAAACCTTTTCGCTCTGCGCCGCATCTTGATATGCCTTCTGCTGCCACTGCAATTCGCAATTCAGGCCCGTTTCTATGCCCCTGAGAACCGTCAGCTGTTTGTGAAGATGACAGCTGATACCAAGTGAGTATGACTGCAGGGCCGCAGGGTGGTGCAGCCTTGTCCATGTCAGCTTCAAGAAATACATACATGTGCATTGATGTTTTAGCACTGGGCTCTATCATTGTTACTTATATGAGGGGCAGCCCCTGCATTGTTTTTGGGGTCATCGGTTTATTGACGCACTGGGTACATGAAGGCCACATGCCACTGCCTCGCTTTATAATGCTGTGTATTTAAACTCGACAGCCATTTTAATCTCTAGCTTCCTTGACTGGACTGACCTTGTAGGTGCAGTGCATTGCAACATGCTGTATGCTCTCCTGTAGGGCCAAAGGTCAGAAATGCTGTCAGGCTGACGGGGAAGGTTCGCATGTTGCAGTCGAGGTGGAATTATGGACGGAGGTTGATATGCACCTTGGATCTCCACTCTTGCTCGCAGGCCTGTTGTCGACTTGCCTGGTGAATAATCTATAGCCTGGAAATAAGCAGAATCTCCAACTTATCCGGACGCCCACGCTGGTTAGCATTTTGGTGGTGACCATGCGCATTTAATTCTTTTGGTTGTTGCCTTACCACTACCATCTTGTTGGGGAACTCTAAGAGTTGTTTGAAAGGAAGATTTTAAGAGGCTATTTACTAGGTTTTAATGTCATTTTATTGCCAAGCCTGATGGGTTGGCAAAGTGGCAAGCCTGGCACTTGCAACGGCCCGTGGTGCAAAGCCCTGTTATGAGCTCATGCTGAATATCACGCCGGAAAGAATAAGAGAGTGCTTCTACTACTACTTGATCCCTGATAGGAGAAATCTACACGTTCCATAATTTGTACCCAACGCAGGCCTCTCACTTGTACTGTCAGATGCAGCTGTGCTTCTCTTCTGGTTTGCAATGTCTGCATGCAAGATCAGTGGTAAGGGCTGCTATGATAATCCCGGTAAACCTTTCTGACCCGGGTCTAAGCGTACCATCGAGGGGGGATGTTTAAGGTGTAAGATTACAAAACAGTAACTGCCAAACGAGGGAAGCTTAGCTGAAGGGCAGAGCGCCCACCGAGGTTTGACCCCCGGACCTAAAGATTACGTGGGTGGACATTCGTCTACCCATCACAGGTGCCCCGCCGCCTGCTTGAGTGTCCAGAGGCCAGCAGTAAAAGCTACGTAGGGGAAGAAATAGGTGCCTAGCCATCAAATGCATAAGCTTTCATATGAAAAATAAGTAAATGAATCCTCAAAGCTCCTGAAGGAGATTGATATTTTCTAATAAGGGTCGGGTTAATAGCTGTACCTATCAAGCGAGGGACAGAAACCACACTGAAATCTTGACTGCCAGACTCTGCCAGTTTTTGACTCGGAGTTTTTGATAAAATCTGCCCGACAGAAAATATCCATAGTCTCAGAGAGAAAAAGGAATGATTTGTATGTCTGCTTCAAGAGAAACAATTTCACATCCTCAGCCTGTGTCTCCAATGTAAGTCCTACCAGCAAAATCAGCGAATTGTTCTTCGAATCTCCTTGCTGACATTAAGCTCGTGAGCGTAATGAGCTTTTCACAGACAGACATGGCTTATTCACAGGCAGACATGTTGAAACTAAGTCGAGCATGAGTGGTAGTTGCTCCATCATGGACAGTATGATACTGTGGGAAGGAAGGTTACTCAATTTCGAGGCAATTGTATTGTAGGATTGCAATCAGCCTTTGCACTTCACAATCAATGAGTCCCAACTAACACACACAATTTTCATAAGTGGGATGCCATGCACCTGCATCTTGCATTAGGATGAACTGTGCCTTTTTTAGAAAGTATGGCAGGTGCACCTCTTCAAGAGGCGGAGTATAACTTACAGAAAAGAAAAGAAAAACTACGCAGGCAGTGAATCACTCCCTGCCCTGTGACATGAATTAAGAAAAAAGAGACCGCTACTTCCCAAGTTGGGATTGGTTGGTGATCACTACTAATAGTAATAGCACTAGTATTAGTCTGGAGTTGTTCGATCGTAGAGCCAAAGAAGGGGCCAGATAGGGTGCGGTTGGGATGGACAGAGCTCTCGAGGGGAGGTGGTTCTAGTCCTTTCTAACTTGCTTTTTGACAGCCTGATAAACCAGCTTGCTTGTTTCTTGCTTGAGCTTCGTGCAAGTTGTCTTCAACTCTTGTCCGGTGCATTTCAAAAACACCTGGCTTGCAAGCACTACCTATCTTCGGCTATTAGCGCTTTTAGTTTTGGTTTGGGTTGCAAGCCTTTAAGGCTTCAGCTAAGCTGCCCTCGTTCGGCGGACACAGCTATGTAATCGATCCTCACCTTGTCCGGTGTCTTTCACAAAAAGAACCTGTGAACCTCTGGTTTCTTAACCTCAAACTCTCCTTTCTGTTTTGAGGTTCTGGTTGCAGGCCTAATAGGCTTCAGCTAAGCTGCCCTTGCTTGGCAGAGACAAACTGTAA
>LKMJ01004015.1_pt1 | contig 13797 bp, 10 predicted proteins | sample 643391 | NCBI WGS metagenome assembly LKMJ01 (sample SAMN04112250, study PRJNA286221) | soda lake metagenome | biome: soda lake; feature: Kulunda Steppe; material: water; isolation source: sample PL-Br10 brine of Picturesque Lake | place: Russia: Kulunda steppe | collected 2010-07
ACACGTCGGGTTTCGTAATCGGTCGATCGCTCGACCGGCACACGACCGATCGAGGAGATCATTTCGACGTAGTCGGCGATCGATCGGAACTCGCCGTACTCGCCGCCAGCCCGTTTGGTGATCTCTTCGGAGAGGATCGTTCCCATGAAATCGTCGGCCCCGCAGTTGAGCATCTTCAGGCCACCCTCGTCGCCGTACTTGACCCACGACGACTGGATGTGATCGATATTGTCGAGAAAGAGCCGCGAGACGGCGATCATGAGTTCGTCTTCGGCCTGTGAGGCCCCACCCGAGACGACGCCGTGGTCGTACAGGGGCGTGTTCTGGTGGACGAACGAGAGCGGGACGAACTCTGTGATGGCGCCGTCGACACGATCCTGGAGGTCACGGACCCGTTTCAGGTGAATCGCGCGGTGGGCCTCGTTCTCGACGTGGCCGTACATGATCGTCGACGTGAGCCCGAGCCCGGCCTCGGCGGCCCCTTCCATCGCTTCGAGCCACTCCTGGGAATCGATCTTGCCGGGACAGATGACGTCTCGAACTTCGTCGACGAGAATTTCGGCGGCCGTGCCAGGGATGGTGTCGAGTCCGGCCTCGCGCAAGCGGGTGTACACCTCCTCGTAGGACCAGTTGGTCCCCCGTCGGGCGTGGTACCCCTCTTCGGGCGTCATCGAGTGGACGTGGACGCCGTCGACGCTCATCGCCGAAATCTGGTCCGTGTAGGTGCCGGGGCTCGTCTCGTAGCGCTCGGGCGGTTTGTAGTTGACGTCCTTCGGTTTCGGATGGGATTCAAGAATCTCTCGGTGTTCGTGATCGAGCGCGAACGCGGGGTGAAGTCCGGAGACAGAGCAAACCTCGTAGATTCCCCGGGAAACGGCGTCGGCGACGATCGCGCGGCTCTCGTCCGGTGTCTTGGTAAAGCCGGCGCTTTCGACCACAGCGTCGCGCTCGAACGTGTGTGCGGCGTCTTTGAAATTACAGAACAGACAGCCCACGTTACAGGCCGTCGTGACGTTGTTGTTGAGATTCGCGACGAAGGTGACCTCTTCGCCGACCACGTCGGCGCGGCGGCGATCGGCCGCCTGGAGCACCCGCTCTTTGCGGTCCTGGCGGATCCCCTCGACGTCCGTCCCCGTCGTCAGTAACTCGATCGCGTCGTCGACCGTGAGCCGATCGGCGGCACGGGCCTTCGCGAGTGCGTTCTCGAACGATTGGTCGGTCTCGGGAACGTAGTCGAACGTGAGGTCGGCGTCAGTCACCGGTCGCTCCATCGTCGTAGTGATACCAGTACAGCGAGAAAAGGGTGATGATCGCCGGTTTGCCTGCCTGTATCGCCGACAGAGTTGATTGGGAACCAGTGCGCCGGAACGGAACGCCGATCGGCTGCTGGCACCGGCTTGTCGGGATCGAGGTTGTAGTCGGTGTCGGGATCGGGGTTGTAGTCGGTGTCGGGATCGGTATGGTCGATCGGAGTTCGGTGTTCAGTTCGGCTTCAGTACGCACAACCCGTGTCAGTTAGACCCGTACCGAACCCGTCTGCGGTGTTCACGTCGATCGAGATCGTGTTTCATCCAGTAATCGGGATCTACCCGATGGTCCAGTCCCTCGAGTCGTTCTGTAGTCATCTCGTAGTATTCCGGTGACTGTTCGGAGCCGATCCAGTTGCGACCGAGTTGTTCGGCGACGGCGAACGTGGTTCCCGACCCACCGAACGGATCGTAGACGGTCTGTCCCTTGTCGGAGCAGGCCCACACGATCTTTCTGAGCAGTTCTTCGGGTTTCTGTGTCGGGTGGGCGGTTCGCTCCTTGCTGGCGTTGTTGACGGTCGGGACGTCGATGACATCCCTGGGTTTTGCGCCTTCGAGGTTCGGATCCCACGTGTAGCCGTCTTCGCTCCCGAACAGCGAGGATTGCCCCTGTTCCCGGACAGGATACTTTTCGGTGTGGTTGTTGTAGGGGATTCGCACGCGGTCCATCTCGAATTTGTACTCGTCGCTCTTGCGAATCCAGAGAATACTCTCGTGCGAACGGGTCCAGCCATCGTCGCTCATCTGGGGCTTGTTTCGGTAGTGCCAGACCAGCCACCGAATCGAGTCGATCCACTCACACTCCCGATCGATCCGGTACTTGATGTCGGCCAAAATTTCCGAAAACCCCATCAGATAGACCGACCCGTCCTCGTTCAGCACGTCCCCGAGTTTCGAGATCCACTCGATCATCCAGTCCAGATACGCCTCCTGGGAGTCGAACTGGTCCCACTCTGCTTTGTCGATGTTGTAGGGTGGGTCTGCGAAGACCAGCTGGACCGTCTCCCCCTGGTCACGAACGTGGTCGAGTACCTCGATCGCGTCTCGGTTGTACAGCCGACCGCGATCGGTCCGGTAATCGGCGTCCATTGTATTCGTTCAGTGATCGAATTTACTTGATGATTGTGAGTTTTGCTATACGCAGCGACCGGACGGGTTATCGGTTCGTTCGACACGTGACCGAACGCTTTTATCGCCCAGACACGGCAACTGCAGTATGAACTGCGGCCCCGAACAGCGATCGAGGTGGGACGGATGACCAGCGTCAAAGAGTTCCGAATCGAGGCGGCGGCGACGGCCGACAGTCTCGGTCGTGGCTCGTTTGTCTTCACCGACGACTACTCGGTGTTCGACTGGGGGAAGATGCCGGACCAGGTCCCGGACAAGGGTGCGAGCCTCTGTGCGATGGGGGCGTTCAATTTCGAACTGCTGGAGTCGGCGGGCGTCCCGACACACTACCGCGGTGTCGTCGAAGACGACGAGGTCATCCCCTTGGCGGAGGCGTCGACGCCACCGCGAGAGATGGCGATCGCCCTCACGCAGGTCCCCGACCTGCCCCACGAGGGCCGCGATTACGATTACGAGGCCTACCACGCCGACGCCGGTTCGAACTACCTGATCCCGCTGGAGATCGTCTTCCGGAACCGGGTTCCCGTCGGCTCCAGCCTGCGACGGCGCACCGACCCGGCCGATCACGGCCTCGAGTTCGATTCGTGGCCCAGCGAGGCCGTCGATCTCGACGACCCGATCGTCGAGTTCTCGACGAAGTACGAGGAGGGCGATCGGTATCTCGATCGCGAGGAAGCGGACGCCATCGCGGGGAGGGTCGATCCCGAGACGCTCGAATCGATCGCCCGCGAGGTCAACCGCGTCGTCACCGAGCAGGCCCAGTCGGCGGGATTGGTTCACGAAGACGGAAAGATCGAGTGTTTCTACCACGACGGTGAGGTCCACGTCGCCGACGTCGTCGGCACGTTCGACGAGAACCGGTTTAGCTACGAGGGGACCCAGCTTTCGAAGGAAGTGCTCCGTCAGTATCACAAACGTACCCAGCCGGAGTGGGTCGAAGCGGTCAGTGCGGCGAAGGCGGAAGCGAAACGGCGAGATATTGCCGACTGGAAATCGCTCTGTGAGGTCGATCCCGAACCGCTTCCCGACTCGGTGCTCACGACGGCACGCAACATGTACTGTGCAGGGACCAACGCCTACCTCGATCGGGAGCTGTTCGACGCGCCACCGCTGTCGAGTGCGATCGGTGCCGTCCGGCGACTCTGAGTGGGGGCGCTCGTCGTCGCCCGCATCGGTCTCGTTTATAAATGGACTGCCGATCGTTCATTTATTTTCACACGGAATGAGGAACCGTGATATCCCGACATACGCTCTCAGACCGGCGATTTGCGGCAATTCTCGATTCAAAGAGTAACCCTGATATAGAGGGAGTCACCAGCCCCTAGTGAGTACCAATGACGACGCTTATCGGTGGTATCGTCGCGAGTATCGTCCCATCCAGTCCATCCGGCGCGATCGCGGTCGTCGCGAGCATCACGCTGGCGCTGTTCGTCGCCTTCTTCGTGTACCTCTCGCTCGCACCGCCAATTTCGGACCTGCTGGAAAAACGGCAGGCAGCGGGCGAGGAAGAGCCGGCGATCGAGCACTCGGCAAACGAGGCCGACTGAAAACGCTGCTGACGTGCTGTTTTCCACGTGACCCACGCCGCTCCGAGCGCGTGGGTCGGTCGTTCTGTATAACCGCCCAGCCGATCGCCCTGGGTGACGATCAACCGATCGATCCGAGTGTCCGAAAGCGGTGGGCTTTTTGTACCGCCACCGAACGGGTGTGATATGACCGACACGCCTACGATCCTGTTGACGAACGACGACGGGATCGACAGCACCGGGATCCGGGCGCTGCACGATGCACTCGCCGAACACGCCGACGTGACTGTCGTCGCCCCGGCCAGCGATCGGAGTGCGTGTGGCCGATCGATGTCCCACGAAGTCGACGTGACCGACCACGAACTGGGGTATGCCGTCACCGGGACACCGGCAGACTGTGTCATCGCCGGCATGGCGACGCTCTGTCCCGACCCGGATATGGTCGTCGCGGGCTGTAACAAGGGGGCGAACCTCGGCGAGTACGTCCTCGGCCGATCTGGAACGGTCAGTGCTGCCGTCGAGGCGGCCTTCTTCGACGTCCCGGCGATCGCAACCTCGCTGTACGTGCCAGTCGAGGACGTCCCCTTCGAGGAGATCGAGCTCTCGATCGAGGATTTCGCCGAAGCGACGCGGATCACCTCGTTTCTGGTCGACCACGCACTCGACGCTGGCGTCTTCGATCACGCGGGCTATCTCAACGTCAACGTCCCGAAACCGGACGGCGAGCCGGCCCCGATCGAGATCACCCGTCCCTCGCGGCGCTACGAGATGGACGCCGAGCGCAACGGCGACTCGATTCACCTCTACGATCGCGTCTGGGAGTCGATGGATCCCGACACGTTGCCCGACGCAGAGGGGACCGATCGACGGGCCGTCGTCGACGGCCGGATCAGTATCTCACCGCTTGCAGCCCCGCACGCGACGAACCACCACGAGACGCTCGAACGACTCGTCGAACAGTATCGAAACCACTGATACTGATTAGCGTCATCAATTACCGCCGATCGGCTGTGACGGGTTCGCCGATCGGCGGTAACTACGGACACTAATCAGTATGAGCGTCTCCCCGCACGACCGGACGAAATCGATCCATCTTCGATAACGGCTTGCGGGTCGCAAGGCTGGTCCTATTTATCTTCGGAAGCGTCACCGTAGGTATACTGTCGGTCGAACCGGTTTGGCTCACTGACCGATCGCAGGCGCCGCCCACGAGAAGACGTTGCGATCGGATCGGTTCGAACTGTCGGTCAACTGTATCAGTCCAACGGAGGGTGTGCCAGACGACCGGCCGACGGCGTGGAGCGCAAATATATACATGAGGGAACACAAACGTAGCACAGGCGCGGATTCAACAGACAACAATTTCGGTGGAGGATAATCGACATATGGTATTCAGTACACTCCGATCTCGCCTTTCGTCTCTCTGGTCGTCGGGCGACGCCGACGAGGACGAATCGACGGAATCAAAAGGGGAAGAATCGGGCGACGAGGACGAAACGCTGAGCTACGCCGAACAGATCGAGTACGGTGTCGACGAGCGCGAGCTCCCGGACGAGGACAAAGTGCTCCGACTCCTGGTTAAGCGCGGCGGCCGCGTCGACGAATCGACAATCCAGGAGGAAACTGGCTGGAGCGACGCTCGACTCGACGCGGTGATCGACGAGATGGAAGACGACGACCAGATCAGTGCGATCACCGTCGGCCGAAAACGGGTGATCTGTCGGCGCGGGTTCGAGCCCAAGGGGTATCGGGGCCACCTGAGCGAGTAGGGAGTGATCGGTGAGTGATGGAGAGCCGCCTCCCTCCGGTCGGGTAGCAATCAGCGTCCGATCGAGTAGCGAACAGTATCGGAGCAAATCGACCCGACGGCCGGCGTATTACTGCCAAATCCACTTCTGTCGGCCACTCCGCTAGTCGTGTATGCTCGAACTCGCAGCCCTGTTCCTCGTGATCGCACTCATCGCAGGCGCACTCGGTGCAGGCGGCGTTGCGGGCCTCAGCATGTCGATCGCGAAGTGGCTCGTCTTGCTGTTCGTGTTGCTCGCGATCCTCTCGTTGTTGCTGTGAGCGTGTCGATACTCGCGAGCACGCTGTTGCTGTGAACGCGTCGACACCGTCCAGCGTCGATCGCTGATCCCGACCGGTGCCAGCCCACAAACTATTTACTTCGCTCGTTCGATGGAGTGGAATATGTATTGTCCCCGGAGTTACAGACATCGATCGCGAGTCGTACATGGCAGGTAAGCCGGGACCTGACCTGCGGGTGCTCCCCTTCGAGGGCGGCACACTCTCCGTACAGGTGGCGCGGGTGTACGACGAACTGCTCACCGACCGCGGGCATGACCTGACCGACATTCTGGTCTTGAAACGGTTTCCGACAGGGATCGAGGAGTTCACGCAGGCACTCGTCGCCCAACTCGACCTCCTTGGGCGGCCGAACGTCAAAACGATCGCCCGTCACGCCTCGACGGTCGTGACCGAACACGCACCGACCGATCGGGTGCTCTCGGATATCGAACGCGTCGAAACGCTCTCGATGGTCCTCGACGGCCACACCTGGGATCACGACTACTTCGCGGATGCGTCGGCCCACGAGGCGTTCGATCGCGACGTCGGCCGGGTGCTGCTCGCCGCGAGTTACAGCGGCGGATTCGACCTGCCCGACCCTGCCGATCGGGGCCCTCGCGAGGAACTGCTGGCCGAACTGGAGACCGTCCGCGAACAGTTTCACGCGTGGCTCGACACCCAGGGCTGGATCGAACGCCCGGACGTCCTCTCACAGGCAATCTCAGCACTCGAAGACGACGCGGTCCGCGAGACGATCGAACGGGAGTTCGAGGCGATCCTCGCGGTTGGCTTCGAGGAGTACGGCACCGTCGAACGGGCGTATCTCACCAGCCTCGCCGAGAACGCGGAGCTGATCTGTCTCGGCGAAGCCGACGCGAGCATCGCCCGCGTCTGGAACGAACCCGGCTCCGTGGCGGATCTCGGTGCTGCAATCGGAGCCGACTCGTCCGATCGTGCCGACCAAGCCGATCGCCGGAGCGACGACGATCGCCCTGATGAGACCGATCGCTGGAGCGACGACGATCGCGCTATCGAACCCGAGCCCTCCGTCCGCGATCGGCCCACCACACCCGGAGCAGTCGCCCGGTATCTCGCGACGGGCAGCGAGGAGCCACTCGCCGGACTCGAGGAACCGATCTACACGATCGCCGAGGACACCCTCTACGACCAGCTCGCGACGATCGCAAACGAGATCGGCTACCTGCGAAGCGAACACGGACTCACCTACGACGACGTCGCCGTGCTGGTCAAAGACTCGAACGGACCGATCGGCACGACCCGGCGGGTGCTCCAGCGGGCGGGTATCCCGACCGCCTCCGCGACCGTAACCGGGCTCAGCGGAGATCGAGCGGTTCGTGAACTCCACGCACTCGCGGTCTACCACGCTGCAGAGGACCGTGAGTCACGCGAGCGCGCCAGACGGATCCTCACCGATCGGCTCGATGGGTGGCCCCAGGAGGCGATCGACGCTGTCGAGGAGGCCGCTGGCGTCCGCGAACAACTGGGCCGCTGGATCCTCGAAACCGATCTCAAGGGGCGGATCGCCGAGACAGAGCCGATCGAGGCCCGCGCGCAGTTTCACCACGTCGGCCGGCTCCTCGATATTGCGGCGTTCGTCGAGACGGCCGATTTCCTCCCGAACACGTGGGCTGGCTTTCGCCGGATGCTCGAACGGACCATCACGTACGTCGCCTCCGACACCTACTCGACGTCGGTCGATGTCGAGGAAAACGGCGTGGTCGTCGACGCCGTCCGCATCCTGAAACACGAGCAACGCGAGGCGGTCTTTCTGGTCAACGTCCACGAGGGGCAGTATCCCGAATCGAGACAACTCACCCAGCTGTTTCCCCGCCAGTGGGTTCGCGGAATGGCCGGCTATCCAGGGGTGACGACGCCGACGGCCGACGACGTCCAGGACACCTTCGATACTGCACCCGACCCAATCCCTACGCCCTACGACGCCTACTACGCCGAACTCGCCAGACGACAGCTGGCGATCGGCGCTCGCGCTGCGAGCGATCGGCTCTACTTCTGTACCTCGCGAAGCACCGAGTCGGCACTCGGCCGGCGCAACCACCGATCGCGGTATGTGACCGCCCTCGAAGCCCACGAGGACGTGCCAGTCGTCGAAGTTGGGACCGACACTGAGCGCGGCATTTACACCTACGGTGCGGCGAGTACGGCCGTCCTGGGCGAACCCTGGGAGCAACTCGAACGGGTCCAGGGCGCAGCCAGCACCGGCTCGGCCTACGACCTGAAACAGGCCGAGCGATCGTTCGGTGCGATCGGCCAGCTTCTCGACTCCGACGACCTCGATCCCCGGTTCGAGCAGGCAGTGTATGCACAGATCGATCGGGCACTCGGTGAGGTTGGCAGAGCAAACGGAGCTGTCGCCGAACGGAACGAAACGGAAACAGAGACGAACGGCGGTGAAACCCGATGACGCGCGAGCCCAAACCGGAGACGACACCCGATCGGGACGCGATCAGCATCGACGAAATCGAGACCGCCCTCTGCTGTCCGCGTCGCCACCAGTACGCTCACCGACAGTCGATCGCCACGCAGACGCGACAGGACGCGATCGATCGCCGAACGCGGCTCTACCGCGACGTTCTGACGGCGACGCTCGAACGGGCCGACGAACCGACGGAATCAGTGCTGACCGAGACGGCGATGGCGTGTCTGGCCGATCGGCTCGACGAGCGATCCGATCCTCGTATCGAGCGTTCGCGACAGCGCCGCTACGACGAGGCGAGCATCCGCAACGCGATCGAGACCTACATCGCCGACCACGGAACCGACCACGCGGCGGGGGCGATTGCGGTCGGTGAAACCGAATCATACCAGATGGACGGCTACACCGTGGAGTGTCCCGTCGACTGTTTCTGGAGCGATGGCCAGCACTACGAGATCGCCCGGTTCGTGACGACGCTCGACGGGATCGTCTGGGAGAACCCCTACAGCGATCCCGTCTCGGGCTACCGCGACCAGGAGGAGTTCTATCCTCGACAAGTCGGGAGCATTCTCCGGGCGTACGCGACAATTCACGCCGTTGCCGCAGCCCACGATGTCGACGCCCGCCGGATCCAGTACCGGTACTACGCGATCGCCGAAGAGACGTATCCGGGTGATGGGAACGCGGGCGGAACCAATACGAAGAGCGGAACTCGAACCGACACCCAGGCGAGCGAGTTCAGCCCCACGATCGTCACAGCTAGCCGAGACGTAACCGACACCTGCTGGGAGGCTGGTGACGCCTGCGACGAGGTCCTCGCCGCGACGGCCGGCACGATCGCCGCCGAGAACTGGGACCCCACGGGCGATCGGTGGGAGGAGATTCGCAGCCGATCGTGTCGGTACTGTCCCTACCAGTCGATGTGTCTGGACGCGATCAACGAGGCGGTGAGATTTTAATGACCGATCGAGACTCTCCAGCTAAACTCAGACCGCGTGGCAACCAGCGTGACGTCCTCGCCGCGACCGACGAGCGGATCATCGTCAGCGCGGGTGCTGGGACTGGCAAGACACAGACGATGGCCTGGCGGATCGAGGATGCGATCGAGAACCGCGGCGTTCCGCCTGAACGCGTCCTGGTGTTGACGTTCGCCAACGAGGCGGCCCACGCGATCAAAGACGACCTCGGCGACCTGCTTGCAGGCGGGCGCGGATACGACGTCGACGCCTACACTTACCACGCCTTCTGCCAGCAGCTGCTCGGCGAGTACGCCTACTACTTCGGTCTCTCCCCGGAGTTCGACCTCGTCACCGACGACGATCGGCGGGCGATCGTCCAGACCCTCGTCGACGACCTCGAGTACCGGTTCGTCGAACCGATCGACGCCCGGACCGGTGACGATCGGGTCGAACGCGATCTCATCGGCTTCATTGAGGACGTCAAGCGGGCGGGCGTGACTCCCGCGGCAATCGACGCCACCCTCCCCGAACCGGAGACGATCGCCCGTCTTTCGGCGCTCGCACGGGAGATCCTCGACCTCGGCCGGACCCTGTTCGACACCGATCGGAACCCGGAACTCAAACGAGATCCGTTCGCGTTCCGCGATCGCTTCAAGCGGTATCGGACCGTCCTCACGTACAAACAGCGCCAGCTCGAACGCGAGATCGACGATAGTGACGACTCGCCCACACCCGATCGGGACGTCTTCTCCGAGGTTGCGGCCTATCTGGGCTCGATGGTCGAGCTCGCCGACGAACTCGAGGAACTACTCGTCGAGGGAGACTCGACCTGGTACGAACGGTTCATCCCACAGGTCGTCTTCGCGGGCGACCTGCCGTCGTTCTTTACGGACACGTACCAGACCCCGATCGATCGACTGGTCGCGTACGTCGAGATGCTCGAACAGAGCCACGACTTCCTGTCGGGGTACCGGGCCTACGAACGCGAACTGGCCGGTGAGGGCGAGTTCCAGCAGGCACTGGACTACGACGACCTCATCCGGTGGGCGACCGATCTACTCGAAGACGAGGCGGTCCGATCGGAGATCGTCGACCAGTGGGACCTGCTGCTCTGTGACGAGTTCCAGGACACCGACGACGCCCAACTCGATCTCATTACGGCGCTTGGCAGGGAGACGGAGCTGTTCGTCATCGGCGACCAGGACCAGGCGATCTACGAGTGGCGAGGCGCCCACCCCCAGAACATGGATCGCATCACCGAGAAACTGCCCGGTTTCGAGCGGTTCTCGCTGAATCTGAACTTCCGATCGCCGGACGCGATCCTCGACCTCGTGGCCAACCTGCCGGCGGACAGCCACGGACTGTCGGCGTTCAAAGCTGACGTCGACAACGCCGTCGTCCGAGTCCAGGCCGCAGACGACGACCAGCGCCAGGCCACACAGGTCAGCACCGCCATCTCGAAACTCATCAGGGGCGAGTTCGCCGACATCGAGGCGGCCGACCCGGGTGACGTGTCGGTACTCGTCCGCACCAAGCGGCAGGCGAGTCTGGTCGCCGCACAGCTAGAGGAGGCGTGTCTGCCCTATGAACTGGCCCACGAGATGGGGACCGGGACGGCTCCCGGGATCGAAACCCTGCTCTCGTATCTCCGGGTACTCGTCGACCCACAGGACGACGTCGCACTCAGCCGTGTCCTCGCGATGTTTTATCGGGTCCCAGAGAACGACATCCACCAGCTCAATGCCGCCGAAGGGAGTACCTACCAGGCGATCGCCGCGGAGCCGGAGGGGGCGTTCGACGCGCCCGAACGGCTCGCCCGTGCCCGATCGGACATCGAGACGCTGCGATCGAAACGCCACCGGCTCTCGATCTCCGAACTGTACGGCGAGCTGAAACGCGAGACACGCTTCGAGTGGTTCCTGACGGCATCCGAACGGCGTGATCTCGGCGCGATCGAGCGCCTGATGGAGTCGTTCGACGAGGGACGCGTGACGCAGTCGACACTCAGCGAGGCGTTCATCTCGTATCTCGAACTGCAAGGCGAGATCACGAACCAGGAGGCCGGCGGAACGATCGAACCAGCGACCCCTGCTGCGGACAAGATCTCCGTGATGACGATCTTCCAGGCCAAGGGGCTGGAGTTCGACGTCGTCATGCTCCCGTTCCTGAGCGGCGACTACTGGCCGCCCCTGCCCCACGGCCAGTTTCCCAACCCCTACCCGCGATCGACACACTCGTTTTCGGCACTGCTCGAGCTCGTCGAGAGCGATCGGGCCACCTCGCTGTGGACCGACCACTCGACGGGCGAGGTCCCCGAGGAGTGGCGGGTGCTCCACGTCGGGCTCACCCGCGCCAAAGAGCGGCTGTTCGTCTTCGGCGACGATCCCGATCCACCCGAGGTGCCGGCCAGCCAACTCGACGATTATCTCTCGGAGGCGATCGAGTGGCGCACTGGTGGCCCCCACATGGACATCTGGGGGGAGATTACCGACAGCTACGAGACGCTCGACGAACGGTTTCGGACCGATCTCACCGACGCAATCGACGCCGGCCTGGATCGTGAGTCGGTCTCGCTACAGTACTTCGAGCGCCCCATCTCGCTCGAGGACGCGATCGACGAGACGCTTTCGCTCGCCCGTCAGTTGCGCGCCGGGACGCTCCCGACCGTCGATCCCGAATCCGTCGGCTTCCAGACTGCACTGACCGGCGACGTCTCGCGGGCGCTCGCTCGCCGGCACAGCCACAGCGCCGTCGAGACGGTCCGGGACTGCCAGCGGCGTCACGTCCTCGATCACGTCGTGTATGCCTTCGAGGACCCGCTGGGGTACAGCCTGCCAGCGACGGGAAACGGAGAGAGCACCGAGGCGTCCCCGACCGCGATTGGGACGCTCTTTCACATCGTCGCGGAGGAAGCCTTCTGGCGAGAGTACACCGACCCCAGCGAATGGACTGGAGCGTGTGCGCGCCTCGGTCGGCTCTACGGACTCGACGATGCGATCCCCGGCGCAACGGCGTGTATCGATCGCTACTTCGAGACCGACGCGGCCGACTGGGAGACCCTCGGCGCCGAAATCCCCTTCGAGTTCGCGATCGACGACACTGACGTCTCCAGCCCGATCGTCGGCGAAATCGACGCGATCAAGCGAACCGACGACGGCGAACTCGTGATCGTCGATTACAAGACCGGCAGCCAGCGATACCCGCTCGGGGAGAGCTATCAGCTACTGATTTATTTGCTGGCCGCGCGTGAGCTGTTCTCGGAGCCGGTTCGAACCGCTGGCTACGTCTACGTCGGCGACAACGGCCCCGAAGTGCAGCTATTTTCGGCGGCCCAGTTGCTCGATATGCGGCCACAGCTGACGGCCGATCTTCAGCTTGCCGAAGACAGCACGTTTGCGAACCCACAGGCGGGTAATCACTGTCGGGACTGCCCCCACAAGTCACTCGGCTGTGCCGATCCGGCGATCGGCGATCAGTTCTCGAGTCGGGACCTGACAAACGACGGGGCCTGATACTGATTAGTGTCCGTAGTTACCGTCGATTGCCGACCCGTTGTTGGCGATCGGCGGTAATTGATGACGATAATCAGTATGAGAGTCCGATCGGGAGTCGATTCGGGGGCGATCGGCCGGAGTACGCGCGAAAAAGCGATCACAGACTCCGAAACGCTTACTCCGCTCTCACCAGAAGCAGTGTGCATGAAGCGGCTCATCATCCACGGCGACCCCGGGATCCGGAAAGGGGCGATCGTCGAGTACGACGGAGAGGAAGTGGTCTGTTTTGGGATCAGTCGGAACGGCGAGTATCACGGCCCGGAAACGGTCCAGTTGTGGTGTACCGTCGGTAGCGAAGACGAGTTCGAAGCGTTCGAAAAGCGTTCCTTCCAGCCACACTTTCTCGACGTCGATCGGGTCGATGCCGAGGACGTGACCGTCGTGCGCTCCAAAGGCAAACTGGAACTGTAGCTGGGCGGGGTCGACACGAACCGTAACACAGACAGGGGTTCTCGAGATACCAGTGGGACACGTCGTGTCGGGGAGAACTGATGACTGACTCGCTCGCTGAGGCCGTCCGGATGCGGTTTCGGGCGCTGTGTTCGACGACCCGGTTTAGCCAGTTCGTGGGTGTTGGATTCGCCGGGGCGACCGTCGACAACGTCGCGCTCGTCGCCTTGGTCGAACTGGGTGGGCTCAGTCCGTTCTTCGCGAAAATTATCTCGTGGGAACTCGGGATCATCATCATCTTCCTGATCAACGAGCGCTGGACGTTCGCGGAGTACGGCGCCAGCGATCGGCGCGCGTTCGGGAAGCGGTTTCTCCGATCGAACGCCGTTCGGTTCGCCGGCTTTCTGGTGA
>LKMJ01004016.1_pt1 | contig 13797 bp, 12 predicted proteins | sample 643391 | NCBI WGS metagenome assembly LKMJ01 (sample SAMN04112250, study PRJNA286221) | soda lake metagenome | biome: soda lake; feature: Kulunda Steppe; material: water; isolation source: sample PL-Br10 brine of Picturesque Lake | place: Russia: Kulunda steppe | collected 2010-07
CGGCTCTAGTCACAGTGTGTCTGTGAGATTCCACAGAGGAAACAAAGCGAGTTCCTCAGGATAGCTCGGAAATTTAATATTTCCGTGATGACGAGAGAATCGATCTCTCGAATTCCTTGACCCTAAGCAGTTCACTGTGAGGAAGGTATGACACGCCTCTCCGTTGTCCATCGACAAAGCAACTTTGGAGCATTGATATATGTGTATCTGATAATCATTCAGGTTGCACGACCGATCATCAAAAGAGAAAGTTATATTACTGGTTATTGACAACGTTGTTCTAACCGTCGAACATTACCAATATATACCCGAATTATAACGCAAGACGAACGCAAAATGTCCATTCTTGTGGGTTATCGGTAGTGAGCGACAGAAAATATATGTCAACGCAAATCACGCGCGAGTCTTTGCGAACGAACGGGCAGACAAGTGATCGATCCCTTGCTGCTGACGAACTGTTGGTTGGCCCAGATAGCCAACAGCCACCCGTACTTTCGGTGGTTATGCCAACACTCAATGAAGAAGAAGGCATCACTGAATGTATCGAGCGGATCAAGACTGCTGTCGAAGAGTTGCAGCTCCCGACCGAAATTATCGTTAGTGACTCCTCGACGGATCGCACCCCGGATATCGCTCGCGAGATGGGTGCAACAGTTGTCCTCCCTGACGAGAAAGGGTATGGCTACGCCTACCGGTTCGCCTTCGAACAGACTCGTGGTGACTATATTGTCATGGGTGATGCCGATACAACCTATGACTTCGAGCAAATTCCGCGACTTCTGGAGGCGCTCCGCGACCAGAATGGGGATATGGTCATGGGTAGTCGACTCGATGGCGAAATCAAGCCCGGGGCGATGCCAGCGTTGCATCAATACGTTGGGAATCCAGCACTGACCGCATTCTTGAATGCATTCTACGATGCGGGTGTGTCGGATTCGCACTCCGGATTTCGTATCTTTACTCGTGAGGCATACGAACGGATGGATCTCCAGACTGACGGAATGGAGTTCGCCTCCGAGATGATCATGGATGCTGGTGCTCGAGACCTGGAGATCGTCGAGGTTCCGATCGTCTACCACGAACGAGAGGGGGAAGCGAACCTAGAGTCGTTCAAAGACGGTTGGCGGCACGTTCGGTTCATGTTGTTGAACGCGCCGGGGTATCTGTTTTCGGTGCCTGGGCTCCTCTTGAGTGTGTTTGGAGTGGCTGTGATGGGTGTTGCCTATACTGGCGTTGAGCTGGCTGGTGTTACGCTTGGTATTCATTCGATGATCGCCGGGAGTCTGCTCACGATCGTGGGGTATCAGATCTTTTCGTTCGGTGTCTTCTCGACAGTCGGGAGTGATCCGATTCGTCGACCTGGTGATCCGGTGACGAATCTGCTAAAAGGACGTCTCACGCTCGAACGCGGTGCGCTCCTCGGTGGTATACTCTTTGTAGCTGGTGGAATCTATGCTGCTTCACTTGTTGTGGCGTGGGTTGGCTCTGGCTTTGGTGCAGTTCCATTCACGCTAGCGTCTCTATTGGCGTTTACAGCGATTGTTCTTGGTCTCCAGACGGTATTCTCATCATTCTTCCTCAGCGAGATTGCTGGGGTGCGTCCATCCTGAGGTCTTGACCAAATTGTTTGTTAACACACACGTCAACATGACTTAAATCCGTACAAGTGGCTATTAGCTAACTATTTCAGCAATAACTGCCAGCAGATGCTAGACGTTCCGATTATCATGCCGAGCTTAGAGGCAACGGCCACCATCGATGTCGATGCACGGACGCCGATAATGTCCTCTGAGAGAGGTGTTATTCCGATATAGTTGGGGAAGACCAGACTCTCTAAAAGACTGAACTCAGCTACTACGATTATTTTGTGTTTATATGTTGTCATCACATTTCTTTTGATGATTCACCCACTGACCAGGGCGCTCAGACCCATGAGGACGTTCGCTCCGAGTTAGGTGTTGGTGTTCGCACCCACCGCTCGGCCGAATGCAACGCTGGTCAAGGGGGGTGAGACTAAGTCGACTCAGAATGATAACATTCTATACAGCTGTAGAAGTATATGGAAGAGATATTAGTCGAACGATAATATTATACTCTATTAATTCATTCAACGAACTATACACTTATTTCGGTATTGGTTCCATCAATCCAATACAAATTATAACCGCTCAAAAATGAAAGACAACGTAATACTCGTCTCAATAGATAGTCTTCGAGCAGATCATTGTGGATTTATTGGCGGAAATGATCAAAATTTAACACCTACAATGGATGAATTGGCAAACGATGGCATCGCATTTCGAACGGCCATCGCTCCCGGTCCACGAACACCGTCGTCAATTCCTCCAATTGTTACAGGAGAATTTCATCAGTACCGCGACTGGGAGAGCAAGAACAGTTGGCAACAACGGCGACAACGAATAGGACAACACCTTTCTCGACACCAATCAATTGCCAAGACATTACAAAACGACGGATACAACACTGCGGCATATACAATGAATCCATGGACTGCACGCGACACAAATTTTGACGCTGGGTTCGACGAATTTGATAGTATTTATGGAAATAATACGTTAGACTTCTCCGACAATACTGTTCTGAGAATGTCTGATAAATTATTAACAAAAACCGGCCTCGGTGACCGTGTCAGTTGGGACAACAAAAAAGAGTGGTTCTCCCAATGGCCAACGTTCATCGACCAAATTAAAACGATCTTAGAAGGATTGGATGAACCTTATTTTTTGTGGGTTTTTGTGCTTGATTGTCATCAGCCATACTTCACTCCAGAAAAATTCAGGAAAGAGGTCACAGCTCCAGAAATGTATTATAGTGTTCTTCGATACTGGCGGAAGCGAAGTTCGAAAAATGCGCTTCCCAATCATGTTAACTCTATGCTGCGTAAATCCTATCGGGATACTGTAAGATCGACAGATGCTTTCCTCAAAGAAATTGTGTCGGTAACCGAAGATGATCATCCTAGTATTGTTATTCATGCGGACCATGGGGAAGCCCACGGTGAACATGGAACATATGGCCATGAAAGTCAGCTATACGATGTTAATATTCATATCCCGTTGATTCTGTATAACATCGATCAGCAGGGGACGGTTGATGAGCAAGTGTCTCTCCGAAAAATACCAACCATAATTGAGGATATTGCGCTGTCAAAGATGATTGACCCCAAGTCATACACAGACGAACTGGTTACGTCCATAACAGAATACAGCGATCAGATTGCACTCCGGGGCCATGGCTGGAAATATATTCATTCTGAGGACGGGATTGAATTGTATAATCTCGAGGACGATCCAGCAGAGCAACATGATTGTTCTGAGGATTTCCCTAATGTTACAGAGACGTTTGATAACCATGTGGAGCAAATTCAATCCCATCTTTGTGAACAATATAGAATCACCCAATCTGTTTGCAAGTCTATTTAATATAAGAAATAAATGAATATAAGACTATGCTTGTCTTTGTTATATGATTGTTCAAAAAACCTTCATTGCCAGACATAGTGGCGAGAATGTATTATATGGTAAATATAATAAATTTCTAGTTGGTATATGTGTCCCCCTAAACTCAAAAATTATTTAGCATCTAGAGCTACTTAATATTGAGAACATTATGAGAAAAAAAATTATTAATGGTTTCATATCCATCTTTACAGCTCAGATTGGTTTTCTTCTGATAGGAGTAGCACTTACACCGTTCTTAGTTCGCATTCTTGGAAGTGACGGATATGGTGACTATGCGTTTGTTCTCTCTATCATATTAATATCGATGGTTTTTGCGAACGCAGGTATATTTGATGGTGTTCGTAAGTATATCTCGGAGGACCGACCGGTAGAAGACTGGCAAGATGCCGTGTTCGGGTACTATGCTCGCGTATCAATCATATTCGGATTCACCATTTCATTTATTATTATAGTAATAACATATTCGGGGTTGGCTAACCTGTTTATTGAGTCGCGATTTAACACCTATTTATATTTAACGGCGGCCGTAATCGTGGCACGACAATTTTATTACACACTTCGTGGAGTTCTGATGGGAATAGGCTTAGAACAGTATGGGGAACCGTTACGTGTTGTTAAACAAATATTATTTGCCATTTTTGGGTTATCACTTGCATATGTTGGTTACGGCGTTGCCGGAGTTTTATTAGGAAATATTATATCTCATATATTAATAGGAGTCGTTAGCCTCATAATATTAGCTCGCCGCCTCAACTTGACAGCAGCTTTCCGCCCAGCACCCGACTCTTTGCCAACAAAAGAGCTACTTTCATTTAATGGTTTAACAGTAATATTCACAATATTATTATTTTCATTATACCATTTAGACATCCTAATGTTGCAACCACTCACAGGGAGTGAACAGACTGGATATTATAAAGCTGCACTCGTTACTGCTGAATTCCTGTGGCTCGCTCCAACTGCACTCCAATTAATACTTCTTCAGTCGTCATCAGAACTATCATCACGTGGCGAATTAGATGACGTTTCCGATCTTGCCACTCAGACATTCCGATACACACTCTTGTTAACACTATTGCTTGCACTTGGACTTGTTGCACTAGCGGAACCTTTTATTCGACTCTACTATGGTGCTGCATTTGCTGCTGCAGTTGGCCCGTTTCTACTCCTGTTGCCAGGGGCGATAGGGTTTGCACTTGCCCGACCAATCTACTCGATTGCACAAGGGATGGGAAAGCTACGTGTATTGATTACCGCAACTGGAGGGTCAGCAATTCTCAATATAGTCCTAAACCTGATTCTAATCCCATCTTATGGAATGTATGGAGCTGCTATCGCAACATCGATTAGCTACGGGTCAATGTTTATTTTTCACGTTGCTGCTGCACGATATATTGGCTATAAACCACTTGTTGGCGCACGACTTCCCCAAGTAGCGGTTACTGCAATTGTATCCGCCCCACTTATTATTGGGGCAGCATACATTATTAACTCACCAATCTACTCATTGTTTATTATCCCCCCTCTTGGTTGCTTAATATATATAATTATTTCGTTACAAACAGGTGCAGTTTCTCAGAACGAACTTCATAGGATTGTAGATTCTCTTCCAACTCCATATAACTCAATAATGAGCAATATATTAAATATAATATCGTGATTTAGTAATGCGTATTCATTAAAGTCTATCCATGCCTGTAGCGTCTGGATAAGAGTGGGTTTGAATCACCGAAGAAATAAATCTTAGAGGTTAACATCAATTTGTATCTGTTCGATCGTAGAACATCTCCTTCCCGTTCGTGTAGATCAGATCGTCATATTCCGAATCTGGATTTTCAGTGAGCCAAGCAAAATCCCTACCTCCTATCGGGGTGTCTCCGCTATCTGTCTCTTCATCATCAACTGGCGCATGGATACCTGCTTCTTTACCCAATTTGCTATACATATAAATTGATTTAGGATCAATCGCCCCTCTATCAATCATTGCAGTCTGAGTACCGGCATCTACAACATTCATTTCCCGATGTGGAGCCATCATCGTCAATAGATGATTCTCTTCAGTATACCGGATGTGATGCAATCGAATGATTCCCTCCGTTTGGCCGTGGTTCTCGATCCATTCAACGCTTTGAGTGTGAGTGGCAGTCTCATAATGTCGGTCATGTGGCATTTCTGTGGTAAGTGGGGACATCGGCATCGCCGCGATCGGTGAGGCTAATGAGAAGATAGCAAAGATGCCAACAATGCTAATCACTAACACACCAGAGATCATTGATTCGCGAAGCCAGTTTGGTAACACCCGTTCAGTCGTTAAGAGTTGTATGGTGATCGCAATTGTTAGGTTTAGACCAAACATTCCCAAGAGGGAATAAATACGATGTGGTGGTAAATGAGATGCACCGATTAAAAGACTAAAAGTAATTAATGAAAAACCAGTAATAATCCAGAAGGCGACTGCATCTAGGTCCCGACGTGCGTGCTGAATACAGATTATTAGGCCAGGAATACCAAGGGCAAAAATGAAAGTCTCGGAAGCCGTTGCAAATAATAACAGTTCAAAACCAAGGCCTCCATACCGTCCCGTTCCTCCACTACTACTTAGGAGACTTCCTTCTCCAAAGATTGTAGAACCAATATCAAAGAAGATACTTCCAATCGCACGGAATATTATTCCTTCGCCGTCGAGTGCGTACGTTATAAATACTAAGACAAATACCAAACAAATAATTATTGGGAATTGACGTGCAGTAGATATTTTAGACAAGTATAGGATATCAATGAGTCTATACACTAAACCAAATACAAGTAGCGTGGCGACAACAATCGTTGTCACGCCCGCACTGTAATCATGTCCGAACGTCAGAGCTGCAAATGGAATTAACCCAATGACCAACCATGTTCGCCTGTCACGGTTTGTGAAAATAATATAGAGGACAATGAGAATGACTATCATAGTAAGTGGCATAAATATAGTAAGCTTACCAGGGATATGACCTCGATTCAAAGTAAAACTCATAAACGAAAAGAACAGAGCAGCATACAGTGCTGTCTGTTCTGAGACACTTGGGAGCCCTCGATCGAGGAGACCTACAAGCGGAATCGTCGCTACTAACATCAACACTGTCGTCAAGAGGTAAATCGTTAGGAATTCAATTCCAAGGATTTCGAGATACTGTACTGCTTGGATCGGCTGAACCGGTGTGTGTGCGTAGCGGGTTGCTTGTTCCGTGACATAGCCTAATGCTTGGACTTGTTCAAACCCTTCAAGCAATTCCAACGTATCTTGGCTCCGCATTCCTTCAGGGAACGCCAATTGACTGCTCCAATAAGTCGTGAACGCAACAATACATAACTGTACAAGGACGTGTTCACGAGGTTGTCCACGATGAATTTGATACGCTAAAAATCCAACGATACCCGCGAACAACAGATAATGAACAAGCGGACGGCTATGAAGTACGAATCGATAGCTAATAAACACTCCTGCGACGTACAGTGCCGTACTAGTTGCTGCTAACCGCCAATCAATTGGATTTTCGGGGCCCACCTGTAACGGAGCTACAATAGTTTCAGAACGAAAAATTAATATCACTGCTAGTAATGTCCCGGTTACTGCTCCTATCGCTGGTCCAAAAAACGGTTGTATATCTAATAATATAACAACACCGAGAATGACCACAGACCCCAGAACTGCAAAATAGGCTATAGATCGTCGAAATAATCGACACATTGCATAGTTTATATTTTCATTTCTCATATATGAATATGTTGTTTGAAGATATTGACATCACAACTATCTTGATTGTTTATTATGCGACGCTACCCACTCCCTATGTCGGGTTAATACACGCACAGTGATAAGATCAACTGAAAGTATTTTTGCTATTGCTAATCTATGCCGACCATCAACGAATATTAGTTCTCCGTTTCTGTCTATATTAACTGCTATTTCATCATGCTTCCATAGAGGTACAAATAATGGAGAAAATATACTAGAACATAATTCGGATTGAACTTCTCTATTCTGTCGATAACCCTCATCAGCTATCGTTTCAAACATCCTATCTAATTCCAAAAAAAAATTGTCAACTGCAGCTTGACTATCGAACCGTTTCCAACCTAGATCGTTTCGAGAAATGTTCTCAACAGCCTGTTGGTAGTATTCTGTCAGTTCCCAAGGTACTCCGTGTTCAAAATGCTCAAATAGACTTTGGTATATCATCATTTCTGAAAATTCTTTTTTTTTGTGATTCCACCCCTCATCTTCTATTCGTCCAACGGCTAACCATCGATACTGCATCCCCCTTGAACAAGTGCTGGCATATTTTATATCCTCTGGCCGGACCTCAATATGTTCTAGTGGGTCTATATCAATTCGACTTGGATCTAAACCGTACTTTTTTGACTGAATGTAATAATATAATGACCGAGTTTTATTTATGCGAAGTAAAATATATTTCGTATAAAATAACATTCCTATAGATACTTTACGGGTCAAGTCCAATAAATCATTTTTGTATTTTTTATAACTCATAAATATTATCTTATTCTACACAGTAGGGCTCCATATATTTAAACTACTCACTTTACGTTACTATCGTTTAAATATTTTCGAATTAGACTAATAGAAGTGGGTCCTCTGAAGCCGGCCATGCTTCTGACTAAATGTTATGAATGTTCTCGGTTCTTGTCTAAAAAGGTAACAACTAATTAGTCGGAATCACTACAGTCAATACGAAATGACTGATTCAGAAACGAATATACTTGTTACTCTCTCAGACGAAACAGTATCCGGATTAGAATCTCGAATCCAAGACACAGACTTCGAATCTGTTGAAAGTTATTTAATATTTCTTATCGAGGAGATCGAGTATCGGCTCCGGGTTGAAACGGATGGCGACGATGACACCACAGGTACAATTGGTGAAAGCGAAGTCAAGGACCGTCTCGAATCACTCGGGTATCTCAACAGCTAATGAGGCAATCAATGCTGTTCCTGCAATTGTTCTGAGAGTATTTCAATGACGGGATCTGCAGTCGCGTTCTTGAGAGTGACACCACGATCTGCCATGCCGTAGTGATCTAATAGAGAAGTACACTTCGCAGCATACTCGATGGCAGCAAACGGTATGTTAGCAGTATACGCAAAAATCATCGAATGCAACCGTGTTGCTACCATTGCATCGAGTTCAGAGACCACTCCAAGCAACTCTTCTGGATGTTCGTACGAAATGATTTCAGCTGACTCATACTCCGATGCAATCTCTACGCAGACTTCATCGTCTTGCTCAACTTCTTCATACGGGTGTCGGCAAAACGGAACGAACGCGACAGTCCACCCGTTACCAATGAAGTGCTCTGCAACGTCCCGATACGTTTGCTGGAGACGTGCATTACTCGTTTCATCCATCACGCGGCGTGCTGCAATTCCGACAACCCGCTCATTGGGATTGATTCCAGCGTCTTCCAGCGTCTGTTTCCCAGCAGCAATCTTTGGTGACAGCATTGTTGCCGGATCTGGAATCAGCTGGGCACTAGATATCCCATGTTCATTTAATGTCTCTAAACTGATTGGGTCGCGAACAGTGACAGATGACGATCTTTTCATTGCGAACCGTAGTGGTGTCATTACTGAATCTGGTGTTGATGGGTACACACCGATTGCAGTCCAGTGCACTGACAGTTGTAATGCTTGCGCAGCAATTGCAAAGTACGGAATCTTCTCCGCATACGGTCCCATGTATCGTGAGAAAATTCCGCCGCCCCCGATTATAATATGCTTATTGGTTACTAGGTGTGATGTTAACCCACCTACTGACGGTTCGATCGGATTAAACGTGATTGATTCAGGTACCGTCGACTCGTGGAGTTGGCGTGTCTCTTTTGGGTTGTGCGAGACCACAGATAGTGTCTCAATTTCCGATGATACATTGCGTAGTAAGCCTGAAAGGATCGCTTCATCGCCAATATTTCCTGCACCGTATCCACCGACCAGCAACACGTCACCGGAAACCGTTGCGAGTATGTGTTGGCTATTTGATAATTGTTCGTCAGTGGTTGTTTTGATATTATAAGTCATCATTCCAGATATCCGAGAGCGTCAAGTCGATCCTCAATCTCTTCGGACACGTCATCTGTCTCGTCTGTATCACTTGAGTTTGTGCTCCCCACCTTCTCAATCCGTTTTACAGCGTGTTTCTCAAGCAGTTCTGCCAGTTCTGGGTCTGAATCGAAGAAGATCCGTGTCTTCTTGCTGTTCTCTCCCTCTATACTGTATTCAAATATCTCACACTTCTCTGTAGTATGTATGCTGTATCGTCTCAGTAATTCTCCGTTATCCGTAATCGTTGAGGCTTGCCCAAATTGATGCAAATCTATGCACGAATCAGGTTTTTCCCACCGTGACTGGAGCGAAACTCCAGGTGTCGAAACAGCTGTCCCAGCCTCATCGAATAGTGTTGGTGCTATATCAAGGGTACTTACAGGGTCGGAATAAGTAATATCACACTGGTTTGGATGACGAACTATCAAGGGAACATGTAATAGTTCATGATATGGATATCGGGGGTGTTCATAGTAACCGTATTCGCCGAATAAGTCCCCGTGATCTGCAGTAAGTATTAATAACGAGTTGTCTAGAAGATCTCTTTCTCGTAACGAATCGAGCATCTCTCCAATCTGATCGTCAAGATATCGTATCTCGGCATCATATAAATCGATCAACTGGTCGTGTTCAGCATCAGAGATCGAGTCTGGTGAGTTAACAGCTTTTTTATACAATTGTTGTGATCTAGAGTCCGACACAGGATTATCGTGGAACAGTTTTCGGTACTCGTTTGGGGGTTCATATGGTCCATGTGGGTCCATATAGTGATTCCATAAAAAGAACGGTTCATCATCAATAGAGTCAATCCAGTCAAGAGATCGTTTATTAATTTCGTCTCCACGAGCATAATGCCGATTCCTGAGTTTGTCGAATGCGCGCTGAGCCAAAGCAACTAGACGATTCTGTCCCAAATATAGATCATCGTCGAATCTATCGAACCCTTTCCCAAACCCATATGCCCGCGAAACAAACGGATTCGAGTGGAAGCCACCCGTTGTGTATCCTGAGCGTTGTAGCTCTGCCGCAATAGTATCAGTTGCCAACATATAGTCGCTATTAACAGCTTCGTCCGGATAATGGCCTGTAAGAAGCGCTGGCACTGCTTCACGAGTATGGGAACTTGCGCTAAATGCCTTCGTGAAATTGATATTTTTGGACGCCAACTTATCGATATTAGGTGTTGTATCTCGGCCGTACCCACAACACGAGACATGATCTGCTCGAAGTGCATCAACAGTGAGGAAAATGATGTTCTGGGTTTCGGTCATCAGAATGATATCTGTGTAGGAATGTTTAAATACTTTCGTAATTCAATATCTCTTAAACGATAACTCCACAAATAAATTACTTACAGTACAGTGATTATTATAAATGAATATCGCTTTTGTCTCAAATGTCGTATTTCCATTTGTAAAAGGTGGCGCTGAAAAACGAATCCACGAGATAGGGACTCGTCTTGTAGCGGACGGCCACGACATAACCGTCTACGGCCGCCACTATTGGGATGGGCCACAGGAAATAGAGCATGAGGGAATGACACTCTACGGCGTTGCACCCGCAGAAGACCTCTACACCGACGATCGCCGATCAATCACCGAAGCGATCGACTTCTCCGCTCGTCTTCTTCCGCATCTCCGACGGACCGTCGACGATCACGATGTGATTGTGGCCTCCGTCTTTCCGTATTTTCCGGTGCTCGCCTCGAAACTTTCCACGCTCGGACGCGACACGCCGTTGGTCACGACCTGGCACGAAGTCTGGCTCGACTACTGGGAGGAGTATCTCGGGCGACTCGCACCCTTCGGCAAGGCCGTCGAGCAGGTCACCGCCACCACGCCGCACTATCCGCTCGCCGTCTCGGGCATAACCGCTGATCGGCTCACCGACATTGGACCGGACCGGGATCGAATCGAAGTCGTACCGAACGGGATTGACGTTGAGCAGATTACGTCGACTACCCCGGCTGAAGACGGGTTTGACGTGCTCTATGCTGGCCGACTCATAGAGAATAAAAACGTCGACCTCCTCTTAAACGCGTTCGATCGTGTCGCCGAAACTGATCCAGATATCACGCTCGGCGTGGTCGGTGATGGGCCGGAACGCAATCGACTCAAGGCCCAGGCCCAAAACCTCAACCACGCTGAGCGTGTCACGATGCTTGGTTTCCTTGAGGAGTATGAGGACGTCCTCGCTAACATGCGCGCAGCAGAAGTGTTTGCTTCACCGTCGACTCGTGAAGGTTTTGGAATCACGTACGCGGAGGCAATGGCCGCAGATTGTACAGTTATCGCAGCCGATCATCCCGAGTCGGCCGCTGGCGAGGTCATTAAAGATGCGGGCTTTCTGGTGGAACCAACGATTGACGATGTTGCAGGTGTTCTCAAAGAGGCACTCAATGGGACCGAACCAAAAACATCCTCGACGAGTAGAGCCCGACAGTTCGACTGGGCCACAGTCGCTGAACAAGCTGAGCGATGTTACCGGCGGGCAATCGATGATGATTGGTAAAGATCTTTTGTAATATGGTAATTGTATTACTCACAGACACTAGTTCTCCGTACAAATAATCATATATAACGACATATTTATTCTACGGAGGTTAAATTGGTATAACATATGGAAAACAAACAGATACTAGTTACTGGTGGTGCCGGTTTTGTTGGCTCGAACCTGGCAAACCACCTCGCTGAACACAACGACGTAGTAGTCGTCGACGACGGTTACTTGGGTACACCGGAGAATCTTGTTGCCGACGTAGATTACCGCGAACAGTGCGTCCTCGACGACGATCTTCCGACGAATGTTGACGTAGTGTTCCATCTTGCAGCGCTCTCGTCTTACGCAATGCACGAGGATGATCCAACTCGTGGGGCCCGAGTCAACGTTGAAGGGTTCGTCAACACGGTCGAACAGGCACGCAAGGACGGCTGTGCTACGATCGTGTATGCCTCGACATCCTCAATCTACGGCAACCGAACCGAGCCCTCGCCTGTCGACATGGACATTACAGTCAATACGGGATATGAGGCCTCGAAACTGGCTCGCGAACGCTACGCCGAGTACTTTTCCAATCATTACGACATGTTTGTTGCTGGAATGCGATTTTTTTCTGTCTACCAGGGCTACGGTGGTGCCGAAGAGCACAAAGGAGAGTACGCTAACGTGATCGCCCAGTTCGCCGACGACATGGCCAACGGAAAGCAACCGGTGCTCTACGGGGATGGTACCCAGACACGGGACTTTACACACGTTAGAGACATCGTTCGCGGATTGGAACTCGCTGCAGAACACCAACTCACCGGTATCTATAATCTTGGAACGGGTGATGCCTATAACTTCAACGAACTTGTTGAGCTCCTCAATGACGAACTCGGGACCAACATTCAGCCGGACTACGTCGAAAATCCTATCCCGGACAGTGTGTACGTACACGACACCTGCGCCGATACATCAGCGTTCGAAGATGCGACTGGCTGGGTGCCCGAAATTGACTTTGAGACGGGAATAGAGCGTGTCTGTGAGGAGTACACAACAGTCGCAGAAACAGACAAAGAGGTGGAATCACCAGTCCGCCAATAATCAACATAAATAAACATAATCTAGACGACATATCAGAACATCTTTATACTATTTTCACAGATAACCTGTATGAACCTTTCTAATTCCCACGTACTCATTACTGGCGGGGCTGGTCTCGTCGGTAGCCACCTTGCACAGTACCTCATAGACGACAGCGTAACAGTTCGTGTCGCTGATGACCTCTCGAAAGGTGATCGCGCACGTGTGCCTGATGGAGCCGAGTTCATCAACGCAGATCTCACCAACAAGGATGACGTCGACCAAATCATCACCGAAGACCTCGATATCGTCTTCCATTTCGCAGCCTACACCGACACCAACTATGACGACGACAGAACGCTATTCGAGGAAAACACGGAGATGACTTACAACGTTCTCGAACGCATACAGGAAGTCGACGTCACCAACATTGCCTTCACCTCATCCTCAACGGTTTACGGAGAGGCACCCCGACCCACACCAGAAGACTACGCCCCACTCGAACCGATCTCGATCTACGGCTCCTCAAAACTAGCTGACGAAGGACTCATTTCCACATACGCTCACTCCTATGATTTCACCGCCTGGGTGTTCCGATTCGCCAACATCGTCGGTCCCCACCAACGAGGCAACGTCATCCCGGATTTCATC
>LKMJ01004018.1_pt1 | contig 13794 bp, 15 predicted proteins | sample 643391 | NCBI WGS metagenome assembly LKMJ01 (sample SAMN04112250, study PRJNA286221) | soda lake metagenome | biome: soda lake; feature: Kulunda Steppe; material: water; isolation source: sample PL-Br10 brine of Picturesque Lake | place: Russia: Kulunda steppe | collected 2010-07
CAACTCGGGCGCTATCTGTGCGAGCACACCTTTGCCGAACGCGTACTCTTCGCCAACTCCGGCGCCGAAGCCAACGAAGCCGCCTTCAAGCTGGCCCGTCGCTATGCCTGGGATCACCACGGCGAGCAGCGCAATGAGATCATCTCCTTTGATGGCAGCTTCCACGGCCGCACCCTGTTCACCGTGGCTGTTGGCGGCCAGCCCAAGTATCTGGATGGATTCCGCCCGGGTCCGGAGGGCATTCATCATGCGCACTTCAACGATCTGGACTCGGTCCGGGAATTACTGAGTGAGCGCACCTGCGCTATCGTCGTTGAGCCGCTTCAGGGCGAGGGCGGGGTGCGACCGGCGGATGCGGATTTCCTGCAGGGGCTTCGTGAACTCTGTGACGAGTGGGGTGCGCTGCTGGTCTTTGATGAAGTGCAGTGTGGTGTGGGGCGCACCGGCAGCCTCTATGCCTATGAGCATTACGGCGTGACGCCGGACATCCTCACCACCGCCAAGGCCCTGGGCAACGGCTTCCCCATTTCCGCTATGCTCACCACCGAGACCATTGCGGCCAGCCTTCAGGCCGGTACCCATGGCACCACCTATGGCGGCAACCCGTTGGCCTGCGCCGTGGGGTTGCGGGTAATGGGGCTGGTGAATCAGCCGGAGGTGCTGGAGGGCGTCAAACATCGCCACGACAAGCTCAGGAGTCGCCTTGAGGCCATCGGTGAAAAGCGCGGCCTGTTCAGCGAGGTGCGTGGCATCGGTCTACTGATGGGAGCGGAACTGGCGCCGGAGTATGCCGACGACATCAAGACCTTCGTCGGCCAGGCCCAGGAAGCGGGCGTCATGGTGCTGGTCGCCGGCGGCAATGTGCTGCGTTTCGCGCCGCCGCTCAACATCCCGGAGGCGGACCTGGACGAGGCGCTGGACCGCCTGGAGCAGGCCTGGAGCTGAGCCAGGGCCTTACTCCCCGGCCTGCTGCTGCTCGCGCTGGGCTTTCTTGGCCTGGCGCCTTGCCTCGATCACCTCGGCCGCCTCCGCGCCCACGTGCTGCTCCCCGCGCTCACGGGCCAGGCGGATCTGCTTTTCACGCTCGGCGAAGCGTTCCTTCTGCTCGTCCGTCAGCCTGTCGTAGCACTGGTGACAGCTTACGCCCTTCTGGTACTTCGGCGACTGCTTGTCCTCCTCGGTAATGGGGCGGCGGCAGGCATGGCACTGATCGTACTGACCGCGCTCCAGGTTCTGGTTCACCGCCACCCGCTCATCAAAGACAAAGCACTCACCGTCCCAGAGTGACTCCTCCTCGGGCATCTCCTCGAAGTAACGCAGAATGCCGCCTTCCAGGTGATAGACCTCCTCAAAGCCCTTCTCCCGAAGGTAGGCGGTGGATTTCTCACAGCGGATGCCGCCGGTGCAGAACATCGCCACCTTTTTGTGCTTCTGCGGATCCAGATGCTTCTCCACGTACTCGGGAAATTCCCGGAAGGTTTCGGTCTGCGGGTTGATGGCGTTGCGGAAGGTACCCACGTCCACCTCGTACTCATTGCGGGTGTCGATCAGGGTCACTTCCGGGTCCTGGATGAGGCGGTTCCACTCATGGGGCTTTACATAGGTGCCGGCCGAGCGGCGCGGATCAATGCCCTCCTGCCCCATGGTCACGATCTCGCGCTTGAGCTTCACCTTGGTGCGGTTGAACGGCATGATGTCCGTCTCGGAATCCTTATAATCGATCCCATCGAAACGCGGGTCTTCCGCCAGGCGTGCCTTGAGCGCAGCAATGCCCTCATGGGGGCCGGCCACGGTGCCGTTGATTCCTTCGCGGGCCAGTAGCAGGGTGCCGCGGATGCCATGCTCCAGCAGGAACTGGCGCAGCGGCTCACGCAGCTGTTCGTAATCGTCCAGGCGCACAAACCGGTAGAGTGCGCACACGGCGTAGCTCGTCATTCAATGTCCTCCATTGCGAACTGGAACGTAAAACCAGAGCAAGTGAGCGCGCATTGTACAGTACAGGCATTGGTGCAGGCACCCCGGCGCGGGTCAGTCCCGCCAGATCATGGGCAGGGCAATCAGCCCGATGCCAAGCACCAGCAGCAGCCAGTTGATGCTGATCAGATGGGGGATCAGGCATAATGCAATCCCTGCCATGGTGGCCTTGCGACGGGACCGCTTGAGCCCGTAGAGGATATAGGCCAGGCCAATGGAAGAGTACATTACGATCCAGGAGAAAGTGACCGGGTCATTCATGTGTTATTTTCCTCTCTGGTCCGGGCGCGTTGAGCCGCCCCTATCAACTCTAGCAGATGGTTCAGAATTCAGAAGGCTGACGATACCGTGCGACCCGTTCATCCGGATTACTACTACACCAATTTCCTTCATCCGAAGTACTGGCCGTCCTGGCTGTTGATTGGGTTTCTGAGGCTGCTCTCTATGCTGCCGTTCAGGGTGCTGCAGTGGATTGGCACCCTGGTGGGCGTGCTCAGTTACTGGTTTGCCAGGGAGCGCCGCCAGGTGGCGGAAACCAATATCCGGTTGTGTTTTCCGGAGCTTTCAGAGACTGAACAGCAGCAACTCGTTAAAGACAGCATGATTGCCACCGCCAAGGGCTATGTGGAAAGCACCAAAGGCTGGTGGGGCAATATGCAGCCCTTCCATGACAGGCTCCAGGTCCACGGTATTGAACACTTCGAGGAGGCGAAGCGTCGGGGCAAGGGCATCATCCTGCTGGGCGGGCACTTCAGTATAATGGACTTTGCGGGGCCGCTCGTTGAGCCACTGATGGACTTCAACTACATGTACCGGCCTCACGACAACCCGCTGTTCAATGCGCTCATCGAACGCAAGCGCCGCAGGTTCAGTGAGAAGGCATTCTCCAAGGATCAGCTCAGGAACATGATCCGCTTCATCCGCTCCGGCGGGCTTGTCTGGTACGGCTGTGATCAGGACTTCGGTCGCCGCAACAGCGTCTTTGCGCCCTTCTTCGGGATCCAGGCCGCTACACTCACCGCGCCGGCCTGGATTGCCAAAGCCACAGGTGCCACGGTGCTCATGATCGGGCAGTTCCGCGAGTCCGGTAAAACCTACAGCATCCATTTCTCGCCGATTTTTGAGGATTATCCGAGCGGGGATGCCGAGGCCGATGCACGGAGCATGAACGAAGCACTGGAAGAACTCATCCGGATTCACCCCGAGCAATATCTCTGGGTACACAGGCGGTTCAAAACGCGACCGGAGGGTGAGCCACCGTTCTATCCGCTGAGTAAGAAGAAACAGAAAAAGCGCTCGCGAAGGGCCCGCGCGAGTGCCCGGCAGGATGTCGGCGATCCCTCCGGGTGATCAACGCACCCCTGGCGATCGTGTTATCCTCAGGCAACAAAACCGAATGCTGGAGTACCATCCATGACGAGAACCGTGTTCTGCAAAAAGTACCAGCAGGAGATGGAAGGCCTGGACTTCCCGCCGCTGCCGGGAGAGAAAGGACAGGAAATCTATGAGAATATTTCGAAGCAGGCCTGGGAGGAATGGCAGGCACGCCAGACCCGTCTGATCAACGAAAAGCACCTCAACATGCTGGATCCGGAAGCCCGCAGCTACCTGCAGCGTCAGATGGACGCGTTCTTCAACAACGAGGAAGCTGACGAGGCTGACGGCTTCGTTCCTCCGGAGCAGTAAGGCGGGAACTGACGGCGGATTTCAAATTCGCCCTTGACGAAGCGAAAGCAAATCGGTTTAATAGCGCCCCGTTGCCCGGATAGCTCAGTCGGTAGAGCAGTGGATTGAAAATCCTCGTGTCGGTGGTTCGATTCCGCCTCCGGGCACCACAAGATTCAATAACTTAGCCCGCCTCGTGCGGGCTTTGTTGTTTCTGGGTGTCAACCAGGCGTCAACATGCCAGATTCTACCCCGCCCGCTGAACCGATATACCGAAGAACTCGGCTGAGTTGATGAGCGCTTCGTCTTCCGTGATCAAAGTGGTGCCACGTTGTTCAGCACAGGCAAGGTGAAGGGCATCAAGTGTTCTGAGGGCTGTTTTGCGTGTACTGATCCAGTGATTGGCCCTGTGATAGTGCTTTGACTCGATCTGACAGCGGCGAAAACGCCCGGCCCCCAGATCGTCCAGAAAGGCGCTCTCAATGCGGTTGGCTTGCGGGTCTGTCAGCTCCCCGGTTCTTACCCAGCGTGCCAGGGCGCTTGCCACCTCCACCTCGGTCAGTTGGCTGACCAGAACGGGGTCAGTCTGACGTGAAAGCATGGCCTGCACCCGGTCCGTCGCCTGTTCCTGCCGGTAGTAAGGAAGAATGGCACTGGTATCAAAATACAGCATCAATACCGCTCCTCTTCCCGCATCGATCTGACCGTTTCTGCCGCCATTTCACGGCACGGTGGAAGACTGCTCCTGAGTTCGCTTCGGTCGGGGAATTGCACCCTCTCTGGTGCGGGAGTCGTGAGCTTTGCCGCAGGCTCACCATTTCTCAGGATGATGATTTCCTCGCCACTTTCCACGGCATCGAGAAGGTGGGCAAGCTTTTCGCGCGTTTCCCGGACATTGATGGTCTGCATGACATCTTCCTTGCCGAATCTTTGTGTACACTTAAAGTGTACGCTTAGAGGGGCAGATTTCACAATATCCATGCACCGTCTTCCTCTCAGCAATCCCGGTAACGCTCGGTCTGCAGCTCGCGCCGCTCAGAGCGAAGGCGGTTGCCAGTGGGTTCGCGGTAGCCGCGTCTCAGGCGGGTGTTGATGGTTTCCAGCCGGCTGTCGATGCGCTCGCAGCGGCGTTGTTGTGCTCTGTCTTCCCGGGAGGCGGAGGGCGGCGAAGCGCTACGGCTGCTGGTGTTCTTCTGAGGCTGCCTCTGGCGTGGTTCGGGCAGCGCAATGGCCGGGTTGGCGTTGGCGCTGGGGTCAATCTGTTCGACCGGGCGGTTTTCCGGCGGTGTATCGGAAAAGACGGTATTGCCGTCTTTGTCTTCCCAGGAGTACACATCCGCCTGAACGGATGCGGTCACGGCAAAGAGCAGGCCGAGGGCGCAGCCCCGAAGAAGCATCATGGTCAAATCCCTTTGGCGATGAATGCATTGAAGCGGGGCGTTATTCTGCCGAATCTTCCAGAGGAGTCAACTGCGCACGTTCGGCCGTGAGCATCCGGCGCCACTCGGATTCGGGCATGGGGCGGCTGTAGAAATAGCCCTGGCCGGTGGTGCATCCCAGCTCGCGCAGCGCCCCGACCTGCTCGGCTGATTCGATGCCCTCCGCCACGACGCGGGCGCCCAGAGCACCGGCTATGCCATTGACGGCACTGACCACGGCACGGCCGTATGAGGCGCCATCCAGCTGCCAGATGAAACTGCGGTCGATTTTGATTTCATCAAAGGCGTACTGATTCAGGTGGCTCAGCGAGGAATAACCTGTCCCGAAGTCGTCCAGGGACAGCCTGAGTCCCATGGCACGAAGCTCCTGCAGATCACTTCTGAGGCGTGCACGGTCGGATTCGAAAATACTCTCCGTGATCTCCAGTGTGAGCTCCTGCGGTGCCACCTGATGGGCGTGGAGCGCGCGTTGAACCTGTTGCGTCACATTGCCGATCTGGAACTGGGTCAGTGAGAGATTGACCGAGACCGGCACCACATCAAGGCCCGCATCGTGCCAGGTGCGCAGGTCCTCGCAGGCACGGTTGAGAACCCATTCGCCAATAGGGCCGATCAGCTGGCTCTGCTCCGCCTGGGCAATGAAGTGGCCCGGTGTGACAAGACCATCCTGGGGGTGTTCCCAGCGCAGTAATGCCTCTGCCGAGACAATCCGACCGTCAGCCAGATTGATCTTGGGCTGGTAGTACAGAGCAAGCTGATGCGCGTTGATCGCGCGGCGCAGTTGGCGCGTCACGTTGACGGATTCGCGCACGCGTCGCTCCAGGGACTTTGTATATTGAGTCCAGTGCACAGCCAGACTGGTCTGGCTTTCATACAGTGCCAGTTCAGCCTTGAGCAGCAGTTTCTGTCCGTCCTGGGCGCTTCTGTGGACGCGGACATAACCGAATCGCGCCTCCACATGAATGCAGAAGTTGTTGATGAGGAAGTCCGCGCCGAAGACCGCCTCCAGGCGACTGCGCCAGTGCCCGGGCGGGTGGTGTTTGTCCAGTGGTGCCAGCAGGGCGAAGCCACCGCCGTTGATGCGCGCTGCGGGCAGTTCAGCCCCCAGCTCGACCCGGAGGCGTCGTGCCACCTCACGCAATACCGCATCGCCGGCCCCATAGCCCTGGGTGTTGTTGACCTCGCGCAGCGCCTTGATGTCCACGGCGACCACCAGGCTGGCGGGGTTCAGGTTGCCCTCCAGCAGCAGCCTGTCCAGGTGCCTGATGAATCCTTTCCGAGACAGGAGCCCGGTTAGGGTGTCTTCGTAGGCCGCGCGCTCCAGCTCATCCTGGGCCCTTTTGCGGGCGGTGATGTCATGAATGGCGACGATCACCCGAAAATGCTCACCCTCACCAAACCAGCTCAGTCCGGCTTCCACCGGGAAGTGATGCCCATCCCGGTGTACCGCCTCAAGTTGGCGCTGCGATCCCATCTGTCGAGCGCTGGGCTTTTCGTTGAAGGCGGTGCGCATGTGCTGGTGCTCTGAGCGCAGCTCAACCGGCACCAGGCTGTCCACATTGAGGGCGGTTAACTGCAGGGGCGAATAACCGAAAAGCCGGCTTGCCTCAACGTTGGCGAGCACTATCATGCCGTGCTGGTTAACGACCAGCATGGCAGTCGGTGCGGCCTCCACGATGCGCAGGAGGTCGTTTGATTCAACCTGGAGATCCGAGGGACTGTTCGTGGCGGCAGCCTCAGTGGTGTGATTATGTTTACCCCGTAACTATATTCCGAAGCCTGCTGAGTGGCAAATGCCCGGCGCCGGACCCCGGCGCCTCAGCGGATCAGCCTTCGTATGGGGGCGGGAATCCCGGCATTGAGCGCCTCGTCCCGGCTCAGCCACTGGTATCGCTCACCGTCGCGGATGCCCAGTGCACGGCCAGCATTCAAGCGCAGAGGCTGGATGTGCAGGTGGTAGTGGCTGAAGGTGTGGCGGAAGCCGTCCAGTTCTCTGGGGGCTGACACCTCCATGCCGAGTTCGGATTCACAGTGGTCCGGCACTTCTTCCGGCTGCAATGCGGGATCCGCTTCGGGCAGGCTCAGCAGACCGCCCCAGATGCCGGTGGTGGGGCGTTTCTCGAACAGCAGCCGACCGTCGCCGTCCTCAACCAGAAGCATCCAGACGCTTTTCTCGGGCTTTTGCTTTTTCGGCTTACTGCCCGGGTAGGCCTCGGGGTTGTTGCGGGCATAGGCCAGGCAGCCATCGCGCAGCGGGCAGGCGGCGCAGCCGGGGCGGCGTCGGGTGCAGACCATGGCGCCCAGGTCCATGATGGCCTGGGTGTAGTCGCGGATGCGCTCGTTCGGGGTGTGCTGCTCGGCGTGGTCCCAGAGCTCGCGGGTGACGGCGGTACGCCCCGGCCAGCCTTCCACCGCGTGGTAGCGCGCCAGAACCCGCTTGACGTTGCCATCCAGAATGGCCGCCCGCCTGCCATAGGCCTGGGCCACAATGGCGGCGGCCGTGGAGCGGCCGATGCCGGGCAGTGTCTCCAGCGTCTCCGGGTCGTCCGGGAAGGCTCCGTCGAAACGCTGCACCACTTCGCCCGCCGCTTTATGGAGGTTGCGGGCGCGGGCGTAATAGCCCAGCCCGGACCAGTAGCCCAGCACCTCATCCTGAGGAGCCCCGGCCAGATCCTCCACTGCGGGAAAGCGCTCCATGAAGCGCTCGAAATAGGGAATGACGGTGGTCACCTGGGTCTGCTGAAGCATGATCTCCGAGACCCAGACCCGGTAGGCCGACCGGTCACGGTGCCAGGGCAGGTCCTTGCGCCCGTGCCGGTCGTACCAGGTCAGCAGTTTCTGTGCGACGGAATCTGCCATCAGCGCAACCGGTCAAAGAGCCGGCGGCCTTCTTCCTCGACCCGGTCCCGGACACGCTCCTTTTCCTCTTCAACCTTTTCGTCGGCTTGCTCGCGGAGCCTGTCGGTTTCCTCGCGGGCGCGCTCCTCAACGCGTTCACGCTGGCGATCCAGTTCGGCACGCCCCATTGAGGTGAGCACCTCCGCGAAACGGCTGCTGTCAAAACGGCACAGCCCGGCCGGGTCATCGCTGAAGGCCCCCTGGCAGCGAACCGGAATGACGATATTCTGAACCCGCTCATTCACCCGGCAGGCCTGGTCGCGGTGCACATCGCCAACAATCCGCAGCCCCAGGCGGTAATCAAGCAGGGACTCAATCAGATTCACCATGCCGTCACCCTCCAGGCGGATGCCGGCCAGATCGGCGGTCAGCTCCTCGTTGCGCAGCACCCCGCTGTCGATGACCATCTCACCGCGCATGTCATTGAAAGGCGTGCTGTCACCCCAGTCGTTGTCCTGCAGTGACTCGCCATGGACCTGGGAGATGCCCCGGCAGGCCATCCGGGTCAGGTTGACGTTCTCTATCGCGCCGTCGTCGATGGCGAAGTCAGCCACACCATCGGAGTTCTCCAGCAGGGCATTGATGCTGTTGCCCCGGGTTTCGGCATTGGCATTGACGTTCACACGACCGGAGAGCAGATCCAGATCCGCCAGATCCACCAGAAGTGGCTGGGAGCGCACGTCCGTCAGGCGCTGCTCAAAGGACCAGCGTGGGTCATCCGTGCGCGCATCCAGCTCAGCCGTAATATTGAAGTCGCCTTCATAGAGCTGGCCACTGAACTCATCCAGCGACAGACGGCCCTCATCGCCGGTTATCCGAACCAGGATCTCGCTGATGGTCAGGTTGGTGGCAATCAGCTCGTCCAGGCCAAGACGTACATCCAGATCCAGCTCCCGCAGCACCTCCAGGGGCAGCAGCTCGGCATCGCGGTCCGCCTCGCCATTATCGGCCACAGCTTCCTCTTCGGCGGCGTCTTCATCGCTTTCCGGAGGCAGATAGCGGTCCAGGTTCAGTTTGTTGCCCTGCAGATCCACGGTAATGGCGCCGCCCTCCAGACCGTAGCCCAGCATCCCGGCAAATTCCGTATCATCCAGACGAAGCACGAAGTCGCTCAGGGTGGCCGTGCCGTTGTCGGTGGTGATGTCAGTATTCAGGCTGATGCGTTTGAGCACGTCGCCATCGTCTGTCTCGATGGGCTCCTGACCCAGACGATCCAGCAGCTCCACGGCTGAGAATTCCGCGATCGAGAAGCGGCCATCCAGCTCCGGGCTCTCATTGAAGCCCGTCACGCTCAGGTTCGTTGTGGCGCTGATGTTCTCGAAGGTGGCGACCAGCTCATCCAGCGTCGCCGTCTCATCCGCCAGATTGGCCTGCAGTGCCCCACTGAGCCCGGCCGTGACCGACTGGCCGTTGAACGGCTCGCCACTCATGTTGAACTCGCTGTCCAGATCACTCACCGCGAAGCGTTGCAGATCCTCGGATGCGTTGATGAGCATGGACAGCTGGCCATCCAGATCAAGCTCCGGCTCATTCAGTGCCACCCGGAAGCCGAGCTCAAGCGGGAAATCCCGGCCGAGTGCGATGTTGCGCATCTCTACAGTGGTATCGCTCAGCGAGATATCCTGGCCACTCTGCAGATCCCGGAAACGGACACTGGCATCCCCAATGCGGACCTGCTGCACATTGAAGCTGATCAGCTCCGTCTCGCCTTCCTCACCGGTCAGCGCCACTTCTTCTTCGACAGCCTGATCGGAGGCCGGCTCGGTTTCATCCGGATCGGCTTCCGGCATGATCCGTTCCCAGTTGCCCACGCCGTCTTCGTCCATATAGAGGTTTGCGGCCAGCCCATCCACGGTGAAGGTGTGCACCGAGGGTGACATGCGGATCAGCGACCACAGATCGACGCTTGCCACCAGTTGGTCCAGGCTCACCAGTTCCTCGTCGTCGAGCCGCGCATCCACATCGTTCACCTCAAGCCCCAGGGGAATGAAGGACCAGCGGATATCCCCGGTCAGACTCAGCTCAAGGTTGGTGTGTTCCGCCGCTGCCCGCTCGATGTGTGGCTTGTAGTCATTGGGATCGATCACGATCATGGCCACCGCCACGGCTGCAACCAGCAGCACGACAAGCGCGACAATGGCGAGAACGACGTTACGCAGGATCTTCATGGTGAACCGTCCTTAGTGATTCCTTTGAGTACCAACCATAACCCGGACCACAGTATGAGTGAATGCAAAGTTCGAGCAAAGGGAGTTGACGCTCAGGGCGATTTCTTGGAAGGTGCGCAAACACTGAACAAAGACAGGCTTACAAGAACAGGAATCCTGGCATGTCCATCAACATCTCCATTGAGATTCAGCGAGAGTTCGCCATTGAGGCGGACTTCGATTCCGTATTCGACCTGCTGGCCGATGTGCCGGCCTCCGTTGCCCACTTCCCCAAAGTGCATGATCTGGTTGATCTGGGGGACAACGCCTACCGCTGGGAAATGGAAAAGGTCGGCGTGGACAGGTACAGCATCCAGGTCGTCTACGCCTCCAAATACGTGCCCAATAAAGAGAAGGGCATCATTGACTGGACACCGGTCAAGGGGGAAGGCAACAGCCTGGTCAGCGGTCGCTGGGAGATCAGCCCTGATGGCGACAACCGCACAAAGCTGGCCTTCCGCACTGAGGGTGAACTCACCCTGCCACTGCCGAAAATCATGAAGATGGCCGTCTCGCCGGTGGTCAAGCATGAGTTCAACGGGCTGGTGGATACCTACATCGAGAATCTGCAGAAAGCCTTCCGCTGATAAAGCCGTTCTTTCCGGGTATAATGGCCGTTTTAACCAGGCCAGCGGGATGAAACGTCATGGCAGAGCGTAAGGCTCAGGTAGAGCGCAACACCCTCGAAACCCGGATCAGCGTCAGTGTCGATCTGGACGGCTCCGGCCGCGCCAGCTTCGACACCGGCGTGCCCTTTCTCGAGCACATGATGGAGCAGATCGCCCGCCACGGGCTGATTGATCTGGACGTGCAGGCCAGTGGCGATACCCACATTGATGACCACCACACGGTGGAAGACATCGGCATCACCCTGGGGCAGGCACTGGCGAAGGCCGTGGGTGACAAGAAGGGCATCCGCCGTTACGGCCACGCCTATGTGCCGCTGGATGAAGCCCTGTCGCGGGTGGTGATTGATCTGTCCGGCCGTGCCGGTCTGTGGATGGATGTACCCTTTACCCGGGCGCGCATCGGCACCTTTGACGTGGACCTGTTCGAGGAGTTCTTCCGCGGTTTCGTCAATCACGCCATGGTGACCCTGCACATCGACAACCTGCGCGGCAGCAACAGTCATCACCAGATCGAGACGGTGTTCAAGGCCTTCGGCCGTGCCCTGCGTGATGCGCTGGAAGCCGACGAGCGCATGGCCGGTGCCACGCCCTCCACCAAGGGAGCGCTGTGACCATGCAGCGAGTGGCAATCATCGACTACGGCATGGGCAACCTGCACTCCGTGGGCAAGGCCATTGAAACCGTCGCCCCGGAAGTGCAGGTGAGCATCACCGATCAGCGCGATAAGGTCCGCGAGGCCGATCACGTCATCCTGCCCGGCGTCGGCGCCATGCGTGACTGCATGGCCGAAATCCGCCGCCTGGGGGTGGATGACTGGGTGCGCGAAGCGGTGCAGGAGAAGCCACTGCTGGGCATCTGTGTTGGCATGCAGGCACTGATGGCCAACAGCGAAGAGAATCAGGGCGTCGAAGGCATTGGTCTGCTGCCCAACACTGTGCGTTATTTCGGCAGCAACCTGCACGATGAGCAGGGCGAACGCCTGAAGGTGCCCCACATGGGCTGGAACCAGGTGTTCCAGACGCGAAGCCATCCGCTGTGGCAGGACATCACCGACGGCACCCGGTTCTATTTCGTGCACAGCTACTATGTGGAAGCCGAAGGCAATCACGACATGGCCGGGAGCTGCCATTACGGCGTGGAACTGGCGGCCGCCGTTACCCGGCCGAATCTCTTCGCCGTGCAGTTCCACCCCGAGAAAAGCCATTACGCCGGCCTGCAGTTACTGCGCAATTTCCTGAACTGGGACGGTTCGCTCTAAGCACCAGGAGACCCTGTTAATCATGCTCATTATTCCCGCCATCGACCTCAAGGACGGCCAGTGCGTGCGCCTGCGCCAGGGCCGCATGGAAGACTCCACCGTGTTCGGTGATGACCCGGTCGAGGTGGCCGGACGCTGGGTGGAAGCCGGTGCCCGCCGCCTGCACCTGGTGGATCTCAACGGCGCCTTTGAAGGTAAGCCCGTCAACGGCGAAATCGTCAACGCCATCGCCCGCCAGTACCCGGATCTGCCCATACAGATCGGTGGCGGTATCCGCTCCGAGGAAGTCATCCAGGCCTACCTGGATGCCGGCGTGCAGTGGGTCATCATCGGCACCAGGGCCGTGCGTGAGCCGGAGTTCGTGGCGGAAATGTGCCATAAGTTCCCCGGCCACATCATTGTTGGACTGGACGCGCGCGATGGCATGGTTGCCACCGACGGCTGGGCCGAAACCTCCGGCGTGGACGCCGTTGAGCTGGCAAAGCAGTTCGCCAATGACGGGGTCAGCGCCATTGTCTACACCGACATTGCCCGCGACGGTATGATGGAAGGCGTGAACGTCGAGGCGACCCACCGTCTGGCGAAAGCCACACAGATTCCTGTCATTGCCTCCGGTGGCGTCTCCAGCATGGACGATGTGAAGCAGCTGGCGGCGGTCACCGATCCGCGCATTGCCGGCGCCATTACCGGTCGCGCCATCTATGAGGGTACTCTGGACGTCAGCGAAGCCCAGAGCTGGTGTGACGCAAAGGAGGCAGAATGAGTCTGGCGAAACGCATCATTCCCTGTCTGGACGTGGACAAGGGGCGAGTGGTCAAAGGCGTGAACTTCGTCGATATCCGTGATGCCGGCGACCCGGTGGAAGTCGCACGCAAGTACAACGAGCAGGGCGCCGACGAGATCACCTTTCTCGACATCACCGCCAGTCACGAAAGTCGCGACACCACCTACGACACCGTTGAGCGCATGGCCAGCCAGGTCTTCATCCCGCTCACTGTGGGTGGTGGTGTGCGCCACGTCGGGCACATCCGCAACCTGCTCAATGCCGGTGCCGACAAGGTCGCCATCAACACCGCCGCCGTGGATAACCCGGAATTCGTGCGCGAAGCCGCCGAGCGCTTCGGCAGTCAGTGCATCGTGGTGGCGCTGGATGCCAAGCGCGTCAGCGGCGAGGGCGAACCACCGCGCTACGAGATCTTCACCCACGGCGGGCGGCGCGAAACCGGGCTGGATGCCATCGGCTGGGCCGAGCGCATGGTGGAATACGGCGCCGGCGAGATCCTGCTCACCAGCATGGACCGCGACGGCACCAAGGACGGCTTCGACCTGGGTCTCACCCGCGCCATCAGCGATGCGGTTTCAGTCCCGGTCATCGCCTCCGGCGGCGTCGGCAACCTGCAGCATCTCGTTGAAGGCGTCACCAAAGGCGGCGCGGACGCCGTCCTTGCCGCCTCCATCTTCCATTTCGGCGAATACACCATCCCCGAAGCCAAAGCCTACATGCGCGACCACGGTATCGAAGTGAGGTAGGTGGCGGGTTTCAGGTCTCAGGTCTCAGGTCTCAGGTCAAAAATGTTCCGAGATGCTTGACAGCTTGCAGCTGCCACCAGACCATTAAATGCAACCTGCAACCTGCAACCTGCAACCTGCAACCTGCAACCTGCAACCTGCAACCTGCAACCTGCAACCTGCAACCTGCAACCTGCAACCTGCAACCTGCAACC
>LKMJ01004019.1_pt1 | contig 13794 bp, 10 predicted proteins | sample 643391 | NCBI WGS metagenome assembly LKMJ01 (sample SAMN04112250, study PRJNA286221) | soda lake metagenome | biome: soda lake; feature: Kulunda Steppe; material: water; isolation source: sample PL-Br10 brine of Picturesque Lake | place: Russia: Kulunda steppe | collected 2010-07
TCTCGTCGACGCCGGGCTCGAGGCCCAACTGCTCACACGCGAGGGCGGCCCCGGTGGAAAAGCCGCCTGCGCCACAGAACAGATCGACGACGGTGAAGGTGTCCGAACCCGACTTGGCGACGCTCATGCGCGGGCCTCCTGTGGTGTTGTGTCGACGGGCGTCTCGAGCAGCTCCGATTTCGTGATCCCGATATCGGCGTCGTCACAAATCGTCACGTCGACGATCGTCCCCTCGAGAGCCGCTAGGTGTGTGCGGATGGACTCGCGGGCGCTTGCGGCGTCGTATCGAAGCCAGGATTGCACGCCGCCGTCGTGGGATGGGTGTTCGACCGTAACGCGGACCGTGTCGTTGGGCGTGGGTGTGTCGTGGACGAGCACCCGCGGGCAGGTGTCGTATAGGTCTGCCCCGGTCTTTGTCGGGCGTCCATCCGGGCTCGTGTGGGCGCTCGAGGTCATTTCGACCCTCCATCGAGTCGGTCGTTACCGTGGGTATCCTGACCGCCATCCGTGACGAGCGTCGCCTGACCACTGTCGACCCCCGGGAGTATCCCACGGCTTTCCATGTCTTCGGCGAGTTTCTCGAAACTCCCGAGCAGGGTGAGGTTTCGCGTGGCTGCGACCTCGAAGTAGTCGGTGAAGCCATACTCCCTGTCGTTTGGCAGCCATAGTTGCGTGGTCCACGCGGCGTATAGCGCCATGTCTACGGCGAACCGTTCCAGTGCGCCCGGTCGCTCAGTGACGCTCGAGGATTCGTGCATCTCGCCACCGTCCGTGACCAATTTTTCCCGCGGGTTGACGAATCGATTTTCATCCCAGTGTGGCCCGGAAGCCATGCGGTTGCGACATGACTCACAGACAAAGGGGGAGAGATCACCGTCCTCGAGCAGGTCGTGATCCGGGTCCTGAACACGGCTAAATTGCTCGAGGCCGGGCATCCAGTATGCGTACTCGGCTTCTCCCGAGCAGTCCATGATTGTACACTCGGGACTCATACTTTCACCGCCTCTAATCGCTCCATAGCATCGGCATACAATTGGTCTTTCAGCGACGCTGTATCCGATTTCTGGATGTAATAATTTACCACCTCTGCCGGTGTGAGGTTGAATTTGCTGTTCTTCCGATAACTAACGTATGCGCGACTTTCGGTTGTGTACCGAAGCACACCGTCGTATGGGATCGGTTTCGCGGCTTCAAGTTCCAATTCGCCAGTTCGGTTGCTCTCCCGAACTAGAAGTTTCCATGAGGTTGATTTGTCGTGTTCAATAACCACGCCGCTGAATGTATCGTCACCCATCGAAACCACCCTCGAGACCACCAGCTATTCGAAATCGATTCGTCGCCGTCTGTGTGCTTGGGATGTTTTCTGCCATGCGTTTCCTGCCGGTTGCCCGGCTCTATCCAACTATTCACACATAGCACTATAGATGTTACTATTACCAACAAATCTAAACCAGTCGATAACCGTCACTCGAGGACCAAAACGCGAAAAAAGGCAGCTACCACTCCGATTTGGGGCGTGGCCCCTCACGCCAGGGGTCGTGTTCGGGTTTGAACGCCCCGTCATCGATCGTGCTCATGAACTCGAGGGCGCGCTCGAAACACGCCTGTTTGCCCGCCAGTCGGTGGGTGAGGTGCTCGAGGACCGGCCCCTCGTCCGTGGCGTCCGGGGTTTCGACCTCACAGACAAAGCCGGTATCGTCTCGAGAGGTTTCGGGCGTGTGCATCTGCGTTGGGCGTCGATCCCGGCGCACCCGGACTTCCAACCCCGTCTCGCGGTGTCGCCAGGCAGCACGAGTGTCGAACCCCAACTCGGCGTCGGGGACAGCCGCCCATTCCGCTGGCGGGTCGATATCGGTGGTTCGCTCGAGCGTGAGCGGGCTGTTCGTCGTGGTCACGGCAGTCGAGTCGGTTTCCCGGCTCATACACAAGGCTTCGACACCCACGGGCATAGCTGTTACTATTGCATATAGGTCTAATCACGGACGCGCTCGAGGATACTCTCGGCTGTCGACGGCCCAACGCCGTGGATGCCCTCGAGTCGGTCCCGATCGGTCTGCCGGAGGTCCGCAATAGAGTCGTACTCACGGGCGATTGCTTTCGATGTCGCCTCACCGACGCCGTTTGCATCCTCGACGATAGCGCGGATCTGTTCATTTCTGTCGTCGACGGCGAACTCGAGTTCGCGTTCGAACTCTGTGGTGTCGATCTCGCCAGCAGCAAACCGTTCTTGGAGTGATTCGACCGGGGTTTGTGGACGCGAGAGGCGGTCGCGAGCGATTTGGAGCGCCGTAATCGCCAGGATGGCGACGATGAACGCCAGGTCGAGCCAGGTTGGGTTTCTGAACATGGATGTGTGTGGGTTGGATTTGGTTGGTGGAGCGAAGGGCTACGCCACGGGCGCTCGAGCGTTCGGTATGGACGACGGTGACCGATGCGAAAATCAGCCATTATCGGGGCTAATCGATGAAACAGGTGATATCCCGGCGCTTCGAGAGCAGATCAAATCGATGGCTCGAGTTGCTCGAGACGATGCCACCGGATTGCTGGCGAAGGCAGAACGGTTCGGGTTGATAGAGTTGTAGCTTGCCCTCCGTCACGATGGTCGGGGCCGGGCGTTCGCCTACGTCTCCAGATACTGAATTATTATGTTGACCTAACAGGAGGATGTATTGAGCACAGTAGGCCTGCCAGTCGGCCCCAGGAACGGTTCATCGAACGTCTTGGCTAAGGTAGAAGAGAAATGCGCACACCGGTGCACACCACCATTTACGCAGTTCGATATCTGTTCGCTGTATCCGTTTATCCTCGCTGTTAGCCCACCGTATAGACGTATTGACCCAGAATATGTATGAACAGGCTCCGTCCGCTCGAAGATTTTCAGTGAAGGAGAGCGAACCACGTATACTGAAAAAGTTTCCAAATTGGTTGAAGTAGTTGTAGCCTCGGTGGTTTCGATATCACCATCCAAATCGCCAAAACCAATTTGAAATATTGATTTAATGGTTCACCTGTGAATTGCCTACCTAAGTTAGTTGAGGATTTTGACCTGATACCTATAGCTTTAGAATTAATTACATCACCAGGATATGTATGAGTTTTTAAGAGAGTATTCAACCTTGTTCCTCTTGGTGATCCAAAAAACAACTTTAGAGTTTATATCAAACCATTATCTTTAATTCGCCTATTTTTTCGCCACATTCCGAAAATCCTCAAACTAAATAAATCATAGAGCATTATTCCAGGACATGACAGAGAATTAATGTTGAGTCTCATCTATAATTGAAATTCTTCATCGACAACCTTTTGTGTGTTATGTTCTACCACGTTGGTATCACTCAAACGGATAAGTTGAGTGCGATAAATATGAATAAGAAAAAAAGGTTGCGGCTAATAGCGCTAATCTTTAGCTTGATAATGGTTACTTCCTTGGGTGCGCCCTTAGGGGGAGCGACCACAGGTGCACAGGAAGATGGAACAGTTGTTGAAGATCTTGATGATCTTACTGAGGCTCAACAAGACGTTCTCAGCACAACTGTTGATGAGAATCCACCAGGGGATCACGATACAACTGTATCCGAAGAAGTAGAAGAATCAAATGAGAAAATAGAAATTATTGTACGGTTCGACGAAATCGAACCAATCGCTGTTGCTTCGAGTGAGGACCCTGTTACTGTTCTTGAGAGTCACTCCGAACTAACACAGAACGCAGTGGTTGATTTCGCAGACCAGCGTGAAGGCATTGAAGTTGTGAATCAGTTCTGGTTGGCTAACGCAGCATTGGTCGAAATTGACGCTGACAGCGTCGACATAGACGAACTTGCTGCTCAAGACGGTGTCGACGAGATTCACGAGAATTTTGAAGTCACTGCTCCAGAACCTGAATCATTCGAGGCATCCGTAACTGATGAGGAGGTCACCTATGGTCTCGACCAAATCAATACAACGGAGGTTTGGGACGAATTCGACACGAGGGGTGAGGGAGCAACAATCGCCGTTCTCGACACTGGCGTCGACATTGATCATCCAGACATTGACCTCTATACGGAAAACCCGAACGATGATACGTACCCAGGCGGCTGGGCTGAGTTCGATGGTGGAGGTGACAAGGTGCCAGGGAGTGAACCCTATGATACCGGATTCCACGGCACCCATGTTGCCGGAACCGTTGCTGGTGGTAACGATAGTGGCACCGCAATTGGGGTAGCACCAGAAGCAAACATGATGCATGGGCTTGTTTTGCCTGGTGGATCTGGTGGCTTCGCACAAATTATCGGTGGGATGGAATGGGCCGTTGAGGAGGACGCTGATGTCGTGAGTATGAGCCTCGGCGCTGACGGTCACCACCCAGAATTGATTGAGCCTGTTCGAAACGCTGAAGATGCGGGCACGCTCGTTATCGGCGCTGCTGGTAACAGTGGACCAGGCGTCACGGGCTCTCCCGGTAACGTCTACGACACACTTGCTGTTGGCGCCTCAGACGAAGATGGTGAAATAGCTCCGTTCTCCGGTGGCGAAACGATCGACACTGATGAAGCATGGGGAGACGAAGCGCCAGAAGACTGGCCAGAAGAGTACACCGTTCCTGATGTCTCTGCGCCTGGGGTGGCTGTACTAAGTGCAGTTCCCGAGGGTTCGGTTGACGAAGATCCTGATGCGATATACGGGATGGCTGATGGTACGTCAATGGCAACTCCCCACGTCTCAGGTGCAGCGGCACTCATGTTGTCTGCTTCAGGCGGGCAACTCACTCCTGATGAGATCACTGACGCTCTTGAGGTAAATTCTTGGACGCCTGACGATGATCATGATGGACCTGATACGCGATATGGCCATGGGATTATTGATGCGATGGCAGCAACTGAGACCAGTGCCGTCGACAGCGGTGCTAACGGCACAGTGACCGATGTTGATGGAGACCCCATCGAGGAAGCAACCGTCTCTTTCGATGGCTTCCCGGTGAGTACCGATAGTGACGGTTACTACGAAGTCAACTTGGCTCCAGGTGAGTACGACGTAGAGGCAAGTGCCTTTGCCCATCAGACAAACGACACGACGATTACCGTCGAGGAAGATGAGTTCGTTGCCACCGACTTCAGCCTGAATTTCGCCGTAGAATCGATCCTCGTCGAAGACCAGCCACTCGGAATTAGTGATGGTGATAGCTTCGATGTTGTCGCGTATGCAGAAAATCTCGAGGAGTACGAGGTCAGTGCAACGGGTGACTACGATGAAGACGACCTCACGGTGTTGCTCGATGGGGATGAGATTGCGTTTGATGAACCTGAAACGTTCGACGAACCACTCTCTGATGAGATTACGCTGACGGTTGAAACCACTGAAGAAACCAGTGGCGATGTCGGTCTTGAGCACAGCTTTAGTGGGTTTGGCGAAACTCAGACCATCTCGACTGGCCCAACTGGTGTGTTCGATGAAACAGTTGAGGTTGCTGTTGTGGATGACTCATCCAGTACCCTGGGTGACTCGCTCCAGACACAACTTCAACAGACTGCTCCGTGGTTTGACGTCGAAGGAGTCGATGATGACGAACTCGAAGACGCGGTCACTAACGACGACTACGACGTGTACGTCGTCCAAGATTTCGGTGGAGCCGACGTTGAGTGGTTCCTCGATGAAACCGAGTCACCAGAGACGGGGGTCGTGTTACTTGATCAGTTCGCAGATGAGAGTAACGCGATCAACGACTATGTCGACGAGCGTGAAAACCCGAACGCCGTTGTGAACGCGACTGGAAGTACCCAACAACCAATCGTTGCCTACGAAATCGAAGAAGATCACCCATTCTATGATGGCGTGGGTGAAGAGGGCGACGTTGTTGATCTCTACACGAGCGGGGCAGTTCTCGTCGAATCTGGGTACCACGCCACAATGGAAGGATTCAGTAGTGGTGAGTATGGGAAAGTTGCCACATCGAATACTGCAATCACTGGCACCTTCGGCACGGCTGCTACAGGGACTGGATTAGCTGAAGACCAATTTACTCGAACGGTCTGGGCTCCATCACTGGGCCAAGGGTCGTATGCAGCAGTCGGAGATAGCTTCGAGCCAGAAGCCTACGAAATCCTCACGAACGTCGTTGAATACGCTAACGACGAACCAGTGATCACACCGACGAGCCCACAGGACGTACAAATGAGTCCTGGTGAGGAAACGACGGTAACCGTGGATACGCCAAACCTAGAGACGTATACCGTTGAACTCGGTGATGAAAGTACCCTCTCAGAAGAGGAGGTCACGCTGTATGTCAACGACGACGAAGTTGAGTCGGGTGACGAACTCGAGCCTGACGCTGATGATCTCGAGATCACGGCCGAAGTTGACGATGACGTGACCGGCAAAATCGCTCTCGATCATATCGTGGTAACGACTGACGGTGATGAGAGCGTCGAGACAACGTTTAACACTGGACCAACGTCGGTCTATGAGGCCCCACTCGAAGTGCCAGAAGACGTCTCGAGCATTCAAGATGCACTCGACTTGGCCGTTGATGATGAAGAGATCATCGTCGACAACGGTACGTATGAAGAGGCGCCCGAATCTGCACCAACTGACTTCGGCCCAGCGCTCTGGATCGAAAATGATGGTATCGAGCTTCGTGTAGCCGATGATGCCGAAGCGACCATCCTGTATGGTGGGGACGATACAATCGTCCAAAACGGGCTCTACGTGACCGGTGACGATGTCACGATCGACGGGTTCGATATTAATCTCGAAGATGGAGAGGCTGTTGAAGGTGGGATGCATAGTATTGTAACTGCTGAGTATGAAGGAACGCAGACCACTGGCCTGACAGTTACTGACGTCACCCACGCAGGCGCTCGGGGCGTCATGCTTGAAGACGGAGTGTCTGACGTTGTTATCGATGGAACGACCGCTGTCGACTCGAGCGGTATAGCTGGCAGCTACACGGTTGTCGTTGCGGACGGCACCAGTGAAGATGAAGTCGAAGATTCGACGGTATTTGATCCCGAGCTGCACGACTTAGAAGGATTTGATGACGTCGACTTCGAGGAACTTGAGCAGTATGGACTCGATTTCAATGATATCGACCTCGATCGAGTAGATGTCGATGAAATTGATCCTGACAATCTGACTGTCGATGCGCTCATGGACGAGGATCTTGAGCAACTCGATCAAGAAGTCATTGCCGAAAGCGAAGGGATGGAGAGTTCTGATGATGGTATTCTTCCAAATCCAGATCCAACACCCGCAACAGAAAATATCGAGATCACCAACGCGGTAATGGAAGAACCGTCTTCCGACAATGCTCACGGGATGGTCCTTCGTGATGTACAGAACGTCTCTGTTACCGATACTGATGTTGCAAACGACGAACTTCGAAGAGCACTCTTCTTCCAGAGTTCATCGGAGCAGCGGACGACCGGTGTTGGGGAGGTAAGCCAAGATATCGAGATCAGCAACGTCGATGCTGCTGCTCGAGCTAGCAGTGACTCCGCAATCAGATTCATGAGTGCGGGTGGAACAATCGAGGATACAAACATCGAACACGGCACGATCGGTGTTCGACAGGAAGGCACAAGTCAGGTGCCACTGGACGTGATCGAACCAACGATTGAGGTTCACAACTCATCGATAGACGTCAACGAACAGGGCCTGTATGTCAAACACGACACTGATTTCGATGCCACACTGAACGACATCGACGCAGAAACAGGTATCGAACTGTACGGTGAGATCGATCCAAACGACGTTGTCTTCCGGTACAACGATATCTCTGCTGTTGACACGGCGGCTGTGTTGGATGGCGAAACAACCGACGGGAGTGCAGTCGACGCTCGGCTGAACTATTTAGGTTCGGCCGCACCTGCGGTCGAAGGTGCTGTCGAGGTTTCGCCCGCGCTTCCTGAAGCGGTCGACGAAGTACCTGATGTCGGTGATATCGATGCACCGACAATCCGACTCGACATGGAAGCTGGTGGCCAGTATGCAGTCGGTGTGCCAGGTCCAACTTCGGCAACCGTTGAGGATGTCTTCGAAGACACGAACGCTGTCGTCTATGGATTCGACGCAGACAATCAGTCCTGGACACAATTGACTGGAGACGATTCATTGGCCACGTTGCAGGGGCTTATGGTGGTCCCTGAAGAAGACGCCGCGATCAATCTCGAGTTTGATTCAGGCGATGGACCAGCTGCACCAGGCCAAACTGACGTAACCGAAGGATGGAATTTCGTCACTGCACCGTTCTACGGTGAAGCGGGCGAAGTTTTCGACTACTCGACTGCTGAGGTCAGTCTGTTCGCACACACCTACGACCGACCCGTCGGACAGCTTGCGGGTACAGGTGAGGTTGATGGAACGCTCACCCAACACGACACTGCGAATGTGAGCCCATTCGAAGGGTACTTTACTTTCGCTGAAGAGGATGGGACGCTCCCGGCACATCTGACGGCTGATCCTGATCTGTATCAGCTCTACGAGCAACTGCAAGCAGACGCAGACACTGAGCCTCCTGCACAGTTGCACGTACAGGGCATCCTCCCTGAAGAAACGACTGTCGAACACGGAGACGAGCTTTCCGTTTCAGCGTTGATAGCCAACAGCGGCAGTGAGGAGCTCACACAGACTGTCGAAGTACAGATTGATGGCGAAGCCCACGAGGCAGCGTTCGTCACCGTTGAGGGTGGTGAAACGAAGACCGTGGAATTCGATCCAATCGATACGGCAAACCTCGAACCTGGTGAGTTCACCCACAGTGTTGTCACTGAAGACAGCGAAATGTCCGGAACACTCACTGTCGAAGAAGAACTCGAGGAAGCCGAATATGCGGTGACTGATCTTGATCCAATCAGTGCGACTGTCCTCGAAGGTGAGGAAATAGACGTTTCAGCTGCGGTGACGAATACCGGTGACGAGAGCGCGACCCAAATCGTCGAGTTACGCGTTGATGGAGATGAACTGGCGAGTAGCTCGGTCTCGCTCGAGGGTGGCGAAACGGAAACTGTCGAGTTTACCGATATCGACACATCGGTCCTCGGACCCGGCACCTACAGCCACGGAATCTACAGTGATGATGACGACGCCACAGGGACACTCACCATTGAAGAAGCCGGTGACCCTTCTGAGTTCGAAGTATCTGATCTCGAGCCTGAATCGGCAACTGTCGAGATCGGTGACTCGATCGATGTCTCAGCGACAGTCACCAATGGTGACGATGAATTCGCTGAGGACACGGTCGAACTACGTATTGACGACGATGAAGTTGCGAACGCAACTGTGTCGCTCGACGGTGGCGATAGCGAGACCGTTGAGTTTACCGACATCGAAACTGACGATCTTGAAGCCGGTGATTACGAACATGGGGTCTATGCTCCCGACGATGAAGCGACTGGAACGCTTACTGTGGAAGAGCCCCCAGAACCAGCGACTTTCGAGGTTGATGACCTCGAGCCAGAAGACGAAACAGTAACTGTCGGTGATGAAATCACCGTCTCCGCCAACGTGACGAACACCGGTGAAGAAAGCGGTGAAGATACCGTTGAACTCGAAATCGGGGACGACGAAATCGAAAACGATTCCGTCAATCTCGATGCCGGAGATTCCACAGAGGTTACGTTCGAAGATGTGGACACCGGCGAACTCGAACCCGATGAGTACACGCACAGCGTATCCACGAGTGACGATGAGGTTAGTGGGACGCTCACCGTCTTGACTGACCAAGAAGTCGTTCTCACTGTTGACCCAGACGCTGAAGGATTCGAATCTGATCACACCTGGGATGTCACGCACGTGGATTTAGATGGTGAAGAACTCGACCAATTGATTGTCGACTACTCTGACACGGGTACTGTATTAGATGTGGCCGCTCAGGACGCTGAGGTCACGATCACCAATGAAGATGGTGAAGACCAAACGGTGGGTCTCGGAGCCGACGACTCAGACGAAGACGATATGCTTGACCACAGTACTCAATTCACTTCGGGAGTTCCTGATGGGCCAGCAAGCTTCACGGCGCCTGGTACTACGAATCCGGAGGAAGCTGGTGAGTACGATGCAGAGATCACGTTCGTCGGTGACGGTGGAACGGAGGAAACCTTCGAAACCACCTTTGAAATCGACGAAGTCGACCCTGCAGAGTTCGACGTAGCAGAGGTCGATGCACCAGCTGAGGTTGACGAAGACGAACCATTCGACGTCGACTCGACGATTGAGAACGTTGGTGACCTCGAAGATACTCAGACTGTCGAATATCGAATCGTCGAAGAGGATGAGAGTATCGACGACGCAGAGGCAACGTTCGAAGAGGAGGTTACGCTTGACCTCGGAGAGGACGAGACGGTCGTCTTTGATGATATTGTTGCAGCTGATGAAGAACTTGAGCCCGGTTCGTACGAACACGGGGTCTTCACCGACAACGATAGTGTGACCGAAGATATCGACATCGAGTCGGTGTCTGGACTCAGTGTGAGCGAACTGGACTTCGAAGCGCCTGTTGAGACCGTTGCCAACCAGCCCTTTGAGGTTTCGACTACCATCACCAACTTCGATGATGAAACGGTAACGGACGATGTCGACCTCAGGCTCGGAGAAGATGAAGACTCGCTCGAAACGCTCGAGTCTGAAGAAGTAACCCTGGATGCAGGAGACAGCACTGAGGTTGTCTTCGAGGAGGTTATCGTTGAGGACGAAGCCGACGAAGGTGATTACATCCACGGTCTCTTCACCGAAACAACGGATTACACCGCTGATATCGAAGTCTACCCAGCCGCCGAGGTTGAGCTTGACGTTGACCCTGCTGAGGACGATACGACGGCAGATCACCACTGGGAAATTGACGCGGTTGATTTCGGGAGTGACTATCTCGATGAAGTGAACCTGGACTACTCAGGAACGGGTGCGAACTTCAGCGACACATCAAACTCTGACGTTACTGTCGAGGTAACCGAGACTGGAGACGACGACCCAACGACGTACGAACCCGGAGCTGCGAGCGAATATGATGAGGAACAAGCTGAACTCCGGTTCGGTCTCTTCGACAACCCTGAAACAACCGACGTCGCAAGTGTCACCGTTGAGGACGTCGACAATCCACCAGAAGAGGGATCCTTCGAGGCGACTCTCGAGATGGTGACGAACAGCGGAACGACACTCACCTACACGGCTGAGTTCGAACTTGATGAGACAGGTGAAACCACGGTATCAGAACTTGACGCCAGCGGTTCAAGCCCAGTGATCGCTGCGGGAGGTGCGTAAGAAGCCTGTAACAGTCCTCCAAAATTGCTATACAAGGCTAAGACAAAGCGATATTGAATCGGTTTGTGCTACATTGTTTCTTAACACAATTATAAACTAAATATACCAAACCAACGATATTACACGAATGATACTAACACGAAATAGAGCTGATCCGTTATGAGTACCCTGATCAAGAGTGGAAAGTGTGCTCTTATATATGGTCTCATAGCCCTTACTGTGACTGGACTGGCAGTGTCCGGGTCGGCAGCGGTTGGTGCTGACGAAACACCACCGGAAATTCCTGCTAGCTACTACGGTGAAGTTGAAATAAACGGTGAACCAGCACCAGTTGGAACAGAAATCGTTGCCGTCATCGACGGCGAAGAGCGCGGCTCCATTGTCGTTGACGAGCCGGGGCAGTTCGGTGGCCCTGACGTCAGTGATGACAAACTGAGCGTAGATGGCGAAAGCAGTGATACAGGTGAACCCGTAGAGTTCTACGTTTACGGACAAGCGTTAACTACGGATTCCGAGGTAACGTGGGAGTCAGGTGATCTCCAAGAGATCACGCTTACCGGTGACGATATCGGAGTGCCGTTCTTTGATGTCGAGATCGACACTGATGCCTCAGAAACACTCGTTGAGCCAGGCGAAGAAGCAACAGTCGTTGCCGACATCGAGAACACTGGGGATGCTGGTGGAGAAGCGCCTGCAGAGTTCGTTGTAGATGAGGAGACCCTCGAAAGCGATACGCTCGAACTTGATGCGGGTGAAGCTGAAACCGTCTCGTATACGGCCGAGTTCGATGAGGGAGAATACGATGCGTTCGTAGTCACACCTGACTCGAGTGACGGCGTCAACGTGGTGGTTGATGATGACCCGGACGATGATGATCCAACACCACCACCGATGCCCGACCCGGACCCAACACCTGCAAACATATCGATAACTGACACATCAATCAGTGCGACCAATGTTACTGTCGGTGATAGTATCGATGTTGAAGCAGTAGTAGAAAACAGCGGTGAAGAGGACGGAGCTCTTGATATTGACCTTCGAGTAGATGGCGAAGTTAGTGATTCAAAGGAGGTCATAATCGAGGGTGAGTCATCGGAGACGATTGTGTTCACCGAGGAGTTCGCCCAGACGGGTGAGTTCGCGGTCGAACTCAATGATATTCAGGCGGGTGTAGTGTCCGTTGAAAAAGATACTGACGATGTCGATGATGTCGACGATGTTGACGATACAGATGACTTCGACGACACTGACGACACTGACGGTGTCGATGATGTCGACGATGTTGATGATACAGATGACGCCGATGATACAGATGATGACATCATTCCTGGATTCAGTATACTCATTGGGCTTACGGCCATCGTGGCTACTCTCGTGCTGATTAATCGACGTCGGATGTAGGTTACTCCTTTTTCATCTTTAGTAGGCCTCGAAAACCATCGGGCACAGCTCACTGAGATGATTGCCGCCGTCGATCACCGGGCGGTACTCGCGAGCGTTGACGTTCCGGTACTCGGTCCCGACGCAGCCGGCATCCCAAACCCGCTATTGAATAGGCGACTATCGTTCCTCGAGCAACTCGAGACCTACCGGCGGTACAATATGCGGTACCAGTAGCTGATATAGGTCTATTGTGTCAACTACCCGGCGTAAACGCCGGGGCTTGTTGGTGAACTCTCGTTCAAGCGGAAACTTCGGCAGGCGAAAACTGGCCATTCACGTTCAGCGTCCCCGACTTTAGGGCCAGTTGATGATTGACCCGTCCACGCGGGGACTTCTGCCGCGCGCGGACGTGTTTGATGCCGATATTCTTCGCCGCGTTATAGTCTGCGTGAACCTCGTAACCACACTTCTGGCAACAGAACCGCTCTTGTTTCGGACGGTTCCCGCGTTCCGTGTGGCCGCACTTTGAACAGCGTTGGGACGTGTAGGCTGGATCTACCTGTTTGGTCATGATACCGAACTCGGCGGCTTTGTACTCGACGTACTCGTAGAGTCGCCGGCACGCCCATGCGTGGAACACTTTCGCAGCCGGCATCCGGTCCCGTATATCGATTAGATCCTCGAAGGCGATTGTAGAACAGTCGTGCGTAATCGCCTCTTGAACGAGGTCCTTCGATATGCAGTGAAGGTAGCCTTCCGCACATCGGCTCTCTCGGTCGCCCATCTCTTGGATGGTACGGTGAGAGGTCGGGGTTGGTGACGGCGGTCACGAGCCCACTCGAGGAGTGGGGTCGTGCTCGAGCAACTCACTCTTCTTTGTCCAATTTCTGCTCGATGGATTCCAGTGCCGCTCTCGTTGCCCGCATCTCCTCGATGAGTTCCGTGACTACAGCACTGTCGAGTCGGACTGCTGGGGCTCCGGTTTGATCGCCTCGACCCTCGTCAGGCACATTCCTCGAGGCGAGACGATCGAGTGTGGATTGTACACCCAATGGATCCTCGATGTCACCGAGTGACATCTCGACGCCACTTCCACCGGCGGTACTGATCTCGACGGTTCCGAACCCGTAGCGTCGCCCGAGAACGCTCTGGGTGTAGCCTGTGTCCTGGATATTGTCA
>LKMJ01004020.1_pt1 | contig 13793 bp, 21 predicted proteins | sample 643391 | NCBI WGS metagenome assembly LKMJ01 (sample SAMN04112250, study PRJNA286221) | soda lake metagenome | biome: soda lake; feature: Kulunda Steppe; material: water; isolation source: sample PL-Br10 brine of Picturesque Lake | place: Russia: Kulunda steppe | collected 2010-07
CACGCAGCAGGGCACGCTTGGAGGGGGAGCCTGCCGTGGCCACCAGCTTGGCCCCTCGTGCGCGTGCCAGCTGCAGGGCTGCAAGGCCCACGCCTCCTGCTGCTGCCGGCAGGAACACAGCCTCCCCGCCTGCCAGTGCCGTGGCGCAGCTCAGCACCAAGTGCACGGTGCTGAACACGGTGGGCATGGTGGCGGCCTCCTCAAAGCTGACGCACCCTGGCGGCAGGGGCACCATGGTAAGGGGGGAGCAGTGCACGCATGTGCCCAAGCTGCCCACCGCCAGCCCAAATACGGGCGTGCCGGGCGCATGGCCTGGGCCCCCCACCACCACACCAGCGCAGTCGCCCCCCGGGTCTCCTGGATCGCCCGGGTACATGCCCAGCACATTGAGCACGTCCCTGAAGTTCAGCCCCACCGCGTGCACCGCCACCGACAGCTGGCCGGGCTGCGCAGGGCTGACGCGCTTTGGCACCAGGCTGCTGAGCGCGCCACGCGGGGCCGGGCACAGGTTGTAGGGGCTCACTTGTGCCATAGAGGGTATGCTGCTGTGTATGAGCACTGGCGCGTGCTGGATGCCACCTGGGCCGAGCGGGACAGGCCACCCTGCACCTCCATCTTCTGCCCCTGCTGCCCTTGTCTGCCTTGAACTCAGCTGGAGCTGCGCAGCTGCTGCCGTGGCGCGGCCGCATGCAGTTGGCTGCCAGGGCGTGCAAGCGCGTGCGGCAGCAGACAGAGCGGGCACCTCCTGAGAGGCAGCGCGTGCCATGCAGGCGGCCATGACCCCTGCAGCAGCTGCCACCCTGCTGCTGCTGTTGCCCGCGCCCTGGCCTGGGCAGCAGCTGCCCTGGTGCTGCTGCTCTGCGGTGGCAAAGCGCGTGAGAAGGCGCGCGCCAGCGCCCCCGGTTGCAGACAAGCCTGCTGCAGACTGGAGGACGCTCAGAGCCACGGCCACAATGCCCACAGCCAAGGGAGAGGTGCTGGAGGGCCACAGCAGCTGCAGTGTGGGGGCTGGTGCGTCCTGTGGACCAAGAGGCCCGGCCACCAGCTCCGCGACCTGCGCATGTAAGATTTTGCAGGGGGCCAAAGGGGCAAAGGATGGCAAAGAGCGGCCAAGACTCTGGGCCAAGACCACTGGGCCAGCCCCAGCTGCACGCTCTGCAAGAAGGAGAGCCTGGTAACAGAGCCTTCTCTTGTTGCTGGGCGTAAGCAGCATGAATAATGCCGGGAGCGTAAGATCGAGGCATGGAGTGCCAGCAGTGGCCAGATTTACTAAGGAGCAGCAGTGGCCAGATTTACTAAGGAGCTGTGCTTGAGGTCAAATGAGGAAGCTTTTGGAGTTCAAGAAACCTTGCAAGCATGAGGCAAGCTGCTGTGTTTACTACCATGGACTTGAAAGTCATGGGCATGACCAACCTCCCACGGGTATACAACTCATGCCAAGGGAGCTGGTATGGCCAGGTAGATCACACTGTGGATGGACACTGCCAGTTAAGCGTGTATTGCAGCAACAAAGCAGTGGCATGACCAGGTGCAGGAGGCTGGGGTGCATGTACTTGGCGATGTTGTGTGCACTCATACACACATACGCACACACCTGGTGCTGCACCTCATACAGCATGTCAGGGGCCACAGGCTGTTCCCCCAACCCAGCAGGTTCCCTTGCTGCGGTGGGAGTGCTGGTGCTCTGCTGCTGATCTGATCTGACCCTGACCTCGCTGGCTGTCAGGCCTGCGCAAATTTGGGCCGAGGTAATGCATCCAAGTAAGGGCATTGCGTGTGAGTCATGCAAGTAAGGGCATTGCGTGTGAGTCATGCAAGTAAAGGCATTGCGTGTGAGTCATGCAAGTAAAGGCGTTGCGTGTGAGTCATGCAAGTAAAGGCATTGCGTGTGAGTCATGCAAGCTTTGAGATCCTCTATGCAAGTGATCATGATCCTTGTTGTTCAAATTCGAAGTCTGAGCCGGGTCTAGGCAAGAATCTTTGTCGGGGAAGATCTGCCCAATGGCAGCACCTCCACAGGCTCACGAAGGTCCACAGTCTTGGCTGGCCGGGGCAATCATTATGCAAAGGCTAACAGCCACATAGCACCCGACTTAACCCTTCAAGACATAGCACTCTACCCTGGTGTATGTTTATGCAGCACTTGGGAAGATGCTTTCAGACGTGAAGAGTGAAACCCTGGAATTCCCTTGAGTCAGCATATGGGCAGTGGCTCGCTGAAAAATAAGCATTAACATCATGTTGGAGGCTGCAACTGTGCGAGGGCCGCAGTGGGTGCCTAAGGAGCTTCTAGGTGCTGGCAACCTGCATTCCATACCTCAGGCCTGCAACCCTGTTTGCAACCCCAGGGCCTCCTGTGAACTTGGCCTAGGCTCACCGCTTACCAGTCTACTTAAGGACTGAAGGCAGCAAGACCCGCCGCTGCACCAGTTAACAAGCAGTCATTCCAAATGGGCCACAGTCACGTGACCCCAGATCATCCCAAATAGCCTATTTGAAATAGGCCTATTTGAAATAGGCCACAGCCATGTGAGCCCTGTCAGTTCTAGAGTGGAGTTCTAACCCTAAATGCAAGGCAGGTGCAGACAATGCACCCAGCCCACAACACCCAGACAAGCTCAGCTAGCATCCTGCTTGAAGCGAAGTGTTGCGCACTACAAGCTCAGGGCCACAGGCCTGTGCGTCCATTGCTGCCACGCCTGTGGCCCAGCACACTGCCTGCACTGGGGGTGCCCGAACCAGGGGAGCTAATCCGCCAGTTTGCCGGGGAGCCAACCTGCCTGGACATCACAGGAGGGAGCCAACCAGCGCTTTTCACCCGCAGCCCCTCTCCCAGCCCCGTCATACACACCTGAAACCGCCACCCCTGGCAGCAGCCTGCTGTCCAAACCATGGGCCCCAGGTCCCGCCAGCACAGCTGCGCCATAGCACGCGTGCTGCTGCTCCACCGTCTCGACACTGTCACTGCTGCCCAGCGGCAGGAAGCACGCCACGCCGGAAGGCACCTTCAGGGCCAGTGGCGCGGAGGGCAGGCCCGGGGGCTGCTCCCTCACCGCACCCAGCTGGAACGACGCGTCCACAGCCGCCGGGTGGTGCACCAGGAATGCGGAGCTGGCCCCGCCGCGCGGGTGTGCTGTCAGCGCCATGGCCTGGCGGCCGCTGCTGTGCGGCGCACTGCACGGGGATGCGTTGATCAGGCGCAGCCAGGCCAGCAAGCGCGCGGCTGTGGATGTGAGGCAGCCGCTGGGGACTGTGCTGTGGGAGGGGCGTGCCTGGGGTCTGCCAGGAGCACCATCAGAGGAGCCCGGGGCAAGCACCGCGGACAGGGAGCCTGTGGCGTGCGTGCGGCTGGGGGAGGAGAAGGACGCCGAGGATGCCAGCTGGAAGGTGCCTCCTAGGAGGTCGACGTCGACGGAGAGCAGCAGGGGCGCCTGCACCGTGCAGAGGGCAAAGGGCGATGGCATATGGGGGGAAGGAAACAAACATGAGCAGGAGGCGGCAAGCCATTGTCCCCAAGTTCCAAGCCAGGTGCTTGGGTAAGGTCAAAGTCACCCATTCAAGCATGCGCTGGCTCCGCCATGCGGATGCTGAAAGGCACACCAAACTTTGAGGCAGTCACACCCTGTTTAAGGGACAAGGGTTTTGATTTGCGAAGTAGTGGCCCGAGTCTTCCGGGGTCCCATAGAAATTGGGTCCCCAGCAAAAACATGGTCCCCAGCCAAGCCATGGTCCCCAGCAAAACCATGGTCCCCAGCAAAACCATGGTCCCCAGCCCAACCATCATCCTTGACAAATTTGATCTAAACACTCGCGCATTGAGACCCTCAGCAGTCCTCAAGCCTTAGAATGCCAGCCTCTTCCAAGCACGTGCTCTGTTGCTCCTGTTAGAAAGCTCGGAACCTGGCATGCTAGGCAAGACCCTTTGCCAAACACGGCCCTTGCCACAGAAGCCAAGCACCCTTGGTTGCCATTTCCACACAAACACACAAACACACACATACACACACATACACAAACACACATACACAAACACACATTCACACACAAACGCACATACACACACCCATACATCCACACATACACAGCACACCTGCTGCGGTGCCCTGCCCAGGACAAGTGGCGACTGGATGGAAACCCCTTGCAGTGCATGCAACACAAAGGTGGCAGCAGCAGGTGGGGCAGCCGCAGATTGCCGCTGCAGCTGCACACGGGCAAGGCTGGGGGAGGCTGCTGTAGGGGCGGCGGTTGGGGCACAAGAGGCATGTGCTGCAGCAGCTGCCTCCAGCAGGGCCGCGGCTGGCATGATGGTCCTGCCATTGACCTGCACACTCCACAAGAGCATGCGTGTGCGTGTGTCACATGCGCTGGGTTCTGCTGAGCAAGCATGGCTGTAACATCAAGGCCACAACCTGCATGCGTTTTTCTCTGGTGACGTCTCCTGTGGCTTGGAATTCAGATCTGCCCTCCCTCCCTTGCACATGCATACACGGACCAAGCACTGCACAGACTAGGTTATCATAAAATTGCAGCTTGTACCAGTCCACAGCGCAAAAAAAGGACTGGTGCAGCCATCAGCATGCCTTTGTTGAGCAGAAGGGGTGATCTGGCACCCATTGCGCACTTTGTTGCTTATTGGTTGCTTATTGGTTGCTCATTGGTTGCAGCAGGCGCACATAAAACAATTGCAGGACAGCAAAGCATCCAACTTGTGATCCCACATGCATGCCAATGTAAGTACAGCACGTTGGGAAATACACAGCACCCACCATGCAGTCCCACAAGCAAATTAATCTCAGCACAGTACCCACCAAGTGGTCCCACATGCATGCCAATCTTAACACAGCACCCATCACGTGGTCCCACATGCATGCCAATCTTGACACAGCACCCACCATGTGGCCCCACAGGCAAATTGATCTCAGCACAGCACCCACCATGTGGTCCCACGTGCAAATTAATCTCAGCACAGCACCCACCATGAGGTCCCACATGCAAATTCATCTCAGCACAGCACCCACCATGTGGTCCCACATGCATGCCAAGGTTGCACTGGGGGACACCAGCGTCTCAAATCTGGCTGCGCCTGCATCGTGGACCAGGGCGTTACACGTTAGAGGTATTGCCAGGATCTTGAGCGCACAAATCGACCGTTGCACACGCTGCACCTGTAGTAGCACTCGCCCATGGGAGCGACAGCTTTTGGATGGCAGCCCAGCACAGACAGGCCAAGTTCACGGGCACCTGTGTGAAAAGCCTCACCCGTCTTGGTGTGTGCATGCAAGGGCATGCAGCGGCGCAGCATGGCTGATGCTGGTGGCAGGATCCATAGCCGAGAGCGCTGGAGTGGCAGCTGCCCACGGCTTGATCTGGCGAGGCCTGCATTTTTCAGGGCTGGCCCTCGAGGTTGCTGCGCTGGCTGGGCTTGCATGATCATGTGCGCGTTGGTCCCCTGCAAGAGCAGCAACATGCATTACTAGCATTGCATTGCAGTGCTCGACGCGTTGCAATGCAACGCTTTAAGCGTTGCGGTGCATCGCGGCGCTAAGGTCCAGCGAGGTTCAGAGGATTGCTTGATCAGAGGCTTTGAGGCCGTGCCGGCAACAATGGCAGTGTGCCATTGACTCGTACTTCTAATAATGTGTGTGCACATCACCAGCAGCACAGATTCCTTCTCCAAATATCCGCCCCAAGTCACCGATGCAAGTCCACCAGAGGGGAGCATCCCTCATGCCCATCCACACTTTTGAACACACCTGGTACACACACACACCTGGTACGCACCTGGTACGCACACCACGCACTGGTACACACACACGCACCGGTACGCACACACGCACTGGTACACACCTGGTACGCACACACACCTGGTACGCAAAAGCGCTGGCCCCAATCGCGCTTGCAAGGCGCGCTTGCACCTGTGCCTCCAGGCCGCCCTCAGTGCTGGCTGGCTGCATGCAGCCGCTGCTTGGCATGATTTGGCGAGGCAGCACGCAGCAGCGGCCACCAGCGGCAGCCTCCAAGGCACTCCCCACATGCTGGTTCAGGTTCCTGTGGGAGCGAAACATAATGTGGGGACGCCAGCTTCATCATGGGCGCTGCCAGAGGCAGTCAAAGAGATGCACTGGCAGCGGCAATCACTATGTAGATGTCAAATAGATGCAGCGGCCGAGAAGAAGCACCAACAGCGGCAATCACCAAGGGCACTGCATGAGGCATTCAGGTAGGTGTACCAACGGCAGAAATTGTTCCAAGTGCAGAAGTAGCCTCCAAGGCTTGGGCTACAGGCAAACAGGCAGCACGTCCTTACACATGCCCATGCGCAAGCCCAGGTGTCAAAAACATGCAAGACAGTTCTGTGCCAGATACCAAACTGCAAAGCATGCTGCTGAAGCCCGACTTTAGAGACACGCACACACAGATCCCTTTCTACCTCCCCATTCCCGCCGACCAACCCTTGAAATACTCTGCTGATTCAAATAAAGAAGAACAAAAATTCTGAGCTGAATGCCTCCCCGTCCCGCCCACCTGAGGTGCAGTATGGGCAGCCGCGCTGCACCCAGGCATGCCGCTGATGCGTGGGCCAGGGCGATGCTGCCTGCCGCAGGCTCAGCGTGTCCTGTGCAGGACTTGCTGGCCAGCAGCGCCAGCGGGGGGTGGGGGCTGCCATGGCTGGCATCCTTGCCAGACAGCAGGGTGGAGATGGCGGCACCCACTTCTGCAAACGCATGGGAAGGCGGGGGAGCTTGGCTTTGTGAGCAGTGCTGGGTCAAGTTGGAATGCATACTTGTGTGGATGTGCTCGGGGGGCTGTGGGTGCGCATGGGCGTCACCGAGCGCAAGTGCTGCGCCTACTGAGAGGGCACACCTGGGTTCTACTACATACAATATGATTGACGTGCCCGTGACTTCTCTGGATGCCTACTTCTGAAGGAAGACCCAAAGGTGAGCTTCTGTGTGATCAACTTTGTGCCTCAGTTTAGAGTGCCTCAGTTTTGAGTGCCACAGCTTTGAGTGCCTCAGTTAAGAGTGGCCTCAGTGCCTCAGTTAAGAGTGTGCCTCAGTTCAGAGTAGCCTCTCAAGCAAACTAAAAACCGGCAGGCCTGATGACTCATCAGCAATAAGTCATGCATATGCGTGTCAGGCAGGCACGGAAGCAAGACCTCCAAAAGCATGGATATGCCGGCTGTGCTGACAGACATTGACTTGGTGCCCTGTGAGACAGCATGGGGGCCTTGTTGTAATGATGTTGGGAGTAAGAGTGAGAGCTGGTTGGCTGGTAGCTGGTAGTTGCCCCACTCACTGTCTTTCCTTGACTTATGACTGCCTGCCTTGATGCTGCCGCCCGTCCTTGTGCACATCCTACCTCGCCCCATCCCTACCCTCCCCTTCCTTCTGCCCTTGCCTCCTGCCCTTCCCCCTGCATTTGAGGCTTGAGCCCTTCCCTGTGCCCTGCCCTGCTGTGTCCTGTGCAGGACTTGCTGGCAGTGCCAATTGACTTGCTGGTCCTTCACAAGTTCGCAAGCCTGGCATGGATACTCATCACATTGCAATGTGTTGCGTACCCACCAATGGGGTCGCCCAGGGGCGTGGCGGTGCCGTGCATGCCAAGGCCTGCGAGGGCCTCTGGCCCCATACGCGCATCCTGCAGGGCCGCTTTCAGCACCTCCGACTGCGCAGGTCCATTAGGGGCGGTGAGGGCGCTGCTGCGTCCGTCCTGTGCATTATTGAGGCAGGCAGCAATCGGGACACGCGGTTTGGCAGGTGCATCCTTATCACACCTCTGGGGCACATCATCTGCTTGCAAGTTGTCAGCATCTTGGGCAGGGGCCAATTTACTCTTACTGCCTGCTTGCTGAACAGAAGCGCAACTGTCATATGGCTTGCAGGCACTCAAATGAGGGAAACTTCTAGGAAGCCTGTGTCACGTGCGGAGCCAAAGCTGAGCACGTTGACTGCAACCCACTTGATTGACAGCACTGCCTGCCACAACCGCGCAGGGCGCGCTGCAAAACAGCGAGCTGCAAGCCTCAGGCTGAGTGGTCAGCAGCATGACCCCGCAGGCTTCCGCTCGGGCGTACCCATCCGCCTCTGCTGACAGCGTCTTGCAGCGCCCCTCCTTGCTCAGCATGCCCGCCGCCTGCGCGCGTTTTGGTTGAAGCACAAGTGGAGATACTCTCCCATGGTGTCATACCAAGCAACAAAGCCTCATCTCAGCCGACCCAACGCCTGATCTTGATCATGAAACAGGACAGCCCCATTCATGCCAGCATGATGCATGCTGCCTTCTCTATCCATTCGCCATCCCAGTGTGCATGATCAAGCACCTGGAACATAAGCGGTGTGTCAGGAAGCAGCGCAAGGTTGACGCCTCCGACCAGGGCGCTGTGGCATGCGTGAGCCCTCAGGGCACCCACTGCACAGTTCCCGGCCACCAGGGAGGATGAGCACGCCTGCAATGCGCAGCAGTCAAGCGTAGCGTAGTACAGATGCTTTTGTCCAGGGAGGATGAGCACGCCTGCAATGCGTAGCAGTCAAGCGTAGCGTAGTACAGATGCTTTTGTCCAGGGAGGACGAGCACGCCTGCAATGCGCAGCAGTCAAGCGTAGCGTAGTACAGATGCTTTTGTGGGACTATCCGGTGGTACCAAGATGAGTGGCAGAGGTGCACCGGCATGAATCTAAGAAGGCAGCAAGCTTACTTGGCTAAATACAAGAAGCCCATTTGCTGGAGCATATGCTCATCACGATCATAAAAAAAAGGCCGAGGAGGCCCTAGGTCAAGAGCATGCTTTCATTACGCCTTGTAGGTACCAGTTGAATGAGAACCCCTGGACATTCTTTACTTCCGCACAGATTTCAAATTGCAGGTCACATAATTGTCAACTTTTTGCAGGGCCTCCAATCAGAGGTGCAACAGGTCTTTCAATGCCAATTGGGATCTAAGCACTCCTTCCAGTGGCTGGTAGGGTGTCACAAACCACTCACTCCCTGAGATACAGACACAGCTTATAGAGTCCACAGTGACACAGACATCAAAATCACAGCGTCCGCAGTGACTCAGATCTCCACCTGCGTGACCTCAGTGACCCAGACACAGCTTTCAGTGTCCATAGGGATGCAGACATACATCGCAGTGCATACAGCAATACAGACTCAAGCCCACGCAACCTCAGTGACGCAGACACAACTCACAGTGTCCACAGTGACTGCTGGCCCTCGGAGTCCAAACGTATAGCTCAGCCTCCCAGATGCCACAGACAGTGTGGCAGCTGTAGCATCATACGCAGAGGGTGACAGCTGCATGCGCATCTGCTGGGCCAGGCGACCATAGTCAGTGGAGGAGGCGCCCACATATGCACCTGTGTGTATGTCCGCATGTTTGTATGAGCCTTTGTGCATTTTATGTGCACATCCTCAGACAAATGAGCATTCCCTTAGGAATGTCTGTATGTGCAGCTGCTGAGCCAGCGTTTATTCTTTGCAGCAGCATTGAATGTGAAGCCAGAGGCTGTGTCTGCGCCCTGGACGTGTGCGCCCAAAATCATGCTTCTTTTAGAATTACAAAGTACTGAGCTGTTGTGTGGCTGGCATTCAAGATCCATGGCAACCTCTTGCTGCTCATGGGGTGCCGTGTTCAGAGTTCCATGCCTCACTTCTTAGGAGCAATGTGTGCGCTCCATGCTAATGCGAGCTTCTTGGATGCAGAGCTAAAGCTCGCTGCTTCCAGTTGCTCCACTCACCCACAGACCCTAGCGCGCCAGCACCATGCCAACTCGCTGCGCCGCTGCCGGAAGGGGCAGCAGGGATGGCAAACGCCTCTGCTGTGAGCTCCAGCAGCAGACGGTGCTGTGGGTCCATGAGTGCAGCCTCCGCCACAGGGAGGTTGAATGCCTGCATTGGCAGCCCCCGGTGAAGGCAAGGCGTTTGTCAGGACCCATGCCTATGTTTGCATCCCCTGTTCCAGGGAAAGCATTGCTTCAAGGTGCAAGCGCCTTAATGGAGCAGGCATGTCTGCTCATGTTGTCTGCCGCACTGGATAGAGAGCCTCTTAGGCTCATTGCCGTGCACAGCCTAGGGGATTTGGTCAATGATAGCTGTAGGACTGCCAAAGCACTCTCCGGCTTCACAGTCTCCAAGCAGCAAGGGAATGCATGTGCACTCCACAAAAATGGTTGAGGTCCACGTTCCAAAGCAAAGAGCAGCTGCGCTTGCACAATGGCTGCCCACGCAAGCGGACCTGTGCGTCAAAGCCACTTGCGCCAGGCAGGAAGGTGCCAAAGCGGATGGTGTGCTGGTTGTCCAAGCGTGCGGGCGTGAGCTCAGCATCCCATCTGCGCGCGAGTGTTTGTAAGTGAGGGCAGCTTTGCTTGAAAAGGCTTGTGAATGCTGATACTGTCAATGAGCTTAGACTGTGGCAAGGGCTGCCATTTCAGGAGGTTCAGGAGGGGTAAATTGATGATATGGTAGTACGTGCAGAAATGCTAACGGCTGAATAATCTGGAACTCAATGCGCGCCTGGGTCAGGCATTAGATCAATACTCTGGTGGTGGTTTGGTTGTCTTGACTGCCTTGCAACCTACACATCAGTATCCTTCCCATGAGCTTGGTCTGCATGCAGGTGCGCAGCCCATAGGCTGCCTGCATGTGAATTGTGTGCTCATTCACAGGCATGCTTTGTGGCTGACAGGTAGCTGCCATTGTCAAAGCATGCTGCATTCAACTTTGTGTTTCTTACCAGGTGAGCAACACTGGGTGGTACTACCTGTGGAAAGGGACTACCTGAAACCTGTGGAATGGGACTACCTGTGGAATGGGACTTCCTGTGGAATGGGACTACCTGTGGAATGGGATGCAGGAGGTGCGGTCCAGCGCCCAGGGTTGTAGCGCATGCTTGCTTCCTGCGCGGTGGCCATCCTCCACGGCTGCAGCCATGCCCTCTTGGGCGGGCGTGCGCAGGGAAGATGCCAGGACGTACACATCCTCCCTGCAGCCAAATTGAGGGCTGTGTTCTCTGCATAAAACGGACTTTCATGAAGCTGGAATGTTCATGGCGGCTCAGTGCAATGAAGGTGCTTGTGGGTGGGGAGGGGCGCTCATGCGTTCATGCTTAAATCCGCGTTTTGACAAGGCCAAAAAAGGGCTGGCGCATGTTGGCCTAACAAAAAAGGGCTGGCGCATGTTGGCCTGGCGCATGTTGGCCTAACACCGTCTGACCATTACCACAGGCACAGCCAAGGTTGGTGCGCTGAGGACCGTTGCATGCTAGAGCCCCACTCTGTGTGCTTCAAGCTGTCAGTGGCCCGTCTGCGCCAAGGTGAGCTCGACACCAGCACACACACACACACAGGAATGGGGCCCAATTGCACTAAATTGTACACATCTCACTTTGCAGATGTGATTCGAGCACTCACCAATACAACAGAAGGTATCACACGTGCGCACATGCATGCGTGCGTGCCTGTGCCTGCGTGTACACGAGTGTGTGTCAGGTGCGTATCACACCTTATGCACCTGACACACACTCGTGTACACACAGGCACAGGCACGCACGCATGCACATGCGCACATGCATGACACAACCCTGCCTGCTGAGCTGCTCAAAGCTAGCCATGGTCCTGGGCAGCGTACACACACACATACGCACGTGCATTCACACGCGCAAACAGCCCCTCTCCCTCCAAGAAGACACACACATTCACCCACCTGCTGGGCTGCTCAAAGCTGGGCACAGGCCTGGGCAGACTTGCAGCTTCAAGGGACAGGCTGCGACCCTGCCCAGCTTGCTGATCTGAAGCCCTGGTAGTGGGATGGCCCCCTGCCACTGAGATTTGCTGCATTGCAAGCTTGCCAGCAATGAAGGTAGCGATCGCGCTCTGGGAGGGGTAGTCAAACACTAGTGTGCCCGGCAGCTGCACCTGCAGGCTACCCTCCAGGCTGTTGCGCAGCTCCACCGCGCCCAGTGAGTCCAGGCCAGCTGTGTGTGGGTGTGCATGTGCGCGCGTGCAGTGTCAGTATGCTAGTGTGTGCGTGCGTGTGTTTGTCAAGTATCAAAAGAGAGGCAGGAAGTGAAAGCAACAAGTCCCTTCAGGCTCATTGTCCACGCAGAGGTTATGCTGATGGGGATAATCACTAGACTTGCAGCTCACTTCTCCTCTGTGACAAACATGCAAGAGCCCATCATCAATTTCAGCAAGGGAGCTTTTGCACATCAATTTTAATGGAAATTTGGGCTACAAGACTTGGTGCTGTGTGAATGAGAGTGCCAAATCCTCGGACCAGATCTGCAGCCAAGACATAGTGATACGTAGATGACTCGCACAGCAATGACCGCGGCAGTTGTTTTGTACTATGGTTGCCTGTTCAGGCCACCTGCCAGCAGCAATTTCTGCGTGCAACTGACGTGGGAAACTGCCAAATTAGCTACACCCAACACAACACTACACCATACTGATACTAACAACAAAGGCCACTTCAGTGTGACAGCTAGATGAATCCCACAGTGATGATCAAAGACTTGAGTGTATCAGTCAACATGGCCAACAAGCCACAGCATGGCACCTGATATGAGCAGCATGAGCTCACACCTAGCACAGTACTGCACCTGACACAAATTGCGGGGGACGCAGCCCACTTTACCTAACATCAGCAGGTGCTCAAGCACCTGGAAACCGACTGCACATATGATGCACGTGCTGCCTCAGGCCTGGCACGTGCAGCTGCTGAGGCCGCACCCAAGGCACTCGCAGCTGCACCTGACACCGCCGCCAATGCCTCACTTGATACACAAGCTGCACCTGACACCAGCCCTGCAGGACACGGCCGCAGGCGCACCTGGCACCCGCAGCTGCTCGGGCTGAGCACCCCAGGTTCCCGCATCTGTACCCAACACTGCCGCCGACGCCGCACCTGACATCAACGGCTCCTCTGGCGGCACTGAGCTGCCCAGCACAGACTGCACAGTGGTTGCCACTGCCTCTGCCACGGAAGCCAGGGAGATGGCCGCGGAGGCGGGCTGAGCCGAGGGGAGGAGGGCGTCCGGACCTGCGGTGGCTGCACCCGCAGTGGTGGCCTCTGGACCGGCTGGTATTGCATCCTCGGCAGCGGCAGCAAACACCGGGCGCTCGCTGGCTTGCAGGCGCTGCATGAAGGTGGGCCTGCAGGCAGCGTTGGGGGTGGCAGGAATTGGTGCCGAGGCAGCATGCAGTGGGTCCAAATGTGCACTGGCTTGCAAGTGTGGCATGCTAGATGGCTTGTGGGCAGCTTGAGGGGTGCAATAGTGGTGGCACTTTGGCAACGATGCGCTGTCGCGACCCAGGCAGGTCGATCTGAGGTTCCAAGCACGCACTCACACCCTTGTGAATTGGGATATGTCTCATGGGCAGTCAAAGCGATCAAGCCTATTCGAGGGTGAAATCCTGATCAGCATGTCAGGGTGCACACTCTAAACGCATCTGCACCTGGACTAGCAGAAGCTATCCAAACAATTAAAGGATATCACACTCAAATACACAAATACACACAAGTGCTCACCATATGAATGGCACAGCCGACAGGATGGGGCTGGTATGCAGACCACATGCCATGGCCTGCTGCAGGGCGTGCAGGCCTTGCTGGGGCTGGATGAGGTTCATGCCCAGCCGCGCCACACGTGCTGCTGTGCTGGTATCGTTGGCGGCCATGCCGCCCCCTGCCCAGGCGCCCCACTGCACGCTGACGGTGGGCAGGCCGGTGTGCTGCCAGGCGCTGGCGGCCGCATCCAGGGCGGCGTTGGCGGCGCTGTAGTTGGCTTGGCCAG
>LKMJ01004021.1_pt1 | contig 13793 bp, 16 predicted proteins | sample 643391 | NCBI WGS metagenome assembly LKMJ01 (sample SAMN04112250, study PRJNA286221) | soda lake metagenome | biome: soda lake; feature: Kulunda Steppe; material: water; isolation source: sample PL-Br10 brine of Picturesque Lake | place: Russia: Kulunda steppe | collected 2010-07
AGGAGGTGACCAGGAGCCTGCCGGAGGGGGAGGCAGTGACCAAGAGCCAGCAGGAGGTGGCCAGGGGCCTGCGGGAGGGGGAGGCAGTGACCAAGGGGGTCTGCAGGCAGGGCAAGGGTGTGAGCAAGTGCAGCAAGCAGCAGAGCAGCTAGGGCAGGGTGCTGCGCAAGGGGCCGGAGGGGTGGAGCTGGATGCAGGTGCACCGCCTGAAGCAGGAGCAGCGCCAGCAGCAGAGGCCGCAGCGGCGGCGCCTCATGAAGCACAGGCGGCAGCCGAGGCACATGGGGGCAGGAAGGGGCAGGACGAGGAAGCAGCAGCAGCAGCAGCAACAGCAACAGCAGACACAGCAGCAGGCAAAGGAGGAGGGGGTGCTGCAGCAGCAGCAGACAAAGAAGGAGGGGATGCAGGAGCGGCTGCAGCAGCAGCAGAAGCAGCAGACAAAGCAGGAGACACAGCGGCAGGCGAAGGTGGGAAGGATGCGTCAGAAGGTGGGGATGAGGGGCCGCCCAAGCCCAAGGACCCTTACGAGGCGGCCGTGGAGGCCGCGACTGCCGCGGCCAAGCCCTTCCGGAGGCACCAGGCGGGCTGCACTGTGGCCAAGGCAGCTGCAGCCGCCAGGAAGGCGTGGCTGGTGAGCTGCTGGCTTGTCTACTGCTCCTGCTGTGAATGGCAAAGGTGGTTTGTGGGTCCAGACTGCCAGGAGCGCGTGGTGGGTGAGAATTGGCTTGCCACGCTAGTGTTGACAAGGAATGCCCATTGAGTGTGTTCGAGTGTTGACAAGGAATGCCCATTGAGTGTGTTCGAGTGTTGACAAGGAATGCCCATTGAGTGTGTTCGAGTGTTGACAAGGAATGCCCATTGAGCGTGTTGTAGTGTTGACAAGGAATGCCCATTGAGTGTGCATTGGGCTCTAGTGTTGACAAGGAATGCCCATTGTGTTGTAGGTTTGACGAGGAATGCCCATTGAGCGTGTTCTAGTGTTGACAAGGAATGCCCATTGAGTGTGCATTGGGCTCTAGTGTTGACAAGGAATGCCCTTTGCTTGTGCATTGGGCTCTAGTGTTGACAAGGAATGCCCTTTGCTTGTGCATTGGGCTCTAGTGTTGACAAGGAATGCCCATTGAGCGTGTTCTAGGGTTGACAAGGAATGCCCATTGAGTGTGCATTGGGCTCTAGTGTTGACAAGGAATGCCCATTGTGTTGTAGTGTTGACGAGGAATGCCCATTTAGTGTGTTCTAGTGTTGACAAGGAATGCCCTTTGCTTGTGCATTGGGCTCTAATGTTGACAAGGAATGCCCATTGAGCGTGTTCTAGTGTTGACAAGGAATGCCCTTTGCTTGTGCATTGGGCTCTAGTGTTGACAAGGAATGCCCATTGAGCGTGTTCTAGTGTTGACAAGGAATGCCCATTGAGTGTGTCCTAGTGTTGACAAGGAATGCCCTTTGCTTGTGCATTGGGCTCTAGTGTTGACAAGGAATGCCCATTGTGTTGTAGTGTTGACGAGGAATGCCCATTGAGCATGTTCTGGTGTTGACAAGGAAAGCCCAGTGGGTGTGCATTGGGTGACATGGGGGGCTGAGGCTGAGTGCGCTGGCAAAGCTTTGGGTATTTATGGCAGCGGCATGTGGGTTTTCCAGTGGCACGTACATGGGGCCGACACAGGGAGGCAAACAAGAAAAAGCGTGCACAGGGTGCAGCACCAGGCATGCCTGGCATGTTTGCACGCACCCAACATGGCAAGCTTTGACCAGGGCTTGAATGTGCAAGTCCCTGGACAAGCGTTGCTGGTGCTAACTCTGCCGGCACACTGATGCCATGCTGGCTGCTCACACACAGGCTGCGGGCCAGAGTGGTGAGCCCCCGTGTTTTACCTACTCGTCAAGCAAAAGCAAGAATAAGGCCACATCAGCCAAGGAGTTGCCGGCCCATAAAAGGTGTGTCCTGTGTATCTGTCGTAATGACATCATCATCATCATCATTGTCATCATCATCATCGTCATCATCATCATCATCATCAGCAGCAGCAGCAGCATCCATGGAGTTTTCTGCCCACCAAAACGCTGCCGTGCCAATCTCAGTGCTGACGTCACATTCCACTCCCTATGGGCTGATACAGGCTGGCTGCCAGTGCGTCAGTACGTAAGCTGGCTGCCAGCGTACCGTCCTGTGCTCAGTCTGCAGTTCAACTCCTCTGGATTGTCATGCCTCACACACACAACCATACCCCCACCCCCACCCCCCATCACACTGACAAAAACTGCGCATATTACCCATAAGGCGCTTGGGGCTGGTTCAAAAGAACACTTTGGACATTTCTGGAGATGCACGAGCTAGGCTTCCAGGACCCTGCCCATTAACATGCTCTGTTTGCACTCTTTTGCAACATGACCACAGACGAGCACAGGAAGAGGGGACAAGGTCAGCTGGTCAAGTGGAATTATCGGGCGGCGGGAGCGAAGGGCCATCGAAGGTAAGACTGGCAACAGGGATTCCAGGAGGGTGAGAAGGGATGCCCTTTTGAGATGAGAAACAAGTGGAATGAATCAAGACGCTCTGGGTGATGGCACAACAGAGCAGTCAAGGTTGTGTGGCACTGGAGCGGTGCTGGCACTGGGGTGGCACTGGAGTGGTGCTGGAGTGGCCCTGGAGTGGCACTGGAGTGGTGCTGGCACTGGAGTGGTGCTGGAGTGGTGCTGGCACTGGAGTTGCCCTGGAGTGGTGCTGGCACTGGAGGGGCCCTGGAGTGGTGCTGGAGTGGCCCTCTGGGCTGGCACTGGAGTGGCACTGGAGTTGCCCTGGAGTGGTGCTGGCACTGGAGGGGCCCTGGAGTGGTGCTGGAGTGGCCCTCTGGGCTGGCACTGGAGTGGCACTGGGGTGGCCCTGGAGTGGTGCTGGAGTGGCCCTGGAGTGGTGCTGGCCCTGGAGGGGCACTGGAGTGGTGCTGGAGTGGTGCTGGCACTGGAGGGGCCCTGGAGTGGTGCTGGAGTGGCACTGGAGTGGTGCTGGAGTGGCCCTGGGGTGGCACTGGAGTGGTGCTGGAGTGGTGCAGCCAGCAAAGGGTGGAAATGGCGTAGGAGCTGCGCGGTCTGCTTCGGTGCCGCTGGAGCACATGGGAGCCCTCAAGCCAGTTGGGAGCTATATCAACAATAGCTTCAAAAGGCTTGCAAGGCATGCAGCTGCTGCGGACAATGTGTGCTGTTGATTCTGAAGGACTGCGCTGCTGGTTGCAATAGCCCGGTCCGGAACACAGAGATCTGCATTGTGGCAAGTACTCAAATTCTTGCCACGCCTCCCCATTCACCCTTTTATGCGGCACATGCATGTAAAAAGTTTGCCGATGCTTATGATGCCAACGTTTGAGAAGATAGATGATGCCATTTCTTGTACAGCCACCCAAAGACAACCTCGACAAAAATGATGCATGTGCCTCCCTTTTACACATAACGTCCAGCAGACTGCTGCCCTGCCAAGCCTGGAATGTGCTAATTATGGCCAACAGAGCTGCCTGTTGTTTAGGAGCCATACACAATTTACAATCATTGCGGACGTCAAGTGGCCATGTGCATACTTCCAGCCACAACGGATGTCAAGGAGCATGTGCAAAACTTCCAGCCATAATGGATGTCAAGGAGCCATGTGCACAACTTCCAGCTAAAGCGGAAATCAAGTAGCCATGTGCAAAACTTCTTTGCCATTACAGATAGTGTGTTGGGCAAGAGCTGTCTTGGACTGTGTGAAAGTGTCATGGGCGGTTTCACAGGGGCTGCATGTACGCGCCACAGTCTGATGCCTGGACGATGCAGCCATGAAAGCCTTGCGAGCACTGCGGAGCGCCCCGAGCACCTGCACAGCCAACAGCAGCGAGTCTTGAGGCCTGCACAGCCAACAGCAGCGGGTCTTGAGGCCTGCACAGCCAACAACAGCGGGTGTTGGGGCCTGCTTGTGCGTGAGTGAGTGAGGGCTTCAGTGGGGACGCGCTGTCTGCCCATCGACACAGCAACCCTTGTGCATCTTGCCCCCGCACCAGGACAGGAAGGTTAAACATGCGCTCCACACATGTTGCAGGGGCTGAAGCGCCCAAGGGAGCAGGACCCCAGCATGCCCCAGATCATGACCCTCATCCGCAAGCTGCCCGAGGATATGAGCCATGAGGTGTGGATGTGCTGTGGGCGTGTCGTGAGTTTGTTAAGGACATGTTGTGGGCCATGCGGGCGCTGTGGAGTCATGGCCCTCATTTGCAAGCTGCCTGAGGACATGGTGGGTGTGCTGTGGGGGTGCCGTATGTGACACACAATGTGCTGTGGGGGTGCCGCATGTCACACACAAAGTGCTGTGGGGCTGCCGCATGTCACACACAATGTGCTGTGGGGGTGCCGTACGTCACACACAATGTGCTGTGGGGGTGCCGTATGTCACACACAATGTGCTGTGGGGCTGCCGCATGTCACACACAATGTGCTGTGGGGGTGCCGCATGTCACACACAATGTGCTGTGGGGGTGCCGTATGTCACACACAATGTGCTGTGGGGGTGCCTTATGTCACACACAATGTGCTGTGGGGGTGCCGCATGTCACACACAATGTGCTGTGTGGGTGCTGCATGTCACACGCAACATGAAATGTGTGTTTGTGAGTGGGCGGGTAAAATCGTGCGCTGTGGGTGTGCTTTGTTAGTGTTTTTGTGTACCTGTCTAACAGACCAGGCCAGTGCTCAATGCCACTTTAGCAGCCTCCTACCCTTTTGGAGCAGCGTGGAACTTGCACCCCTAATCTTCTGGCCTCTTGCAGCTAGCACGAGTTAGCTGTTGCAACCAGCTGCTGCCAAGTTAATACCCTTACAATTTGCACATGTTTCCTGCCATTGCCTAGGAAGTACGTCACAGTTGCACAATGCATGCACCATCATTACCCATATGGGTTAAGCGCTGAGGGTGTGCTTGAGGGAGCTCATGGCGTGCAGTAGGCGTGCCATGGTCTCTCAAGGCAGATACCACCCTTGAAACGCACTGATGCTAAAAATGACCCAACATGTCGCAACTCCTTGTGGTCCTGCTTTCTGAAGCTGGGATGCTATTTTTGTTGTTATGGATGCTAGTGCACATAGATATGAGACCAGTGGACTTTATCTGTTGTTTTTTTTGTTATGGATGCTAGTGCACATGGATATGGGACTGGCGGGCTTTTATTTTATGGATTTTTTATCAAACGGATGCTAGTGCACATGGATATGGGACTAGCAGGCTTTTATTTTAATGGATTTTTTAATCTTATGAGACCAGTGGATACCTGCACATGCGCACGCACTCCTGCCAACTCTGTGCGTGCGCCCTAGCACCCGCCCTTCAGACCCACACACACACCCGATCACGGTCCCAATCACAAATGCGCGATGCAATCACGCCCGCGCAGGATTGGCAGCAGCTGTACCTGCAGCACAGCTGGGTGTACGAGCGTCTGGGGGTCATCCCCAGAGCTGTTGCATCTGCCAGCATGGAGCTCGCGCTGGCCCCACCTTCAGAAGGTGCGGAACAGAGCCTTAGCTGTACTGGCAAGTCACTTAGGACTAGCTCACGCAAGTGACCAGCAGCTGGCTGGCGCTGCGCCCCCCCCTCCCCCCCCCTCAGAGGGTGCGGCACAGAGCCTGAGCTTGCTGGCATGCAGTATAAGATTTTAAACATATTCATATGTGAATGTATATGAATATGTTTTATATGTATATATTTTTATTTGAAAAACCGGGCCACAGTTGGGCCAGTTGCCTGTTCTATTCGTTTGACCAGCAGCTGGCTTGCGCTCAAGGGGCCCATGCCCAGCGGTTCCCCGGTCTTTGATTGGATGGCCACGTGTACCTTATTGTGAACTTTATCTTGATGTAACCCTCATGCACCTCACCAATTCCCATCACTTACCCTTTGCGGATCCTTCTTCATCAATAAGAAGGCCACTTGTGCACAGGAAGAGGGCCGCACATGCTCAAAATTGTTTGCACTTGAGGCCTTGCATGAGGCCTCAGGTCCAAAGTTCAAGCCTCAAGGCCGGCTTGGGGGAAGTTTTGGGGCCCATCCGCATTGAGGACATCAGCCTTTGCATGAATTCACACACCTCCCTTGTGGTTTGTGTCATGCTTAGCCTTTCTGAAGGGTCCACTCCACAGCCTGTGTGCTGCGGCTCATGAAGCTGCCTGAATTAAGTGGTCCATTCGGCAGCTTATGCCGCTGCTTATGTAGCTTGAGCAGGGGCTGGGACGCTAGAGGCTTTGGTGACCATGATAGTGATTTGTAGCTTGAGTTGTTACTGTAATTTTGTGCAAAGGAAGAGAAAATACCGTGCATTTGGGTGGCCGTGAGCAACAGGCATCCCACCACCGTCGGGTGCAAATGAGGTACTCCTCAGTGCAGGAGGTGCAGGTATGGTACTTCTTGGTGCACATGGAGACTTGATTTAAGGAGGGCATCACTGAGTATGAATTGGTCCCTTCTTCCTGCCATAATTTTGGATGGATGGCTGATTGCTGCGCAGGCCCTGGTGCTGAACAAAGCGCTGGTGCTGGAGGCGCTGACTTGCAGCAGCAGCAGCAGCAGCAGCAGCAGCAGGACTTGCAGTGCTTGCAGGGGCAGCACCACCCCAGGGACACTGTGAGCTGGATCAGGCAACAGCTGTGCTGGTGGCAGCTGCAGCGGCAGCAGGAGCACCTGCACGAGCAGTGGCTGCTTCAGCGGCAGCAGGCGTGGCAGCAGGGTCAGGCGCAGCAGAACCCAGCATCCATGGACCTTGACCTTGGTGAGCCCCTTATAGGGTTGCCGCCACTCTCATCTCTGGACATTGGGGAGCCGCAGCAGCAGCAGCAGCAGCAGCAGCAGCAGCAGGTGCAGGGGCATTCACCTCATGGCCATGGCCCTATGGCTCTAGAACCCTCGGTGCCTCCACCCTCATCTCTGGTCATCGAGGAGCCGCAGCAGCAGCAGCAGCAGCAGCAGCAGCAGCAGCAGGTGCAGGGGCATTCACCGCACGGCCATGGCCCTATGGCTCTAGAACCCTCAGTGCCTCCACCCTCATCTCTGGTCATTGAGGAGCCGCAGCAGCACCAGCAGCAGCAGCAGCAGGGGCAGTCACCGCACGGCTATGGTCCTATGGCTCTAGACCCGCCGGCACCACCCACCGCCAATGGTTCCAGCGCAGGCGCAGGCCCGACCAGGAGCTGCACGCAGCTTCCTGCTGGAGGCTCTGCGGATGGGCCCCCCGGAAGCCCTGCAGCAGCAGCAGCAGCAGCAGCAACAGCAGCAGCAGCAGCAACAATAACAATGGAAGCGCCACCTTCAGGTGTGCCGCGCGCAGCAGAAGCGGTGGCAGCAGCCCCGTCGTCGGTTGCAGGCGCACCGTCACTCCCGGCACCCGCACCTGCCCTGCCTGCTCCTGACGCGGAGGCCACAGAAGGAGCACCCACAGCGCCCTCGCAACGCACAGCAGGCACAAGCGCGGGCGCGGCCGCAGCGCTCGCCGCTTTGCCCATGGATCCCTCTGCGCTGGGTCCCCCACTGCCTGGTGTGTGTCCCTGCAGTGTGGTGCTTCGCGCATGCGAGGCGCGCATTGCCAAGCGTACGGGCGTGTGCGCATGAGCCATGTCGCTTGTGACATGCACATGGGCCATGCCGCTTGTGACATGCACATGGGCCATGCCGCTTGTGACATGCGCATGAGCCATGCCGCTTGTGACATGCACATGGGCCATGCCGCTTGTGACATGCACATGGGCCATGCCGCTTGTGACATGCGCATGAGCCATGCCGCTTGTCACATGAGCACGCAGCACCGGGGCCGTTTTTTGGAATGCACACTTTTGATTCAATTGGCTGTGCCAGCAACAGCACCAAGGGGGTGGGTGGGAGGCAGATGGGGAGACAGCGGGAGAGGCAGAGGATGAAAGGCAAAGGGGGAGAGGCTGAGGGGCAGGCAGCAAGGCGGACGTGCACGTCCTAGGCGCGGGTTCAAAAAGAAAATGAGTCGGGCGCACGCCGGGGAAGGGGGTAGGGAGGAGGAAAAGGAGCGCGCAACCCCTTTGAGATGCAAGCACAGCGCATTGCTGGATGCACGTCCGCATGTGCTTGCATCTACGCGCACAGCCCCTTGACCACGCCCTCACCCGCCGGCAGTGCTCAGCGCAAAAGTGAGCCGACTCAGCTCAGCCTGCAGGCAGGGCTCCTCGTCGGTGTCCGCCAGCGCTGTTGTCCCGCCCCCTACCCCGCACACCACTGTTGTTTTTATGCCTGTCGCGCGCAATGCGGGGCACACTGTGCTGTGAGGGGCGGTTGCGCGAAGCGGCGGAGGGACGGAGGGAGGTGCACACGTATTCCTTGCAAGCACACGTGGGAACACCACGCTTGCCTCCAATCGCCCCTTGCCGCACTTTTGTCACTAAAACACCACAGCGGACAAACTTGGCATCAAAGTCCACGCGTGGGGCGTGGGAGGGGGTGCTAGGGGAACCTGACACTTGCCCGCAAGTGCACCGTTCGGTAAGCCGCGACCACCGGCGGAGTGCCCTCAAACTACTTTTTCCAAGCAACAATTACTTATGTTCCAATGACATGCTTTTACATGAATTTGCATTCTTAGAAACGGCCCAATTACCTATACCAAGTGGCCAAGTGGCTCTGACAAGGTGCAAACCAATAGCATCAGATCATTGGCCCCAGCTTGTTCATTCCAGCTAGACCTGTACAGTTGGGCTTGCCTTGTGCAGTTGGGCTAGTCCTCTTCAGTTGGGTCGGGCTTGTACAGGTAGGCTTGTCCTGTACAGTTGGGCTGGTGCACTCTTGATGGCCCTGCAGGGCCGGCATTCAGACAATGTGCTGCACCGTTGTTCGCCAAAGTCAGCCGCAGGCCTCTAGCTCGCTCGTCATGTGTTGCTGCCTTTTTGCCGACGCCCCCCGCCGCCCCCGCCCAGCCGCCTGCTGCAGCGTTGTCCATCCTGGAATGTGGTCCAGGACACAAAAAATCCACTGGTGCAATGTTGCAACCAAGAGGAACAACACAAGGAGCCTGTCGATCAGCATGAGGCATGCAGTGACCAGCAAATAAAATGCCTTTCAAAGAGCATACCAACTACCCAGCTGCTGCCCTGAACTGCCTCCTCCCTGCTCTGCAGACGACTTCTCGCTGTGCTTGGACGACCCCCCACCGCTGTGTGTCCTGCACGCCCACGGAGACCTGCTGCCCTCATGCGAGGCGGAAGCGGTGGAGGATGCCGCCATCAAGCAGCGCCTGCTGGAGGTGTGGGAGCAGCGGCTGCACCGGGCACTGCACAGCCTGTCCTGCCTGCAGGTATGTCCCCAATGGGGTGCTCACCCCATCAGCAAGCATGGCATGCTTGCGGCTGTCTTTGAGCGCATGTGAGTGGGCCTGTGCAGAGGCCTGTATGCTCCATGTGCGCATGCATACCTGCAGGCATCACACTCTAGCGCGTGCATGCTTGCAGGCACTAGGCGCAAAGGCCCTGCGTGTGTGGGTGTGGTAGCTGTGCAAAATGCTTTGCAGCCCTGTCTGCTTGTGGTGCACTTTTGGGCTCCTTCTTGGCAGTGCAAGTAGTTTGGATCCGCCTCCCCCGAATTTTCTGACATGCAAGTGCATGTGGTCTTTTTGCGCGTGTGTGCTTGCGTGCGCGTGCGTGTGTGTGTTTGGTTGTCTTGATTACCTCTACTGCGTCAAGCACTTCAGGTGCGACTTTGCGTGCTGCGCATAGTGAAAGGCTGCAATCTGTGCGCATCTGCCTGATTCAGCTTTGGATACTCGACATATTTGGATGTGCACGTCATCTTTGGCTGTGCTTGACATCTTTGGATTACATGATCCCTGCATTGAATTACGTGATGCTTGCATGGCGGTAACATCTTTGGATGACATGATGCCTGCATTGAATTACGTGATGCTTGCATGGCGGTAACATCTTTGGATGGTATGACGCTTGGAAGACTGCGCCAGGCAGCACATTGTTATGCTGCAAGTCCAGCTGAATACTTGACATGAATGTATGCTCCCACGGATGTGGAGTCTGCTAACCCAGCTGAGGGTGTCTTCCATTGCACAGTTTAGGAAGAGCAAGCCGGGCACGTGAAGCAATTCTAACATTCAGATCTATGACATCTTGTCGCAACCATGGGCAGGTTCCTTGTTAAAAGTGTTCATGTCCTAAACTTTTGTGTGATGTCACGTTGCCTCGAGTCCTCATTTATGCATAGCTAATCATTGATCCATCTATCCATGGACCATCTTGACTCCACCTATGTATGGACCATCATGAGTATATTGAGGGTGCCCACTCAGGGTCAGGCAGTGGTCAGGGCTTGCATGGGTAATGCCTATGTAGCCAGTGACATGCTCAACTCATGGCTGCAGCATCATCCTGGTGGAGGGGACACACCGTGCTTCGGCCCTTGGTGTCTGCTTTTCATTGATTTTCGTTGAATTTCATTGATTTTCAGCATCATCCTGGTGGAGGGGACACACTGTGCTTCGGCCCTTGGTGTCTGCTTCTCATTGATTGATGTAGTGGATTGCTGTGCTGCCTATTTACACTTTCCCGCTCTTTTCTTGGAGCATCAGCACCTGCTGATGCAGCCAGATACGCTCCATACATGAAGCCAGATTGGGCCTTGCTCCCCGTTGTGCTCTCCCTTGCAGGAGTACTGAGTAGCCTGCTGCAGCCCTGAGCCCTGTGTTTGCAACAACGAAATACACATTGCTTGATGAGCACCAAGTCAGTTCTTCACCTGCACAAGCAGAGTTGGCATGACCAGGGGATGTTGAGTGCAGGAAGAGCGTTGTTTGTAGCTGGCATCCCCTACTGCTGATGCACCTGCACGAGGCAGGCACCTCTGCTGCAGGTGCACATGCATGAAGCAGGCACCTCTCCTGCAGGTACACATGCATGAGGCACGCAACAAGCAGATGTTCAGTGGCTGGGGACCTGGGCTGGTTCTGGCGTCCTCTATTGCTCGTGCACGTGCAGGCGGATGTTGAGTGTGGGAAAGCCATTGTGGATTCCGATATCCTCTGCTGCTCGTGCACGTGCAGGCGGATGTTGAGTGTGGGATAGCCATTGTGGATTCCGATATCCTCTGCTGCTTGTGCTTGTGCAGGAGGTGGGCACCATGCAGGTGCAGGACGTTAAGAAGAGCAGGAGCAAGGCCGCGCTGCAGGCAAGGTTGGAGGAACGGGAGCGAGAGAGGGCCAGGAAGGACATGGCAGAGGTGAGCTGGCTGCCCTGCAAGGCAGTGCTGTAGTGCGCTGATGAGCTTGTCCATGTGCCACTTCTCGCTGACCCCTGCACAGCATATATACGCGCACGTGCACACTTGTCTCCAGGAGTAGGTTGTGCCCTTAGGGGGGGGGACAAGCGCCCGTCACTTCCATCATGCGCATGCGCCCATCAGCGATGACATCAAGAGTGCACACAAGCATTAATGCTCACACAAACGCGCACACGCACGAGCACGCGCGCACACGCACAAAACGCACACACGCGCACGCGCGCACGCTACCTGCAGGAGGAGGACGTGTCCTCGGAGGAGGATGGTGACGCCCCAAGCAAGCAGCGCGGTGAAGCTGTCCAAATGACGCCGGATCTCATGCAGCAGGTGTGCGGCTGTGCAAGTGTCTGCGTTGTGTTCATTTCATGCGGCAGGTGTGTCTGCGCTGCTGTGTGCATCTCATGCGGCTGGTGTGCCTGCGCTGCTGTGAGCCTCTCATCCGGCAAGTGTGCTGCTGTGTGTTTGTGTATGCGCTGTGTGTATGTCCCTTGGTTTATGTGTATATGTGCGTATGCACGTATGTGCACTTGTGCACGCGCACGCATGCGCTTCACTCACACACAAATCCCGCCAAGATCAGAGCCTGGCGTGCGCACACCAAAGGGTCTGCATTCTTCAGCTAGAGCACATAATATGGGACAAGGCGTCCCATACTCTGGTCACACAAGGCATCCCATACTCTGGTCACACAAGGCATTTCATACTCTTGCTCTGGTCAGGGAACTGCGTCCCTCAAAATATTTTGGGGTCCAGCTCCCTGGCTGCCTCAGTGCACTCCTATCTTTGGAGTATGACTGCAAGGTTTCCTGGGCGCTTTGTTTCAAGGGCCCACTTTTGTCCTCTTATGGCCCTCTCTTGCTGAGCTGTGCATCATTTGAGAGGTGCATCAATAGTTAAGCGGGTCAGCCCACACTGTGATGGTACATGCTCCGTCTGGGACCAGCGAGTTGTCTGCAATCAATCAATCACTGGTAGATGCTCTGTCTGGGACCAGCGACTTGTCTGCGATCAAAGTGGGTTGCAAGCCAAGTAAGTATGCTATGAGCCTCCTGATGGATGCAAAATCAATTGCCAAGCCTGTCCCTAGGTCTGCTTTGCGCTATGCCTCACATCAAACCAGCGAGTCCTACGTGATTGCCGTCTGTTTTGACTCTCAGACCAACGGCAGCCATGCAAGATTCCAGAGTGCCAGTGTCTATGAAGTCAAGATGTTGACAAGTGCCAGTGTCTATGAAGTCAAGATGTTGACAAGTGCCAGTGTCTATGAAGTCAAGATGTTGACAAGTGCCAGTGAACATGAAGTCGAGGTGTTGAGGAGTGCCAGTGTTCATAAGCTGACGAGTGCTGGTGTTTATTAGTTCAAGGCGTTTATGAGGTCAGGATGCTTGTGAGGGCATGGTGTTTGTGAGGGCAAGCTGAATTTAGGCGTTGCGGCGTTGCCACGCGCCCTCCAGCTGCTGCATGCCGCGCCATTGCTGTGCAGATCAGTGCACGTCTGCTGGAAGCAGCGCAGGCACGCCACGTCACCCTAGGGAGGGCTAGGGCATCCCGCAGGGAGGCCGAGACTGCGCAGAAGGCTGCAGAGGCACGCGCGGCCAGGCAGCAGGAGCTCCAGCAGCAGCAGTGGCGGCGGCAAGACAGAGGGCAGCAGCAGCAGCAGGAAGGCGAGCAAGGTCATCAGCAGCAAGCAGAGGAAGGAGCTACTCAGCAGCAGCAGCAGCAGCAGCAGCAAGGAGGGGAGCAAGGTCAGCAGCAGCAAGCAGAGGAACGAGCAACTCAGCAGCAGCAGCAGCAGCAGCAGCAGCAGCTAGAAGGGGAGCAAGGTCAGCAGCAGCAAGCAGAGGAACGAGCAACTCAGCAGCAGCAGCAGCAGTTGCAGCTGCAGGCAGCCTCGGATCCAGTAGACCTTAAGGATGAGATTGTGCTCGACATCCTTGTGTACGCCGCCTTGAAGAGCAATGTGGTGGGTGTTTTTCCAAGATGTGAGCACCGTACCTTGCCGGACGACCATGTGCTTGCATGCATCCACCTTGACCACGCTCTCGACCGCCAACTCCGCTCCCCTGCCCCCTCCAGCGCACACCAATCCCTTGAGGCAGGGTACACAGCAATCGGCTCTGACAAGGCACCAGTACAAAACACTGACATGCACCAGTACAAAACACTGACAAGGCACCAGTACCAAACACTGACATGCACCAGTACAAAACATGTGCATGTGTGGAAGCTCATGTGTGAGGGGGGCACGGTGGGCACTTTCTAGTCAACTTTTTGTACATCAAGCGTGCCCCCATGTAATGGCGTTGATGACTTTTATATCAACTTTTTGTACATCAAGCGTGCCCCCATGTAATGGCGTTGATGACTTTTATATCAACTTTTTGTATCAACTTTTTGTATCAGGGGTGCCCGCCCCCATGTAATGGCGTTGATGACTTTTATATCAACTTTTTGTATCAACTTTTTGTATCAACTTTTTGTATCA
>LKMJ01004022.1_pt1 | contig 13790 bp, 22 predicted proteins | sample 643391 | NCBI WGS metagenome assembly LKMJ01 (sample SAMN04112250, study PRJNA286221) | soda lake metagenome | biome: soda lake; feature: Kulunda Steppe; material: water; isolation source: sample PL-Br10 brine of Picturesque Lake | place: Russia: Kulunda steppe | collected 2010-07
CAGGTGCGAGGCCGGGGTAAGGTGGTGCAAGGCCGGGGTAAGGTGGTGCAAGGCCGGGGTAAGGTGGTGCCGGGGTAAGGTGGTGCCGGGGTAAGGTGGTGCAAGGCCGGGTACCCAGGTGCAAGGCGCAGCACACCCTGACGTGCAGCACACAGGTGCACTGTCCTTGTGAGCCATGTGCAGCACACAGGTGCACTTGTCCTTGTGAGCCATGTGCAGCACACAGGTGCGCTTTTGGGTCCCAGGAGCCTTTTAAGGCCTGCAGGTGGGGCAGCAGCACGGGTGCACCACCCCTTCATCGTCATGCACATCTGGGCTTGAGCGGGCCGCGCCGTGCACCACCCTCCTCACGTCATGCACATCTGGGCTTGGGCAGGCCGCACAGTGCAGCACGCCCACACATATGTGCCTGCTGGCCTGTTTTGCTGCGCGCTGCGCGCGCGCGCCTGTGCGCACCTGGTCCAGCAGGTCGCGCGGCAGGCAGGCCAGCATTGCGCGGTCGCTGGAGTAAACCTCGGTGATGGCGTCGCAAGAGAGCTGCTGGCGCGGGGGCAATGGCCCCAGGGTGGCCTCCAGGTCTTCCAGGACCTGAGAACAAACAAAAGGATGGTCTCCAAGGACTGGACAAAATCGACAGGACAGTCTCCAAGGACTGGACGTAGACGGAAAAGGGTGCAGGGTGCGGAGGGCGGGAGTGCTAAGGGCTTTGCGCCGCAGGGCTGCATAACAAAGGTGGCGCGTTGGTGCAGGCCGGTTGGCAGCTGTTGCCCTTTTGCTTGCTCCTCCTGTGCATGTGCTGCATGAGAGGCACCATGGCAGCTCAGCGCCATATGCACAGCGGCCTTGGAGCTCGCATGCCCTGCAAGCCACACTGAGCAGAGCTGTATTGGGCAGCTCCAGGCTGTGCGCCATCGTCGGTAGCAGTGGAGGACGCCCACGGGCGACCCACTCATATCCTCATGCATGCATGGTGCTGGTGGCAGAGTCCCCTTGGTGGCACGCGACTCCAGCGCCGCCTGCCCTTACGGCTCTCCTCTTTACATGCCCTCGTGTTCACCGCGCACATGCCGTCAGCACCTGATTGGCTCCCCAATCAGGCGTGCGCCATGCAACCAAGCAGCCTCCCCCGCATGTGCGCACCCATCACACACACACACGCACCCACACACCACACACCCACACACACCCACACACCCACACACCCACACACCCACACACCCACACACACACCTCTACGGTGGCCCCCCCACCTCTCCCGCCAGGCTCAACCCACCCCTCTTGTGATGCACCCTGCCTGTGATGCACCCTCCCTGTGATGCACCCTGCCTGTGATGCACCCTCCCTGTGATGCACCCCGCCTGTGATGCACCCCTCCTGCGATGCGCCCCTCACAAGCACAACACTGAACCCACCTCTCCCGTGACGCTGAGTCGCATAAGGCAGTGCAGCAGCCCACGCCTCATGCCCACCTGCAGCACATGGACAGCGGGAGCGTGCTGGGCAATGCACAAAGCACAGCGGCGAGTGCTGCACACACACACACACGCAGAGCACACACGGGCGTGCACAGGCGCTTGCTCTGCCCCCCTCCAGAGGCATCCTTCATGCCTTTCCAGAAACACAGAAAGGGTTGCAAGTGCACGCCCCGGATGCGTCGCAGGCATGCATCCCATGCAGCAGCCAACGGTGCGCTCCCTGTGGCAGCAGCGCCCCTGTGGCAGCAGCGCCAGCAGCACCATGCGCTCCCTGTGGCAGCAGCCAACGGTGCGCTCCCTGTGGCAGCAGCGCCAGCAGCACCAGCGCCAGCAGCGGCGGCAACAGCCACAGCCACAGCAGCAAAGCCACAGTGATCCCTGGCTAATTTTGCGAACAGGAGCAGGAGGGATCCTCCAGTCGCATGCGCACACCAGTCCCATGCGCACACCCGTCGCATGCCCACACCAGGAACTCGCGGCAGGCTGCCTCCCATTTGCTCTTGCTCAAGCAGCGCCCGAGTGCAAGCACACATGCAGACCCGCAGCACGTGCGCGTGCTCTCGTCCACGTAGAAATGCGTGGCAGATGCATCTGCGCCCATTGGCAGGCAATACCGCCCATGCAGGCTTACACAGACCCAAAGAGCGCGCACGCGCTTGTCTTCACACACAGATGCGGAGGAAAACGTTTGCACCCACCCGCATGCGACGCCAGCAGCAGCACAAAGCTCGCATCTGCAAATAGCACACGTCTGTGAATGAATGCAGGGGCCAAGCCCTCCTCTACCCCCACCTCCTCCCTCCTCACACGCATACACGCATGCAAATACGTGCACGCATCACAGCGCCCCACGCCGCCACACAGCTGTTTACCTGCTGCGCGTCGTCATCTACCTGGTGCTCAGGGACGGACGTGAGCGGGGGCGTGGTCAGCAGGGGCGACTGAAGCAGGCTTTCCCCATCATTGCCCAGCAGGTCCCGCCACACCCCGCTGTTCCACAGCGCATCCAAGCCTGTGCGCGCAGGGGGAGGGGGGTTGGGGTCACGTGCCACACAGCAGCGCGCATGGGGCGTGCAGCGTGTCATGCTCACGTATGGTGTGCGTCAGGCCACACCCACACACCCACCCAGGTGCTGTGTTTCTCCGGTGCCGATCCACACGCACCCAGGAGCACAAGCAAGCGCACACCCACCCACCCACACCCTCGCACACACCCTCACCCCCACACACCGAGGTACGAAGCACCCTTCTCGCTTTGGCCTGCATGGTCCTGTGTGTCACTGGGGCCCCAATCATGAAGGGCCCCAAAGCGACCACAGGGCCCCCTGCGGTCCAGCAACTGAATGCACTGAAGCCGCCCACCTCCCAGAAGACGCGCGCTGCCCACCCCCTATGGATCCCACACCCACCCACAAGCGCGCTCACCCACCTCCCAGAAGACGCGCGCTGCCCACCCCCCATAATCCCCGTGCTCATCCACAAGCGCGCTCACCCACCTCCGAGATGAGCGCTGCCCACCACCATGACCACGTCCTGGCCACGCCCCTCCGCGTCAGCAGTCGCGCTCGCCGCACCACCAGCAGCCGCCTCTGCTGAGGGCGGCAGGCTGGGCTCAAGGGCCGGCAGCTGGCCGCAGGCCGCGTCGGCCGCCACCTTGCACATGAGCGCCTCACGCTCCTACGCGCACAACAGCACACACACTAACACACAAGCCTAAGGCAGCTGTGTGTGTTTTGATGTGCGTATGTGTGTGCTGGGCGTGCGAGAGTACATGTGCTTGTGCCTTGCTTGTGCACTGCATTTCTGCAAGGAGGTCACGGATGTTTCAACCACAGGGATGACGGCTACGCTCCATCCTGCCATCACCGCCCTGTCTGGCGCACGTGCACACACTCTCACACACATGCGCACAAAACACACAGGCAAATGCACGGCATGGCACAGGAGGCGCACCTTCATCATCACCCTGTCTACAAAGTGCGTTGCTTCACTGGGGTGCACCTCGTTAGGCACAAAACCATCGCCGTCCCTGCCCTCCGGGCTCGCACCACCCCTGCTGCTGCTGCTGCTTGAAGGGCTACTGCTCGCGCTGGCCGCAGAGGCGCCGGCTGCCTTGCCCTGCATGCAGCATGCAGCCCTGGCCGCTGAATGTACCGGCAGGCGTGCTGCGCGCTGGGGTCCATGTCGGGTGGTTGGTGTGCGCAGTTGCCTTTGTGCTCAGGAGGACAGCAGAGGCTCTGCCCTGAGCTATTAACATTAGCTGGCCAGCATGGTTTGGAGGGGGGCCAGGGGCTGAGAGCTGACCGGCACCTTCCCGCCCCCGCAGCCTCTACCCGCCTGGCGCGCATGCTGCCCTTGGTGAAGCGAGTATTTGCTCGTACGATGAACGACAAGCAACCAACCATATGATGGTGCACGACAAAGCTTACACTGATGCGCACCAATCCAACGGTAATGCTTCAAGCCAGAGCCAGGGCATGCACAAACCACACGTCAATCTATGCATCTGAGCATCCAAGCATCCAAGCACACACTTGACGGAAGCATGTGGGCATGCAGTGCACAAAGCGCATGCCATGAACACAGGAGCGCACACGTATACACATGCAAATGCACGCGCACACCCACTCACTCAACCACCCACACATATACACACATGTGCAAGCGCAAACACAGCACATACACTGATGCTGACACTGATGCTGACACTGGCGCTGACAAACACACACACCTGCAGCAGCTCTAGGATGTATTGGTAGTTGGAGATGACCTGGTGACCGTAGCCCTCATCCAGCTGTGCCAGCGTGGCTTGGCCATATAAGCGCCTGCACCAGGAATCCACACAACAAAGGGGGTTGCTGCTTGTGAAGGATGCCTCCGCAACAGCCGATGCGAGCTAAGAGTGCGTGCTTGCCACAAGGTCCAGACAGTGTCTTGGCTGCAGCGCATGATGCTTTTGCTGCACTGGCATCAGTATGGCCACGAGCGCTGAAGCATGATTCAACCATTTGCATCCCCTGAATGCGCAGCAAGCAGCAGCGCTGCACAGCTTGCTCAGCACAGAGACAGGTATGCAGCACAGAGCATGAGGCACAAGGAAGTGGCAGCGTGCACCTGCACATGCAGGCAAGCGTGCATGTGTGTGTTTACATGTGTTCTCGCGCCTACTTGTGTTGACGTGTGTACCAACGCGTGCCTTCTGCGCTCTTGCATGCTGCCTTGCTTGCCAACATGCACATTACCTGTACGTGATGTCCTTGGGTCTGTCCCCAAACACAATCTTGGTGTCTGAGGCCAGGGCCGCAATGTACGCAAGCTGCTCCCCACGGAACTCACCCTGCAGGCGCAGGGGATGGGCGCAAGCAGCCATCCTTCTTTGGATGCAGACAATGTATGTGTGTGTGCGTGTGTGTGTGTGTGTGTGTGTGTGTGTGAGAGGATCACAGGGTGAACCCTGGTAGCGACAACGCGCAACCTGGATGCCAAGTGAAGGAGAGTGCGCTTGCAAGGTCAGGCAATGCTTACAGTGCCTATAGTGCCTATAGTGCCTATAGTGCCTTTAGCGGCAAGGTCAGGTGGTGCCTATAGTTCCAGGCATCAGCGCTCCTGTTGGTGAGGTGAGGCGAAGCAGGCGCTGTGCAGCGTGCGCACGCGCATCCTGAGAGCCAGAGGGGGGGGACAGGTAGGCCACTGCTGAGGCAGCAGGATGCAAGGGCAGCATCGGGGCAGCACCAAGGCTAAGCACGGGCGTGCTCTGGATGGCGATTGTCGCCAGCGGAATAGTGGCGGTTGATGGCAGGAGCTAAAGAGGGGGCAGGGCCAGCCTGCCAGGCGGGGCTGGGCATGGCGCCTGCGCGCTCTCGTCTCCCCTTGCCACTCGCCTGTGACACTTGCTGCCACAGCCCGCTGCTCAAGACGTCCTCTCCATTCTCTAGGATCTCTTGCAACTGGGCTGCGATCTGCGTATGCAAGCAGGAGGGCAGGGGGAGCGGCGCTTGGAAGCATACCCTAGCTCACTTCAGCTGATGATGATGGCGCGGAGTGGTGTAGTGGTGAAGTGCGTCTGAGCTCGATGAGGCAACTGCCTGACCAAAAAGTTCACAGGGTCGGATTGGTTGGCCATCTCAGATGCAGGGGAGGGACATTTATTTGAACAATCGGAGGTGATCACATGAGAGCAAATAGCCAGCTTTGTTTGAACAATAGGAGGAGATCACATGAGATCAAGTAGCTGTTTGAACAAAAGGAGGTGATCACATGAGAGCAAATAGCCTACTTTGTCCTGCCTGCAGCCATGGCCCTGACCCAACACCCACCCACCCCGCAAAACACCCGCATGAAAAAGGCTTGAGGTCCCTCTATGACTCGATCCCTGCAAGAGATGGTGTTGCCTGGACGGGAGCCATGCTCAGGCGTAACGGCTGTTTCCACCACCACTGCGCGTGGCCGTGTCCTGAAGATGAACTCAGCTGCAGCGTGCACACACAGGCGGGGAGGGGGGGCGATGCACAAGCGCCTCGCACATGGAACTCCCTTGCAGTGCTTTCCTAGCAGGTGCAAATGCGCAGGAAGAGAGGCTGCATGTGGCACACTTCACGACTCCCCCTCCTTGATTGCAAGCTGCATGCCGTCATGTACCCGAGGGGCGTCAGATAGCCAGCAGACATGCATATGCACATGCTCATCTCTGAGTTTTGAAGGCAACTGCAGCGTCTGCTCACCTATGTGAGGCTGCGGCAGCGTGTGCTCAACACCAAAAACATGTATCTTTTGGCTTGTGCCTGGAAGCTCCAAGACCAGGTCTGCTTGGACCGGGTTCAGGCTGGCTTCAGGGCTGGACGGCCCTGCCGCCGCCGCTGACGCTGACGCTGCTCTGATTGAGAATGCCAATGCCCTCACAGATTCACGCTCTTGCGAGGGCAGGCACTGCATGGGCACGGCAGGCTGGTTTGGCTGCTGCTGACAGCTACGCAAGATAGGGTTAGGGCTTGTGCTGACTCCGTCATGGCTGCTGGCACCAACGATACAGGGACAAGATTGCCTTGCTAAATTCCAATGCTTCAAAGGCTTGCAAGGTAGAAGGCCAAGGGGCTGGTGTTGATGATGGTGGATGGTGGGAGGATGAGATATGTGAATCAGCATGATGCATTAATTTCTCCTAAATTAAGTATTGTTAAAAAGAGCATGCTTGACTTGTTATGCAATTCGCCAACTCGCAAAACCAGGCTGGATGATTTTCGTCGCAAAAAATCTGCCAGGACGATAGCACAAACAATTGATAAGGAGTTCAAAATGAGATTGTAGCACACATTCAAGCAGTGGGGTTCAGCCAGCACTGAGTGAAAGGCCGAGAGGTCGGGCATCAGTCAGATGATCCCCTTCCCCTCTGGCCGAAGCAGCTTGACACGCTCGCAAAGTAGGAGCAGCGGCGCGTGTGCCCTACCCTGCGGCATCCCCAGGGTGCCAGGGGAGAGAGCCTGTGAGCCCCCGGCTCAGCAATTCCCCTCCAGGCTCAGCAATCCATGCCTCCAATGGCCCAGGTTAAGGAGACAGCTGCTGGTGAACATCAGGCAGCAAAGGAGGCTGGTCCCAGCTGCAGTGCAAGCCCCCAGTTCGCTGCAATTTGGAGTAGCTCAAGATGTGCAGGCGCATCGGTTCCTCACCAAGCAAGGCAGCACAGTAAGCGGTGGCTTGGTGAAATCAATGGTCAAATGCAACTTTTTCTACCAGCTGTTTGATGGCTGTGTGGATGCCCGCAGTGGGCTCTCTTGATGTGAAGTACCCGACTTGTTCTCACGATTTTGAGCATGAGCTGTGCGTGACCAACTCCCCATCATGCAAGAAGAGGGGCTTATTGACGTGGATAACACGGGTGGTATTGATGGATGGCACCCAGCATCAGGGTGTGCACTTGTCACAGGGGCGCCTTCTTGGAGTTCGAGTGATGATGTTGAGATGACTCAAGCAGCCAGAGTGGCTTTGGTCTGAATCAAGTTGCTTGTAGCTGAAGAACGCGGATCATGTTGAATTCAAGCTTGAAGCCACGAAGAGCGCTCAGATCAAAGCTAATTTGGCTGTTCTGGTCACCTGAACATCCTTGCTCATCATCCTTGCTATGCTTGAACTGCATGCAGCAGGTGTCTCCTGGTTGATCGCCAAGTTTTCTCACCACATGAAGGCTTGACCGCACACACTTGATGCTCTGCAGGTGACAGCTAAGGTAGTGTCGAGTGCAGGTGGAGGTGCGCAGGTGTACGTTTCTGTCCAGGGCTCCAAACTCCCTGAGGGAACCTCCTCTCCCCCTCACCTGCACTGGTGAGTGGCGGCATGCGCATGTGTGATCGCATGTGTATGCCCAGGACAAGCCTTGCCCCATCCTTCATAGCCTTTGCTCCGTGTTGAGCGCTGTGTGCTGCCATGGTGTGTGTGACATGTCTGCACTGTGCCATGGTGTGTGTGACATGTCTGCACTGTGCCATGGTGTGTGTGACATGTCTGCACTGTGCCATGGTGTGTGTGACATATGTCTGCACTGTCCGCTGCATCTGCTGTGGTTGCTGCTTGGCTGGTGGGCTGAGACGTGCTGAGGCCGCAGGGACAGTGCGCCCCTCTACGCAAGGGCCTCAGGTGTTCAGCTTCCGCATTTCATTGTCAAACAAAGTCATTGCCTGAGGGTGCCACGGCAGAGCCACGGCGACGTCCCAGCGCCCGTGCGCGTGCACCTTTGCCTGAGGTGTGCTTTGGCGGGGCCATGGCATGAAGAACAAGGCTGGCCCCATGTGCGTCCACGCCTTCCCTTTTGCATCTCTCGCCCTTTTGAGGGTGCTCCCATCAGGTGGGGGGGGCCAAGGCAGCAGCAGGCCCTCCCACAGCTGATCACACACACGTGCGTGAGCATGCATGCATGTATCAACTCCTCATGCGGATGTCTCCTAGGCACTGACTCATGCGCTGGGGAGATGTGGGCCTCCGCATCCTTCTAGAATCATAATCAGCCCTCTCTTCTCTGCGCGCTCCTTGCCATGCTGTTCATCATCATCCCAGGCCGGCTGTGCCATCCCTCAGTATGCCCTGCTGCATACCTGCACCACCTTACCCACTCACATGCGCCGCACCCTCCGCTGCACGCCTGCGCCACCTCACTCCCTCACAAGTGCAGCACCCCCCGCCTCACACATGTGCCACCTCAACCCATCACATGCGCCGCACGCTCTGCAGGGGCATGTACAGGGCAGTTCGCACCCAGTGGCACCACCCCAAAGACGCGGTTCCCCGGGGCAGGTGGGTGCATGGGCGCAAACCTTGACATCCATGTGCGTGTGAGCATGCATTCAGCAGCGCGCACTCAAGAGCACTTCACAGCACACACTCGGCAGCATACATCTGACAGCACACATCCAGCTGCAAGTATGTGGCAGCGCGCATTCCATGGGACGCACTCAGCAGCACGCCCCCAACAAGACGCAATGCTCCGATGCCTGAGCCCACAGCCGCGACGCAGGGCTGGCAGCACAGATGTGTTGCGTGCACAGGCTGATGTGTGCCGTGTGCTCAGGCAGTGTATGGCATGTCAGCCCATGCACCTGCAACGACGCCGTGATTGCGGGGGCAGGGGTATGCAGCTGCCCGTGTTTCCCCGCGCTTGCATTCCTTGACCTCTGGCCACCATTCCCCCTCGGCCACCATCCACGGCCCGTTCGCATCGCCAGGAACTTGCCAGTGCCGCAAAAATGGTATAAACGCACCGATCATTTGCATCTTTCCTGTTGGTGCATCGTTGGTCATTCCTGGCGCCGCACGCTGGCAATTGTTCTCAAACGCTGGCATACGGCGCCAGCTCAGAGCTCAGAGGCGCTCAACGACTCAGCAGCTCAGTGGGTGTCAGGGCTCCTCGTGGGTGTCAGGGCTCCTCGTCGGTGTCTGCTGGCGCCTGTGCTGCTCAAGCCCCGCTCCTCAAGCCCTGCTGGCGCCTGCGCTCCTCAAGCCACGTCAACACCTGCGCTCCTCGCGCCCTGCTGACGCCTGTGCTTTGCTCGCGCCCTGCTGCTGAGCCACGCAGCACGCTGGACCAGAACACAAAGGGCATGCGCACACCGCTGGCGTGGCAGCCTGACACCAAGGCCTGGGCCACCACGCTGTCTGTGCCCTTCAAGCTCCTGCCCCTGTCCCTGGCCATGGTCCTGTACTTCCCAGGTGTGCTATTGCCAAGCGCTCGTGCTTTGCTGGTGCACGCATGCACTGACGCTGCTGCTGCCGCGGCGGCGGCTGCCCCTGTTCCCGGCCATGCCGTCCATGGTCGTGCACCTTCCATGTGTGCACATGCGCTGCTTTTACCTCTGCTGGGGCAGCTGCTGCTGCTGCTGCTGCTGCTGCTGCTGTCCCTGCCACTCTGCATTGCCAGGGTCCTTCATTCTCCACAAAAAGCATTGTAGGGCTGTAGGATGCAGAAGGCCCTGGTGAGCAGCTCAGCAACAGCTGGGAGTAGAGAGTAGGGAAAGGGGCGCGCGCCACCTCTGGGATGCTAGCACGGCGCATTGCCGGACTAATATACGTGTGCTTGCATACGCGCGCGCAGCCCCCTTGACCGCGCCCTCACCCGCCACCGCCGGCAGTACACTGGCTCACCTCCCTTGCTCTCGTACATGTTACACACACACATACACACACTATGCTGACGCGCCCTCTCTGCCCTGACTGCCTGCCCTTGAAAAAATTCAGTTCACTGGCTCACTTCTTTGCTCTCGCACACCTTACACACACGGTCACACACGCACGCGCACACACACATGCACACACAGTCACACACACAGATATACACACGCACGCTCACAATCACTCTTAACGCATGCATGGCCTTGCAGATACTGACACGTACGACAACCCTCGGCATGGCAGCTTCATGGCTGTGCCCCTAGGCATGACTGAAGGCAAGCCTTCGCCCTCAGGTAAGTTTTGATCAATCTGCAACGTTGGCTGGTGCTGTGCTGAGGCAGCACAGCACGAGCAGTGCGGCATCTAGTCTGTGCGGCTCAAGCGCTGCTGCGCCAAAGCCTCTGCTGGCAGCAGGTGCGCACCCTGCCCTGTCAAGCGGCCTGTGGCGCCCGCAGCATTGAGTAGCCGCATCAGGGATTTGCTTTTCGTCATACTCCTGGGAAGGAGTATGATGAAAAAAGTAAATCCCCACAGTTTTGCCTCTGGGTCTCAATTGCAAAGCATGTTGAAGTGTCATGCTGGAGTCATCAGTGCATCTGGGCAGTGGCCCAAACAGTGGGAACGCTGAAGTTTCCCAACTCTCAAGCCACAAGCAACCACCTTAACAGTCACATGTGCTCACGTGCTCAAGCCTGGCAATGCACCTGGCCGTGTTGAGCGACTGGCGATTCCAGTTCTGCAGCGCCCTACACCCCTGGGTCGTACCAAAGCTACGTGTTTTCACGTGCGCATGCACACATCAAGGTACACATACACACAATTCCAATACATATGCCACCCTGGGTCAATGCCCATGTGCTCACATAAGGAGGAGCACGTGAGTCCTCTGAATTGAGGTCCTCGCAAAGTCATGTGCATTGCAGCGCAGAGTCAGGGCAAGGGTAAGGTGATAGAGGTTGTAAATTGTGGAGCGTGACAGCTCTCAGAGGGGTGCGCCCATATGCCAAGCATGGCCCCACGGGCTTTGCAGACCCCAGGGGGGGCCTCTGCCGCGCACACTGCGGATGCTCACTGCGGGTTGCTGCTAATATGTAAACCCAGACCCTGCAGGGGGGCCCTCTGCCGCACACGCTGCAGATGCTTACTGTGCGTTGCACAAGAACGCACGAGTTGCGCTCAGCGCGGCAGCCATGCAGAGGATCTGCCCGTGTCGAGAAGCATGGCCCCTGTGGGCCCGGGTGGCGGTGCGGCCGCGTCCGCGCACACACTCGCAACGCATGCTGTGTTGTGCATCATCTCCTCCAGACCCGTGGCGCCCCCCCGCCCGCGCCTGCCTATCGCAAGGGTGTACGCTCTGCACAGTGCATGCATTTTGCACTTGCATCGCACACCACGCCACGCTGCATGCTGCAAGGCCCTGCTGCACGCTGGTTTTGCGCGTATGGCCCTCGGCCCATGGCCATCCAGTGTGCCGCAGAACTGCGCATGTGATTGAGATTTGGTAGAGCCTCCCCCCTCACCCCTCCACTCTCAGGGCCCCTCTGCCTGCCTCTCCCCTTTCCCCCTTCCACTCTCAGGGCCCTTCTGCCCGCCTCTCCCCTTGCCCCCCTCCACTCCCAGTGCCCCTGTGCCCTAAGCATGCCTGCTTGCTGCAGGCACCATTGCTGGGCGTACATAAGTGGCAGTACGCAAATGAGACTGCGATGATAGCAACTGGCACTGGCCTGCACACCCTTCCCTACGTGCTGCTTGCATGTGCCCGCTGTGCGCAGGGGCTTCCATCGTGTCCGTCAGCAACGCCTCCTCTCCCCAGCAAGCCACCTGCGCCATCAATTTTGCGGTGGGTGCGCCCATGGCAGCGCGGCTGACGGCTGTGCACGCACACAGATGCACAAACAAATGGCGGTGCACGCCATGCTGCTGTGTGCGGCGCGTGCGTGCGGCCCTAGCGCCGCACGCCTGGGTGATTTTTTGCTTGAGGCATTGCACACCCATGGTTATAGCCATGGTTATGAACTCTGAAAATGGGTTAGAGCAAGCAGTGATGGGTGCAGGTGCAGGGCGCTCTGGCCCATCAGAGGCAGGTTGCCGATGGTCAAGGAAATAAGGGCAAACAGAAGCAAACCATGAGTCAAGATGAAGTGGGTACAGTCATCCTGGGGGATCAGCCGCCAGGGCTCGTGAGCGTTGTGAGGAAGTCCTGAGCCCAGGCAACCGCGCAGGCACAGTTGGCGGTTATGAGCAAGCGGCAGCAGCAGCAGCGGCTGACACGCCTTCTGAAATCTGCGGAGGCTGCTGGGAATTGTGCCCACGAGCACAAGTACACGCACGAGCACACGCCAGCATTTGCACGCGCAGGCGCCTGTCTTGGCCGGATGAGCACACGCAGCCACCCCACGCCTCGTCCCTGGCCGCAGGTGTTCTCGCGCCATGCCGTGGCAGTCAGCTTGTGCATCGTGCGCGTGAAGCCGGGGGAGGACCCGTCCGCGGCATTGAAAGTGGGTGCGCCGCCGTGCACTGCAAGAAGAGATGTGTGGTCGCTGGTCTGCGCCAAGCGCTGCGTGTTGTGGAGGAGCACAGCTTGCGCCACGCTGCCACCCTGCTGTGTACCTGCACGCGCTGTCTTGTGTTGGTAGCAAGCTTGGAGTGGCTTGTCCGTGCCAGACCTTGCCTTGGACACTGGGACCTGTAGGACGCAGGCTTGCTGTCCACACGGGGACTATAGATGACCTATAGATGACCTATAGATGACCTATAGATGACCTATAGATGACCTATAGATGACCTATAGATGACCTATAGACCTATAGATGCTGTCCACAAGGGGACCTTAGATGACCTATAGATGACCTGTAGATGACCTATAGACCTATAGATGCTGTCCACACGGGGACCTATAGATGACCTATAGATGACCTATAGATGACCTATAGATGACCTATAGACCTATAGATGCTGTCCACAAGGGGACCTATAGATAGCCGCGCCCTGTTTGAGCGTCGCCATCCTCCGTGATCATGCCCTGTGCCATCCGTGCCATCTTCTGTGACTGTGCCCTCTGTTGGAGCATCGCCATCTTGTGCGATCATGCTCCGTGCCATCTTCTGTGACCGTGCCCTCTGTTGGAGCATCGCCATCTTCTGTGATCATGCCCTGTGCCATCCGTGCCATCTTCTGTGATCGTGCCCTTTGTTGGAGCATCGCAATCTTCTGTGATCATGTTCAGTTGAAAGGTGCGGCCACCTGGATCCCTGTGTGAAAGCGTGGTGGAGACAGGAATGATCAGACGCCCCCAAGCGTGCACATTGCCTCACTGCTGGCACGCCACTTGGCCTCCATCACCCGCCAGCCTGCACATCCAGTGCCCTCATGCCCCTGGGACTGCACACAACACAAGCATGCGCACACATGCACAACATGCACAAAATGAGCACACACACACACACACACGCACACACACACACGCACACACACACACACACGCACGCACACACACACACACACACGCACGCACGCACGCACGCACACACACACACGCACGGACGCATGCAACGCGCGCACCTCCTCAAGGGCGGCGCCAGGAGGTCTAGCACAGCCCCCGAGGCCAGCATGACCACCAGCCCCAGGGGGGGCAGCAGCAGCAGGAGCCCGCGGGGGCTCACA
>LKMJ01004023.1_pt1 | contig 13789 bp, 38 predicted proteins | sample 643391 | NCBI WGS metagenome assembly LKMJ01 (sample SAMN04112250, study PRJNA286221) | soda lake metagenome | biome: soda lake; feature: Kulunda Steppe; material: water; isolation source: sample PL-Br10 brine of Picturesque Lake | place: Russia: Kulunda steppe | collected 2010-07
GGGGGGGGGGCGTTATATTAATTTATTTAAATTATTTATGTTTCTAACAGGAGATGGGATTTCAGTATAAACTTTTGGTACATTAGAATGCAAATATATTCCAATGGTATCAGATATTACATATCTATAACCAACACTAAAATAATTAATCTCACCTTTCAAAGAATAAGCCCACTTATCCTCAAACATATAATATGCCTTCTTCAATTCCTCAACTGAATTAACCTTAAAATATTCAAATTCTTTCATATTAGTTTGTTTAAATTATTTACGTTTATAAGGGGAGATTGGATTTCAATATATTTTGATGCGAGTATATCATTAACTAAACATAATCCAAAAGTATCATATAGCACATATCTATCACCTTTATTAAAATCTTTAATCAAATTCTTAAAATAATATAACCATTTATCCTCAAACATATCATATGCTTTCTTTAACTCTCCAATGGAATTAATTTTAAAACACTCCCCTGGATTCATATTAATTTATTTAAATTATTTACGTTTATAAGGGGAGATTTTATTTCAGTATATTTTGATGCAAGTATATCATTAACTAAATATATTCCAGAAATACTATGTTTTATATATCTACAATCATAATTATTAAACAAATCAATCTCAAATTCCAAAGAATGTGACCACTTAACCCACCAATCCTCAAACATATCATATGCCTGTTTTAATTCTTCAATTGAGTTTATTTTAAAACATTCTCCTTGTTTCATATCAGTTTATTTAAATTATTAATATTTCTAAGGGGAGATGGGATTTCAGTAAACCCATTTAAAAAATAATCACCCAAATATAGTACACCATAGTTGCATTTTACACATCTACAACCATCATTAAACATTTTAATCTCAAATTCCAAATAATGACACCATTTAACCTCAAACATATAATATGCTTGCTTTAGTTCTTCAATTGAATTTATTTTGAAATATTCACCTGAATTCATATTAGTTTATTTAAGTTGTTAATGTTATTAATGGGAGATTTTATTTCAGTAAATCCATTTAAAATATAATCAGTTAGATGTATTCCAAAATAACCACATAACACATATCTATAACCAACATTAAAATCCTTAATCTCAAGTTCCAAAGAATAAGTTTTATCCCATTTATCCTCAAACATATGATATGCTTTCTTTAATTCCTCAATGGAGTTAACTTTAAAATATTCAAATTTTTTCATATTAATTTATTTAAATTATTTATGCTTCTAAGGGGAGATTTTATTTCATTATAAAATGAAATAAGTATACTATTAACTAAATATATTCCAGAAATACCGCATAACACATATCTACAACCTTTATTAAAATCCTTAATCTCAAATTCCAAAGAATAACGCCACTTATCCTCAAACATATCATATGCTTGCTTTAATTCTTCAACTGAATTTATTTTGAAATATTCGTCAAGTTTCATATTAGTTTATTTAAGTTGTTGATGTTATTAATGGGAGATTTTATTTCAGTAAATCCATTTAAAATATAATCACCCAAATATACTCCAATGGAATTAGATATTACATATCTATAACCTTTATTAAACAAATAAATCTCAGTTTCCAAAGTAATACGCCACTTATCCTCAAACATTTCATATGCTTTCTTTAATTCCTCAATTGAATTTATTTTAAAATACTCTACTTGTTTCATATTAATTTATTTAAATTATTTATGTTTCTAAGGGGAGATTTTATTTCATTATAATTTGATATATGTTTATCATTACCCAAATACATTCCAATGGAATCAGATATTATATTTCTATAACCTTTATTAAAATCTTTAATCTCATTCTTAAAATAATATGACCACCTATCCTCAAACATATAATATGCTTGCTTTAGTTCTTCAACGGAATTTATTTTGAAATATTCACCTTTTTTCATATAGGGTTATTCTTTTTCAATTTTCAACTGTCTAGCTTTTCCGTTAGTAATATTAACGTCAACCTTAACTGTTAATATTAAAACGTCTCTAAAACCTGAAACATCCAAAGAATCGCAATATCCATCGGTTAATATTAATATTGGGTGTTTAGGGTATGTTTCTTTGGCATAATTAACCGCAGGTTGTAATTCAGTACCACCATAACCTTTAACAGTTAAATTTTGAAGTTGTCTCTTATTTTTAACTTTAACCGCTTTGGTTACTTGAGTATCGGCTAATATTAAATTTATTGCAATACCATCTCTAAATATTGCAGAATGTGTTGTCTCTAAATATCCATGCATCGAACCAGAAACATCTGAAATGACTGTCAATTCTCTACCAACACGTTTTTTTCCTTTGTTATGTAAAAATGGTTTTCTTTTTCTATACATAGTTCGCTCTCTTTCAGTACCAATAGTTCTTGAGATTAAAGTTTTAATTTTCTTAGTATAATCTTTTTTATTTTTTCTAAGCTGACCTAAGATATTTTCCATACCACCACCTATTTTACCAGCATTTTTCATACCCCTAATAAACTCATCAGCCAAAGATTTTGCTACCTCACTATTAACCTCATTTTCTAAGTGAACATCTGTGGTTACTCGCTCACCATTTTTTATACTATCAAATATTTCTTGCAGTTGTTTTGATACCGAATTTTTATCCTTATCATATTCATCTTTTTGTTCCATTAACCATTTATATAAAGGTTCAAACACTAACTCGCCATCATATTCATCAGGTAATAAAGTACCACCTTCAATAAAATCACAAGATTTATATGTATTATCAGAATTATAATGGTCAATTATAATTTTATTGATAATCCAATCTTGCACAACGTTGGAATATTTTTGATTATAACCACCTTTAATCGTTCTGCTTTGGTGGTCAAATAATAAATGCATCATTTCATGAACCATAAGGAAATTGAATTCCTTAACTGTCAATTTGCTAATAAATTCACTACTCATATAGAGATTAAATCCTCTATTAGTTACATTAACCCCTGCTGTATTAACGCCATCTTTGTCCATTATAATATTCACTTTATGTAAGAACTCTCCATAGAAAGTTAACCCCCATTCATATTTTGAAGCAATTCTGGTGAAATTAGAAGCTAATTCTTTTTTGGAAAATACACCATCTTTAAATGCGTAAACTTTTTCTTTTCGAGTTCTCATTGTATTTACTTTAGTCATGTTTTTTAATTTTTAATTATAATACAAATATATAATATATCCTTTATTTTAGTTATAACATAATGTTAAAAAATAAAAGTGAAGATATAAATACCCTCACTTTTATTAGCAACTTAAATTAGAACAATATTAATGCTGCTGTAAGTCATACTCCTCTCTAAGCATTGCAACTTTTCTCAAATGCTTATAAATTGATTTATTTTTAATATGTAAATATTCTTTTCTTTTGGTTATGATTCGCTCACCATTATCGTCCACAATGAATTCATCCAATTCATTTTTTTCTGAAAAATAATCCTCAATCTCCACTGGTTCTGGGAAAATATATTTTGAAATACATTTTGAACTAATCTCCTCCAAAACTGGCATAACCTCATCTGCATTACCCGATTTAGAAATATCGGTTAAAAAACTAATAATATTATTCCATTCTTTGGATTTTAATTCGTTATAATCCAATTTTTTTGCTTGGGAAATTAATTCACTAATTCTAGCTCTATCCATTTTGACTACCTTATCTGCAACCCTAGAATATTGTTTTAAAACATCTTTAATGGATACTGCAATATTATCTTGTAAATACTTACTAAAATTTAAGGCAATTGAACCTCCCACAAATGGGGTCGCATATTCAGTTACTCTTGGTTGCCAATCTAAAATACATTCCTCAGTTCTTTTCTTTAATTCTTGAAACTTATTTTCTGGTAAGTTTCTTACTGAAAAATATTTTTTTCTTTCCTCATCTGTCATATAAGTTGACATAATATTCATAGACAAGTTAGTCCAACTCCTGTGTGAAGCATATGCACCCTCATCATTTTTAAGTGCTTCATCGTCATAAATATTTGCAGGATTATTTTCAAGGTAAGTCACAATTTGACTTAACACATTGTCTTTTGCATATTGTTCTTTCCATTCAGGAATAGTCAAATCATGTTTAACTCTAACCAATCTACCTCTTTGAGCCGCATCGAAGTTCTCCACTTCGGTATTATCTTCATCACCTAAATTACCTGTCGAAGCCAAATAAACGTGTGGGGCTAAGTTAAGCATATCACCAACTCTTCTTTCATTAAGAATCTGCAATGAAGCATTTCTAACCGCCAATGAAGCTCTATTTAGTTCTTCAAATACTACCAAACAACCATCATAACCATCTTCAATGGCATTATTGGCTCTTTCAACCCATTTGGGTAACATCATATCATAATATTGTTTTCCTGCCGTTACATCAGGAATACCAGCAACCTCACCTTCATCCCTTTGGGCAAGTCTAATATCAATATATAACCAATTCATACCTTTGGCTAATGATTCTAAAATTGCGGTTTTGCCCGTGCCTGGTTTTCCTACCATTTCTAATACTCCGCTTTGGCTTAATACTACAGACTTGTAAAAATCTAATTTAATCATGTTTTAAATTTTAAAATTAATATTGTTCTCTTGTGCAAATATAAGAATTAACTTTAGTTTATTGTGTTAATGAAAAGTTAAACTAATTCTAAATTGTTATTTCTTTTGATTTGTCTTTCTAAAATAAGTGCATCTCTTTTAGTTAAAAGCATACCATCCTCATATCTTTTGGTTAATGATTTATATCTACTTATATCGGGAAACGTATTTAAAACATATACCTCACCTCTTTCTTCAATTGATAAAACATCAACACCTAACTTTTTTGATTTAAAAACTTTCTTTTCCATTTTATATTAATTTATTTAAATTATTTATATTTCTAACAGGAGATTCAATTTCTACGTATATATCAATATAATGATTATACCCTAAAAATATACCAGTATAATTACATTTTACATGTCTAAGACCATCATTAAAATCCATAATCTCACTTTCCAAATTACACGCCCATCTATCCTCAAACATATAATATGCTTTCTTCAATTCCTCAATGGAATTGATTATAAAATATTCATTTTCTTTCATATTAGTTTGTTTAAATTATTTATGTTTTTAACGGGAGATTTGATTTCAATATAATTATTTGGTATATTATTACCCAAAAATATTCCAGTATAATTACATTTTACATATCTAGAACCTTTATTAAAATCCTTAATCTCAGTTTCCAAAGAATAGAACCACCCATCCTCAAACATTTCATATGCTTGCTTTAATTCTTCAACTAAATTTATTTTAAAATATTCACCTTTTTTCATATCAGTTTGTTTAGATTATTTATATTTCTAACAGGAGATGGGATTTCAGTATAATATGATATAAGTTTACCACTAACCAAATACATCCCAAAAAAAGTACATCTTACATATCTAAAACCTTCATTAAAATCCATTATTTCCTTTTCCAAAGGATATTTTGTATCCCATTTATCCTCAAACATTTCATATGCCTTCTTTAATTCCTCAATGGAATTGATTATAAAATATTCATTTTCTTTCATATTAGTTTGTTTAAATTATTTATATTTCTAACAGGAGATTGGATTTCAGTGAAAACTGATAAAGTTATGGTACAATCCAAATATATTCCATATCTCCCATATCTTACATATCTAAAACCTTTATTAAAATCCATAATCTCACTTTCCAAAGTATAATCTTTATCCCATTTATCTTTAAACATATCATATGCTTGCTTAAATTCATCAATGGAATTAATTTTAAAATATTCATTTTCTACCATATTAGTTTATGAGTTTAAATATTCAATACATTTTTCATAATGTAAATAAGGTTGGTTATAAAACATATCAATTTCATATTTTTTACTCATCATAATTTTAAATATTCTAAATAAATCAAATATTGAACTAGCTAATGTAACACTTATCAACAATATAAATGGGTATTTAGTTTGCGAACCAATTAACATAATAATACCTACAAGTGATAAAATTAAACCAATCATTAAACTGTTAACTATGGGTGTGATTAAATCAGATTTTTCAACTCTATCAATTTCATTATCAATAATAAAATTATGTAGTTTAGTGTGAAATTCATTTTGCAATTTTTCCAATTCTGCCATATTATCTTTGACCACATCACTTTTATCAATAATCAAAGAATTAATCAACTTAATCTTTTTAATTGCCAAACTTTCCACCTCAACAATTTTATCAATCATTTTAACGGTCTCTAACCCATTAAAATGATATAAAGGTCTTATGGCATTAATTAACAATAAAAGCTTCTTAGAATTGCCCTTATCAGTCTTTAACGGTTTAATACTTTCTATTATTTTCTTTCTATCATCAAAAAACATATCTCTTTATTTTAAAACAAATATAAGTATAATAATTGAATTGTGTTATTAAAGAATTGTTAAACTATATCAGTTTATTTAAACTATTAATATTTTTAAGGGGAGATTCGATTTCAGTACAACTTTCTACAAAATAATCATTAACCAAATACATTTCAGCATAATTATATTTTATATTTCTACATCCTTTATTAAAATCCTTAATCTCTTCTTCCAAAGAATAAGAATCTAACCACTTGTCCTCAAACATATCATATGCCTGTTTTAATTCTTCGATTGAATTAACTTTAAAATATTCATTTTCTTTCATATTAATTTATTTAGTTTATTAATATTGATGGGGAAAGGGATTTCGATGAAATGATTTGCATATACAATTTCAGAGCTACCTAAATATATTCCAATGAAACTATATCTTACATATCTATAACCATAATTAAAATCATTAATCTCATGTTTCAAAGGATAACGCCACTTACCCTCAAACATAAAATATACTTGCTTTAATTCCTCAATTGAATTTATTTTAAAATATTCGCCTGGATTCATATTAGTTTAAAGATTTTTAATCTTATCTAATGTTTTAGATGATACATATTTAACCAATATTTCAATTAAATCATTATGACTACCATTTTCAATACCATAACAATATAATAAATTTGACACACTTTTCTCATCCAAATCAGTGATGAATTTATTTGTTGTTATTGCCATAACCATAACCTTAAACAAATAAGAACCAATGGCTAATCTACCCATAAGGGAAAGGTTATCAATTAAATCATAAGTCCCAATTAATTTTTCAAAATCAATTTTATCTTTAAAAAATTCTACTACTTGGTTTTCATTTTCGGTCAACTCAATAGTATCTAATTCATTTAAATGTTCCATAATTAATATATTTTTATTTTTTTTATTAAAAAATCGTAATTTTTATTATCCACTCTAACCTCTTCCAAAAATAATTCATCGTTTTCAGTAGAGAATAATTTTCCTTTTTCTAGGTCAATATCTTTGGTACCATAATAATCAGCCAAAGCCATTGATATTTTTGTGTTAAAAATCTCATTTTCCAATGATATATCAAATGTTGATATACAAGCGACCACGTTTTTATTAATAGTTTCTATTATATACATAATTAATCTTCGGTAACTTCATTAAACCTACGTCTAATCTCTTCAGCGGAATATGTCCCCTTTTCGCTTGGTTCGTCAGAATCATAACCATTAATTTTATTGCGAAGATTTTGTTTTTCTTCCACACATTCATACCAAAGTTCCTTATATTGATTCTTATCTCTCTCGACAATTAGACCAATGCGAAAAACAAAAATTAATAACATAATAAAAGCTATTGTGATTATCACATCAAAAATACCTACTTTAAATTTCATATCTTTTTTTTTTATTGTTATACAAATATACTATTTTTAATCTTTTTAATTATTAAAGGAATGTTAAAATTCCTTGAAAAAATTAACCATCTCGGATTTAGGTAAAACTTTATAATTAAATTTATTTAAAAAAGGTTTCATATCCAGATGGTTTTTTATATCATCCAATTCGTCATTGGTTAATAACATTTCCATAGCATCACCATTATCTTTAATAATAATATAGGAATTTAATGAAAATGTTATTTTGCAGTTTTTTTTAAAATAAAACATTAAGTAAATCTATTTTAAAAAAATATTTATTTAGTACTATTAAACTTAATAATACAACACTTATAATGCCGTCAATAAAAGTCCAATTAACATATCTCTTGGGTATAATACCAAAAATAAATAATATAACAAAAAAATACCATTGAGAAGATAATACGCCAATCGTCACCCAAATTGAATATATCGCATTTATACCCATAACAACATCAGTTTTTGAATCTGACTTCCTTAAATTCCTCTTACTTCTAATATATAAGTTAGTTACTTTTTTTGGGGTTAATATTGCCCTTGTCTCCCACAGGATAAACAATAGGGCAAACATATAAAATAAATGTTCCATTTTTTTAAATTTTAAGGTTAAAAATAAACCCCTTTAATATGTTAAGGGGTTTCTATATTATTTTCTTTTTAAATTTGTTACCGATACAATTCGGTTGTTGACTTCTTTTACAACAGTGAACCCATTGGGGCGTGTTATTTTTACTTTTTTATTTGCCATAACTAAAAAAATATTTTCTCTTTAATTTTTATTTTACATTCCATTTGTTTTTCAATTCGTTTCAGGTGTCTTCCGCCTCTGCCAATTAGAAGCCCAGGTCGTCTAACCTCAACTTCTAAAGTATTTAAATCAATTAATTTAAAACCACATAAACCAATTTGGAAAGTGCTAGGATAATCCGTGTCAGCATAAGGTCCATCATGCAAAGTCATAAATGTGCGTATTAAATCATTTTCTTTTTCTTGCATCGCAACACTTGAAAATTCTTCAAATTTAAGTTCAATCTTATTTTCAAGTTCAGAAAATATTGAATTTAATTTATTTAAAATATTATTGTTATTTTTAAATTCCACAACAACATTTTTTCTTGTCAATGCTAACATTTTAAATGCAACTTTAACTTGCTCGGAATTTTCGCAAGAATCGATAACCTTTTTAATTTTATCAATCTTATTAACCTCTTCTCTTAATTTTTTGAAATTTGAAATTGTTGCAGTCATAATTAACTTATTTTATTTAAAACCTCTTTTTTTGTCATACTTTTTTCTCCCACATAATCCAAGAACGCTCTAAGGTGTGTCATTGTGGTATTCGTAAATAAAGTTTTATCATTTACTAATAAAAGTCCATTTTCTTTATTGAAATGTGCAACTTCTGTACCATAACTTAAAAGAGTTAAATCTCCATTGCTTTTTTCATTAACTTTACATTTACCATAAAAAGATTTTCTTCCGTTAACTGGTGATAATTCAATAGTTCTCATAAGTATTATTTTTTTAATTGTTCTACACCACAAATATAAGATTTTAATACGTATTAAAATATTAATGGATTGTTAAAATTATTATTTATTTTTTCGTGGGAAAATATGTACTTTTCAAGTACATATATAAAACTATTAAAATTACAGTACCAAACAGAAAATATCCTGTGGGGTCTGTACTAACTAAAGATTCCTCTTGGTCACACCACCAAGGAGGATTTGGTCTTTCGCAAGCTCTTGAGTTTGTTTACCCTCCTGGATTAGGAGGGCTTGGCGGATATTCACTTTGTATCATATCTATACTTTTATTTTAATAAATATATTAATTAATTTAATTTATCATTTAAGAATTTTTCAATCTCATCAAAAAATTCTCCATCCCATTGTTTAAATTCAAATAAAGTTTCAAATTCATCAGTTAAATTATCCGCAAGTTCATACAAACCTCCAGTACCTTGCCCTTCAATCATTTCACCGACAATACCATAAGGCTTATCCATTCTGCTAATATAGCTTATTGCAGAAACTACTTCAAAATGAGTTTCTTGCCAACTATGCTTTCCATTTCTAAATTCCATATTAATTTATTTATGTTTTATAAATCTATATTCTTTACGATAATAAGAACAAAATAACATATAAGTTCCACTCGCACCATTGAACGTTTACATTTTAAATGTTAATGTGGTCTGCTAAGGTTAAACTTATCCTATCCGCATGAGAGAGTAAATAATCTGCCATACATTGATATTCTGTTTGTGTTTCGTCATTAAAATCACTATCTAAAAACTTCTTTAATTCTTCCACGATTACTGGATAAACTAAATCGTAAGGTTCTTCACAATCTAATTCAATCATAAACAACTGACTGAATAAAAAGAATTGATATTCAGTATAGCCTTTAGTTTTTCGGTCTAACTCTCTATTGTAAGTACAAAGAGTTCCGTAGTTATATAAAGCAAACTCTTTAGCTTCTTCTAAAGAAACTTCTTTGCCTAAAATTTTTGATACTGTTTGTTGTAAATTCATGTCTTTAATAGTTTACTAATTTGGTTATTAATACATTCCCTGTTACTTCAAAATTATCTTCGTCTGTACCTGTATAATCAATGTAACTGTCTTCCCCCCAATCAGGTAATCTAAAATCTTCGTCTAACATAAGACCAACTTCTGTAAGCGAAAACTCTTCTGCTATTGCTCTTTCTATTCGCATATTAATATTATTTTCTACTATTGCAAACGGCTCTCCTAAACTTGATAATACATACATAATTTTTCCGTTTTTAAGGTTGTAATGCAATATAAATTCCTAATTCTTTAATGTAAACTGGGTCTAATTCAAATTGTCTTGCAATATCATACTCATTTTCGTATGCTTCTTGCACATCTTCTTCGACTAATGAAGCGTAGAAGTAGTTATTTTCTTTATCTTCTATTTCATTCATAGCTTCGTGGAATGTCATATCACTTGTGAGAAAAGTATCTTGACAAAGATTAAACTCTTCTATTGTCTGTTCTGCAAATTTTAGTGGTTTCATAATATATTTAATTCTTTTGCTTCATTAATTAACTCTTGCTCGGATAAATGACATATTGGAACCATTCCATCTCCTTTAAGTAAAGCATATAACAAAGATTTATCTCCTTGCATTAAATCTTGGTGTATGGTTTCAATGTAATTGTCTATTACAAGTTCTCTAACTATCTGTACTGCTTCTGCGTCAGAATTTAATTGTTGCACGTACTCAACTTCATCATCTATCATCCATTGCTCTGCATCATCAATTCTCTGTATTTGTTCGTTACCAACTTCATCTGTTGATAGTATTACTCCGTATTGTTCTAAGTTTCTGTTCATAATGTTTAATTTAAAAGTTGAGGTCTAAACTGTTGTATTTCTTCTCTTGTGGCTTCTCGTATTTCACTAATACTACAATTACCAAACATATCTGTTCTGTATTCATTACCACCATGTCTTTGTATTATAACGCCAATTTCATTATCATCGTTGATAACTACATGACCTAGCACAAAGGGGTCTAGTGTTTCTTCTTGTGCTTGTTCGTAATTGAACAAAGCATAATCTTTATAATTCAGTATCATAATTCTTCGTTTTTAATATTCATCAAACTCATATTCAACGTTATTAGTTGCTTCTATCACAAAACTATATAGTGGTGTTTGTAAATCATTTATATCACTAATAGTTCTACTCCTCATCCCTATAATATATTCTCCTTGTTGTAGGTTATCTAATACTCCTTGTGCAATATCATTTTCCACAGGAATTTCAGTATTCAATATACAAACTGTAAAATCAAAATACCCTTGTACGTTTAATTCAAGTGTCATATTATTCCTCATTTATTTCTGCCCACCTTTGAGCAAGTTCTAAAATATACTCTAATTGTGTATCTTCGAGTTCCTCATAAAACTCATCGTACTCATCAATCTCATCAGAAGAGTAAGATGATGGGTCGTATATTCTAACTGTACCTCCTCCCTCTCTAAATTCTTCCATTAAATGAGTTAATTTGCCTTTACTCTCTACATAAGGTGAGTGGTCTGCATCTACATCATAAAGAGCAAATTCGCCATGTTCTTTTATAATCTCGTTTATCTCATCTATGATAAACTGCTTGTCTGTTGTTTCTAAACCTGCACTTTCGTTTGGGTCTGTTTCTTCTGTGTAAATTGCCATAATTATTTTGTTTTTATTACACTACAAATATAAGTAATATCTAAGTAGTATTGTGTTAATGAGTTGTTAAATCTATAATCTCGGACTGTTTATTATAGAAAAATTTATACCCTTCTAATTTTCTACTTAAACGCCTATTTGAAAAAACATTCCCTTCTTTAATACAATCTTTAATATCTTCTATTTCAGCACTTCCAAAATCATGTGAAGAACCCCCTAAAATAATAGTATTATCATCTTTTATATTAAACCAGCCACCACCTTTAACATTTTCTTCCTTAGTACAAAGTTGTTTGTGGTAAGTACATTTAGACAAAATTAAATTATTACCTTCCACTATAAATTTATCGTAAACCATGTTGTTGTATTTTAAACTTTATAGTAATCGTCCGTATTTCTTAAAAACCAATTCCAATCATTCGCTGTGTTATGCAAATTATCCTCAAATTCGTGCAAAGTCATTGGAATAGTTCTGTATTTTATTGGCACTTCACCTTTACATCTAATTGTAAAAGTTCTGTTTGAATAGTTTGGTGTTGCTTTTATTTCTCTACCTGCTACTGTTTTCATAATATTTAGTTTTGAAAGTTAAACTCCAATTCTAATATAAGTTCCTGTTTGTCTTTTAAAGGTATTTGTTCTAATTCCTCTTTTGTGTGGTAATTAAGATAATCATCACAATCTTTGTGAGTAAACTCTCTTATTTCTTCTTCACTAAAGAAGCCTTTATTATCGTCTTTAATAATTTTGTTATACATAATGTTTTAGTTTTTATTACACTACAAATATAAGTAATATCTAAGTAGTATTGTGTTAATGGGTAGTTAAACTTTATACATCTTCTAAGTTACAGAAGAAATCCTCTTTTACAAAATCGTAATTGTCGTAATGTGCTTTAATATCATCATACGTTAGGTTGTCTATTACTTCTTCCGATTCTTCACCCTCACCTCTCAACTGGTCTTTAAAACGCTCTAAGAGTTCTTCTAATTCATTGTTGTTTAATTCATCTACACTCATAATTTTTCTGTTTTTGTTACACTACAAATATAAGTAATATCTAAGTAGTGTTGTGTTAATGGGTTGTTAAACTTTAATCTTTTTCTTCCGTTAAATCTTTTCCACACCAACGACAATAAGGTTGACTATTATCATCTATAAATGGTTCGCTATCATATATTAAACTATCTTTACAGCACATAATTATTAAATTACTCCTATTACATAATTCCAAGTATCGTGCGAAAATTCCATACTCTCCCTTTTAATAGTTCTATGATAATCACCATAACAAGTTATAACAATCTCATCATCTTCCATATTTTCAATCTCTTCCCAAATTTCTTTTTTATTTGAAATAAATTTATTTAAACTATCAAAATCTTGGAAATTATCTATGTTATAATTTATTTCTGTTTCAAAAAATTCTTCTTCATCCATTTTTGAATATTCTTCATATACATCCCCAAATTTACTAGCTGAATTTAAATATGGCGCATACATATTTGCATTATCTCTATTCCATAATTGCCAACCATCCTTTTTTCTGAAACTTTCAACATTCAACCCATACTTTTCTGCTAAATCTTTTGCATCTTCAAAATTTTCAAAACCTACAATAGCGTGTTTTAAGTTTCTAGGATAACCATTTGTCCCAGTTGTGGTTTCAATAATATCAAAACCCTCTTCTTCTGCAATATGTCTTAAATCTATTTCAATTTCAATATTATAAGGCTCAATGTCAAAAACATCTCCA
>LKMJ01004024.1_pt1 | contig 13788 bp, 16 predicted proteins | sample 643391 | NCBI WGS metagenome assembly LKMJ01 (sample SAMN04112250, study PRJNA286221) | soda lake metagenome | biome: soda lake; feature: Kulunda Steppe; material: water; isolation source: sample PL-Br10 brine of Picturesque Lake | place: Russia: Kulunda steppe | collected 2010-07
CTGAAGCATGATAAAGAGATAGCTCAACCAAGCAGGCCACAGCACAGGGCAACCCCCTATTCTGAAGCAGCAGTTAGCTATGGGCGTGGGCATGGGTAGGAGCAGTGCACTGGTGTACAATGAGAGTTACAAAATACTGCATTTGTGCAGAAAATGAATAACTTAGGTGTCATGCCCAGCAACAAAGGCACACAAAGGGAAGCCTAGCCAAAGAAACTGACTTTTAACTTAAAATTACTTAAATTTAAGAGAAAACTTGCTAGACAGATCGATGGGAGTGGGTCTGCATGCGGACCTGCACATTTGTGAGTGCATAGATGAGTCGCTGGGTGGCGTGTACATGTTGCATCTTGTACAAGTGTTGGTGAGTTGTTGCTCTTGCATATGCATGTGCACTTCTCCTTTACTTGCTGCATAGCCACAGCCTCAAGCAGCTCCCTCATGTAGTGCACTGTACAGCAGGCTGTATGCCATACTGCGAGGCTGCAAGCAGCCCTGTGCAGGATAGTAAGACCAATGAAAACCCTAATTTTCCACTTGTTGAGTTTCCATGAAAATGTGCTGGCGAAAATGTGGGCATGGATGATATGAGCATTGGAGGTCATGAGGCCAACAGAGACAATGTTCCTCTAAAAAGTTGCACAGATATGGGCATTTCCAAGGACTTCGGTTTAGCAAAAAAAATGAATTATGAAAAAACACATGTGACCGCAGAAATTTTTTGGGAATTCGAATTCCCAAAATTTTTGGGAAATGGGCATGGGCAAAAATTTTGCGTGTGACCGCACTTTTTTTGGTAACTCGAATTCCCAAAAAAACCCAAAATTTTTTGCGTGTGACCGCAGCCTAAATCAAGGCGAAACGCGGAAGATGGAGCAGAAAACGGAGGGACAGGCTCGCATCTGTCCTTTCCCCGGCCCCTCCGCTCACAGAAGGGGTCCAAGGACCCAAAGTGAGCACCCTGCGAGCTGGGGCCAGAACTCCTCTTTTTCACACACAGCTTGGCTGAGCTGACCTACAGTGTCACCTTTCTGCGGACACCAATCTGGACTGCACAACTCCACCGCCAGTCCAGGAGCAAGTTCCATCTTGCGATGCTCCCTGGCATCAAGCAGTTGCACACTATAGCACACTATAGCACACACCGCTCACCTTTCCATCTTGCGATGCTCCCTGGCATCAAGCAGTTGCACACTATAGCACACTATAGCACACTATAGCACACACCGCTCACCTTTCTTGGGCTTTTTTCTGCTGCTCCTCCTGGGAGGCCTTCCGGTCTTGCCACGCCTTAGCATGCTTGTCCTTACGCTTAGTCTGCACCAGTCACGCAAACCAGCACGGGTTTAGCACCGACAAGGGATAGGAGAAGCAGGATCCCGCGCGTCATGGATGAGGTCGTGAGCGATTCAAGCTGCATGGTGTGCTTGCAGGCAGCGTGAATGGAGCAAGCCCATGTTGGCACTATGTGGCCTGGTAGTAGCTACTGGTGGGTGGTAGCCAGCCAGCTAGCCATCAACAATGCACCTGCAGCCTACACAGCCAGCCAGCTAAAGCCAGGAACCCCATACACCCCCCTCAAATGATCGCACCCATGCATGTCTAGCAAGCCTTGCCATGCTCAGTTAGGGGAGCCTAGCACATGAATCGAGACCAGCCTAGCACATGAACCGAGACCTACCTAGCTTTACCATCACCCACAGCACAAGCATGCAGGCAAGAGCAGGCACGAGAAGACCAGGCCTCCTCCAGGAGTCCAAAGAAGTCCAAAAAGTCAGAGCAAGCTAAGCAACCACGCAGCCTGTGCTGTATCAGGCCGTACCAGCCTGGGCACGCGCTCTTTGCCACACTCGTGGCCCAAACACAAAATCAGAATGCATGAATGAATGCAGGCAAGCATGCACCTCCTTGTCAAGGCTCCGCCTCAACAGTGAACACCATTGACAAGTGAAAGCCACAAGTAGCAACCGTGGCTGACACAGTAGAGAGCCATGGATAAATGCAGGTGCGCTCGCACCTCCTTCTTGAGGCTCCGTCTCAACAGCTTGGGGTCGTCCAGCACCTTTTCCCCACCCGCGCGCGCCATGGCGTTCCGCCATGCTTCTGCTGCCAACTTGGCCTGTGCACACCAAGGGACAGACGCACCAAACAAGTCCTCTCAATGAGTATATACCCTCCAGACACTCGCACCCACATGCATGCGCACTCATGCACGCGCACTTACAGGCACACATATCCCCTAAACCAGCACCCCAAAAATGCATGTGCAGAGCAACTTTGTGCACCCTAAGAGCCTGAAGTATGGAGCTAGGTAAGAAAAGCAACAAGATGGCGCTCTGATAATACACCTTCGGATGACGTGCTTCTATCTTCAATGCCGGGACGCTTCCCAAAATCAAAAATTGTCGAAGCGGGGCATGGAGAAAGCTAGAGGCAGCATGCCATGCAAGCGACCACCTGTCCTCCCTACGAAGGACCTTCTCCTGGCTAAAGCCCGGAGGAAAACTCTCCAATTGGTCGCTGCTAAGAGCGGTTCCAAAAGGGTTACAGAAACTTGGATAGCAATCATCAAAATCTCGCAGGGGGTCAATCACGCAATAGACAATCGTGCATCATAATGATGGCAAGCCTAGCAGACAGGCGTGTCACGAATCTTAGCAAAGCAAGGTCTATCTCCTTGAAAATGCTTTAATACTATTTCTATAAAATTTGATCATACTCAAAAGCAAGCGTCTAGGTGCAGCTCCTGAAGTTGGATGTTCCCAAGTCCTCGCAGGTCATGCAAGCAGGTACACAAGTTCATCTAGCTCAGCTGTACCGTTACACTGGAGGTGGGTAAAACTATTTCTTTGTTCCTTACAGGTAAGGAACAAACAAATAATTTTACCCACCTCCAGGAGGTGGAGCACCGGCTCTCAGCAGCCAAGGTAGATTTCCCCGCCCAGAGGCGGAGTACCATCCCCCAGCGGGTGAGCTATTTTAGGACCTGTCTTGTGATGGCGCACCAGCCCCATCGTGGAGGCTGAGACCAAGACAGCAACAAGTAAGTAGCGTGCGAGGAAGTCCCTCGGGTGATTAGATTCTCATGCGCACTCCATTAGTACTTACGCTTCCACACACTAAGTTAGTCACCCACAATCATTACATTACGTAGTAAGGAAGAAAAAGCTCAATATAAGGCAAAGTAGGAACAACCAACAAGAACAGTTGAGATTTACATCATCATCATCCACAACATCATCATCATCATCATCATCAGGGATGTAAAAGTACGGTAGACGGTTTGCCGTACGATTAGGACGGGACGGCACCGTCCTTCGAGTTTTACCGTATTTTTGAAATTTTGGACCGTCTAGACGGTGAAAAACGGTTTGGTGTACGGTTTGGTCCTGGGATTTGGGGCCTGTACCAAAAGCAGCCTGTGCACCCCTTTTGCCCCACCCACTGCTGCACCATGCACGGCACAAGCGACAGTGGCCTCTACATGGTGCCATGCCAAGCTGCAGGAGCCAAGGGATGCCCCTGGATGGCAGGAGTGGCCTCACTTGCATGCGCATAAGCATATGCGCCGTGCTCCCTCACCCTTGCTTCACCCCGGTGTTGTCTCCAGGTTCTTGCTCGCGCGTATGTGGGTAGGCCTATGCCGAGGCCTGATGTGGGGGAAGTCCTCAGGCTTGGCCATGGCCAATTCACCGTACCGTTTATAGGGTCAGAAATCTTAAAAACGGCGTGGATTCACAACCCTGATCATCATCATCATCATCATCATCATCATCATCATCATCACCGTCAATTTAAACAGGAATGACCACCTTCAGCAGCAAAGACTGGCTGCCCATGTTGCTATCTAAACTGCCATGTATGCCATTGACATTATCATCATTATCACACGCTATAGCACCCATTTCCCACCTTCAAGTCCTCATCGCCATCTGCAGCCGCCGCTTCTCGTGCCTTAGCCTCAGCTGCCTCCAGCAGCTGCTGCTTGCTGAGCTTCTTCTTGCCATACTGGGGCCTGCGATTGAGGTAAATTGAAGGGACAGGTATGAGATAGGGTCAGATTTATGCAAAGAGGTAGGGGTTACAAGCCTGTACCTGCCACATTAGGGTCAGTGGTAGGGGGGCAGAGGCCCTCACTCAGGACCTGCAACTGTGTGAGTTGCAAAGATGGAGTTGAGTGCAACATGAGGTGTGCTTGATCAAGAACATCAAGGTGCACTTGAGGGTGGCACGAGCAGCACAGCCTCCATCGGCAGTGGCCACAAGATAGCAGTGCGCAAACTTGTGCGCACGTGTGTACGTGCACATACGTATGTACGTGTGCAAGGGCATTCCCGTGCGTTACTGCAACAGCATGCCAGCGTGGAGGAGAGCTAGACACATGGGCGCTTTCCCCTGGCAGCATCTGCCATTGTTGTCAGTTCCTAGGTTCGCAAGTATGGTGTGTCTGATATAATCAGGCAGGCTAGCAGTCGCACTGCTTAACTGAAGGCCCTGTTCCAAGGTCCGTGAGCATGGTATGTCTGATGTTATCAGGCAGGGTAGGTGCACAATGGCTGTGAGTACCTACAGGGTCAGAGTTGTAGGCAGGGCAGCTGGGCAGAAGGCAAGGGATCATTTATTTATGAGACAAAAATCACTTCCAAGGAGGAGAAGCTCCAGGAGAAGCCCTCTGGGCTGGAACCCACGGAAGCCATGGGTGGTTTGTGCAGCAGAGGCCATGTTCTGAATAAATGACATGCCATACTGTTACCAGGAATTTTGGGAATTATGTGCAATTGACTTAAAACCTGACCCATTGCACTCTCTCTCGCAACCTGCCAGTAGTAACTAACATTACTTTCTTGAGCTTGCAAGGATTGTAAGTTGAGCCCCTGCGCCACCCGGCCCCTCAATCATGCTCCACACGCTCCCCTCAACAATGCTCCACACGCTCAAAAGGGCAAAGGGCATGTTTTGGCATGGATTGCAATACATGGGCGCAAACGAAGGGCTAAGGCAGCCCTGGGAACCAGATTGGCGCGGCCACCAGCTCAAAGCCGATGAAAAGGGAGCATTGCCGCAAGGCTTTGGGGAAGGCTAATAAGGCTGTAGAGGTCCAATCCCAACAGTCCATTCTTCCCATGTGCTTTGAGTGCAGCGCTGTCTATGCGGCCGTCCAACAGTGCATAACACGCGGTGCCTGCACTTCAAGTAGACAGTGCACAACACGCGGTGCCTGCACTTCAAGTAGACAGTGCATAACACGCGGTGCCTGCACATCAAGTAGACAGTGCATAACACGCGGTGCCTGCACTTCAAGTAGACACTTTTGGCATTGCAGAGAAGCTCAGAGCAAGCAGCTCAATGGTTGCCCATGCCTTACAAAGCTCAATGGTTGCCCATGCCTTACAGAGCCAGCTCAGAGCAAGCAGCTCAATGGTTGCCCATGCCTTACAAAGCAGCATTGGCTCAGGTTCTGGGCGTGCAGTGGGCAGAGGGTGCATACGCACAGCAGCTATGCATAAGCATCTTTCAAAAAATGGCCAGACCTCTTACTTGCAAGCCAGTTTATGTAAATATTTTGGGTCCTCAGAAGGTTAAGAAGTCCCAAGATAAGAGGATCAGTTCATGACGCAATGCCCCTTGCACAGTACATGACATTATCCCACGTCCTCACAGGTTAAAGGAGTAGCAAGATAAGAGCAGTACAGTACATGAGGTGATGCCTCATTGCCCTCTGCACATTCCCTGACGCCTCGTTGACTTCTGCGCATTCCCAGACAGAGTACTGAAGCCATATGCTGGGAATCAGAAGTGACCCGGCATGCACTGGTCTAAGGGAATGGAGGAATGGCATTGTATGTGTTTGTTTTGGGGAGGGAGCAACCATTGGGAGGTGCTTCCATGTCATTTCGCCGACCAGGAGCTGATCAAAAGCTAGCTCAGCTTCCCCATGACCCAGGCATTTATCTTTTGCACCTTGCTAAGCTGTGGACCAGCCCCAATAAGACTGAGATGCATGCCCGTTACGAATGAGCTGTGCCATTATCACAAGCAGGCTGAAGTGGAGGAGGTTCAACCATATGGGAACCACAACTGGCAGGATTGCGGTGATATGCTCGCAAGATCCACATCTCTTCGCGCAACTCACTTTTTGTCTTCAAACTCAATACGGGCAAACTGGAAGTCCGAGTCCTCTCCCTGCTTTTGCTGGGCTTTGTCAGTATGCGTGCGCCGTGATGTTGAAGGCTGGTGCTCCTCTTGTGATGCCTCAGCTTCTCCCTTTCTCTTACCCTTGAGCCCTTGATCATTAGGCACTCCTCCCTTCCTGCAGGCCATCGTACATTATTACTTCGTTGCTAAAAGGTGAAAAGCTCATATACCAGAGAGCACCTGCAGCAGGCTAGGACATAGCTTACAAAGATACAAACAATGCATGTATGATCTCTTGATGATCCCAGATACAAGCGCAGACAACATAGATGATGATCCTAGGTACAAACTCCGTACACTTCGTGCTTGGGCTTTGCTCATCTTGGCCACATCAGTCAGGTGCATCAATGTGTGGCAGAATGGTGTGCTGCATCACTCATGGGGAGTTGCAGAGCCCAACTATAACCTTGACACTTGGTTCAGCAGCATGGGCTGAAACCTTGAGAAGAACCAGAATGCACATGTAGCACCCTCGGAGAGGGCACCACTCACTTCTTGTTCCCTCCGCCTTGCTGCTGCTGCTGTTCCTGCTGCTTGTGCTTGGCGTTCTCTTGCAGCGTTTTCTGTCGCCATTCCTTGGCCTCTTTGGCCACTTGCTTCTTATCTTTGCGCCCACCTCGCAGCATTTGCACGTCCTGCAGGTGCACATGCGCAACAAACGCCCATAAAATGTTGGTGAACAGAAACAAGTGAACCCATGCGATAGCCACATTATATACACGCTGCTTGCAAAGGTGCTGTCACCAGAGCAGTGCAATGCATGCTACCAACCTTTTGTGCACGCAAGCCAGGACAGCCAACGAGTGCTGTCTTCACAAGCGCCTAAGTGGCTACTTACACACCCAAGGACCATAGACAGCTTCTTGCTGCACATCGCAAGCATCAAATTTCGTCTCTGTTCCTTTGGTGAACAACTGCAGGCTGCAGAGCGCAACTTGCCGCGTTTGAGCAAGCATCAAGCGCGCATGCTTCCCACTGCAAAGGATGCTGCATGCTGGCAATCTCACAGGTGACAAAATAAGTTTGCATGGACACAGACACGCAAACATGTAAGCCTTTCAGGTGTACACAGCCAAACAAAACACATCCTGCCTCGTCAGGTTCATATGCACATCGCCACCTGCTGGCATGGCATGTGAGCACCCTAGCGTGCCCGAGCATGCCCGTGCAGTGAACACACAGCATGGATGAATCACCCGTGACTGCTGTGATTGCATCAGACCGGTTTCCTGCCCAGAGCAAGGGGCCTAACGCAAGGGGCCGGTAAGCTTGACTGTCCGTTCCCCTATCTCCGCCAATTGCCCACCTCTATCTTTTTATGCAGCCTTGCTTGCAACTCCGCCCTGGAGCAGTTGCTACTGCTTCCCAAGTTGGCAGCTGTTTGGGCTGAACTCCCAGGCCCTGGCTGCGCCTCCCCCTCCTCTTCCCCCTCATCGCTGCTGCTGCCGCCTTCCCCAGCATCGGGATCGAGCTTCCTGCGTTTGTTGGCTTTGGCCTGCTTCTTAAAATCCTGTTTGGCAGCCGCTTTCTGCTGCTTGGGCAAAAACCTGAGCTCGACGTGCTCCTGGTCGCCCGCGCGGTAATACTTTGCGGGGATGAGCTCCACCAGCTGGTCGAAGAACTTTTGATGCGACACAAATAGGTCCGCCATATTTCTTATGCAAGTACGTCCAATGTCCTGCATGATGAGTGCCGGTAGAGCCCTAGCATGTAAGCATTTTTGCGTCTTGAAACTGTAAGAAATCCTCATCCAATCAAGTTCAAACTATTCAAAGACATTCTCATGATCCTGCAGCATCAGGCCCATGGCAGCTGCCATGGTCAGCGTAGCAGGCAGCACGGGGAGCTTGCACCTAGAGGTGCACCCACAGGTGCATCCAGGCTACTTTTGAAGCCCATCAGCAAGAAGTGCCGTTTGCTTTGTGCATCAGCCGGCAGCAGCGCGTCCCCTGTGATAGAGCCCGCCCTGAAAGAGGCAGCTGCATTTGCGCCTGCCACTGTCGCCAACCTGGGACCTGGTTATGATTGGATGGGCTGCGCTGTAGAGGTATGATAACCAAATAGTCTAGCACTTGTAAGCTGCCTGTTGTGCTGATGCACCATTATGATGCTCTGAACAAATGCCTGATGCGTGAGCCCAGAGGATGCGGGAAGTAGTCGATCTGTGTATAGGATCTGATTAAACTGTGAACCTCAGTACAAAATGACTTTGCACAAGGCTACTCCATGCTGCCTCACCCTGAAGGCTTGCATGCTTACTGGTCTGTGCGGGCTAACTTGCAGGGCGGAGGCGACGTAGTGGTTGCTCGTGTCCTGCCAGATAAGCCAGGCCAGGTTGTGATAGACAAGATTGATGGCGACAATGGTCGGCTCACCCTGGACCCCACCAAAAACTGCATAGGCATTGCAGCCTACGAGACGCTGAAGCTCCTTGGCAGTGTGTCATGCGGGGTGTCGCTTACATTACAAAAGGTAAGGGATACAGAGCAGTGGGCTGAAGACAGGAAATAAAGGGCACTCCTTTGTGTGCACACCTAGACAGAATAGATGTGATGATACACAAACTTGGAAGAATGCAAGGGAAGCAGCGCAATAAATGCACATGCCAAGCTTTGATGTGGGACGCTGATGCTTTAAGTAGGCATGGACATCCCTGCATGATTGTTGAGTATCCCTCTGATACTCATTTGCTTACGCTCTACTTCGGCTTCTCAAGCACAACTGCTTGCGCTACTTCTCAAGCGCATGTCAGCTGCAGTGCCCCAAAAGCAAAGCCAAAGGCTGTGCCTTACCTGCAGGAGAAAGGAATCACCTACCTTGATGCACCAGCAATGTTTGCTGCTCCTTTGGCACTTCCATGTTGCACATTACCTGCTGTTGCACCTGTTCATCAATTAGAGAGACAACTAGCTACCAAACACGTTGCCGGTTGGCACCAAATATTTTTACGTGCGCTCTCAATCGCTGAACTTCTTGCTGTTTCCCTCGTCATCCATGCACAAGAAGTGGAGCGGCAGCTTCCTTGACTCTGTTGGCGTGCGCGCTTTGTCAGGCAAATGTGCCTGCCTGCACACCAAGAAGCCCGCAGGGCCTGCCCCTGGGGCCTCAACCTGAACTTGAAAGACTCCAGCTGAACCCCTCACAAGAATTGCTAGCATATGGGTGAACTCGTAGCACTCCAGCTCAATGTCTCACCAAGAATTGCTAGCATGGGTGAACTCGTAGCACTCCAGCTCAATGTCTCACCAAGAATTGCTAGCATGGGTGAACTCGTAGCACTCCAGCTCAATGTCTCACCAAGAATTGCTTGCATGGGTGAACTCGTAGCACTCCAGCTCAATGTCTCACCAAGAATTGCTTGCATATGGGTGAACTCGTAGCACTCCAGCTCAATGTCTCACCAAGAATTGCTAGCATGGGTGTCCGGGTGAAACGGCAGGTTGTGGTCACTGCAGGCTTGATTGGCGGCAACTCGCTGCTACTGCCGCAGCCGCAGCCGCAGGGGGAAAAATGCCCCAGACAGGGCCGCAGATGTGCATGCCAGTTTGGGGTATCCGACCCAGGCCCCTCTGCAGCACATGCGCTCGCGCGCTACGCCCACAATCAGGACACCTCATCCATGGTGCACGGACAATCTGCGCCCTCGGCAGCGCATGCCCTGGCTTTTTCAATCCAGCCTGGGCACCAATATGGTAGGGCTTGCACGTGTTTGTGACACAGCAATCAGCGCTTGTGGTGAACACTCGGGCCATGACTGCGTGCCACGTGCGCGCTGCAGAGCCTGCGGCTGGGCTCTGGCCCAAGCGCCAGAACGTGGACTTTTATGAGGGAAGTTGTTGATGAAGGGCTTCAACTGCATGCCACGTTCGCGCTGCAGGGCCTGCCCCTGGGCTCCGGTCTGGGCTCCTCTGCTGCCAGCGCTGCAGCAGCAGCGTGGGCGGTGAATGGCCTGTTTGGCAAGGCGGCCATCAGCAAGCAGGAGCTCATCGTGGCCGGCCTGGAGGCGGAGGCCGCAGTGTCGGGCTACCATGCAGACAACGTGGGCCCTTCCCTCATGGGCGGCTTCATCCTCATCAGGTGTGTGCGCTGGCAGTGCCCCGAAGCTGCGGCATCCCCTGGCTTCCACAACCCCCATCAGGCGTGCGCTGTGAGTGCCCCAAAGCTGCGGCATCCCCTGGCTTCCACCGCCCCCATCCCCTGGCTTCCACCGCCCCCATCAGGCGTGCGCTGGGTGGGCACCCCGCGCTGCGCACCACCAGGCATGAGCTGAGCACAGCATCTCCTGTGGGCCCTGCTTGAATCCCTCACATCAGGCCCACCGCTCAAATCCCTCGCATCAGGGCCTGTGCTCAAATCCCTCACATTAGGCCCTATGCTCACATCCCTTAAATCCCTTACAAGTTTTGCACTGTACCAGGTGCGTCGTACCTGGTGCGTCCCTAACTTGTTGCGTCATTGACGGGCCTGCTCAGAGTCTTTTGTGGACTGCAACCAACACACACTGAGCTCAAGACCATGCATGCACTGCACCACATGCTGAGCTCAAGACCATGCATGCACTGCACCACACACTGAGCTCAAGACCATGCATGCACTGCACCGCATGCTGAGCTCAAGACCATGCATGTACTGCACCGCACGCTGAGCTCAAGACCATGCCTGCACTGCACCGCACGCTGAGCTCAAGACCATGCATGCACTACAACGCACGCTGAGCTCAAGACCATGCATGCACTGCCGTGCGCCCTACTGAACACAAGAGCCTTTTATCAACAAGTCCTATCCTTGCTCGACTTCGGGTTCCTTATGTATAATGGCCATGTCCTTTCGTATGATGCCCCTTGTCCTTCTGTGCAGTAGATATTCCATGGAGTAACCCTTATTCCTTACAGAAAGTTGCATGGATCTTCATGCATGCCTGTGTGGAAGAATGATGGCATGCCTGTGTTGTTGAAGTTTTACGGAACAGGCTTGCAGAGGAGAGGCCTCAAGTGCCTACATAGATGCATCGTTCTGTGTGTGAGGCCTTGCAGCACTGCCCAAAGCTTGGACAGGGGCATTGCACGCAGCCTGAGGTCGCTCCTGTTCTAGGCCTGCACGTAAGGCAGATTGCCTTCCTGTAAAGATCCTGATGGTGTTATGGCATTGAGCCTGATTGCAGGACTGGGCAGAGCCTAAGTGAAGCCTCCGTTAGAAAGCAAGCTGCATCAAAGCTTTCTCACTTCATTACAGTTGCTGATGCACAGGTTTGCAATTAACATCAGGGAGCCTTCAGGGTCGAACGTAAGGCAGGCTCATAGCCTCAAATGTACATATCAATAAGCCTGGTGCATCAGTCAAGCACCGCGCTTCAAGCGGTCCTTCAATCACATTCCAAATGTTAAGTCTATGCATCACTCTGTGAGTGAGCCTCGCTGCGAGTTGTAAGCCCTGTCTACTTTGTGTTAGAAAAATGGGCGAGAAAATGGAAGTTCCAGAGATAATCTGTGGGAATTTTGGGCACAACGCTACACAGCTCTTCAACCGCATGCACCTCACACAAGCATACACAAAATATCCATGCAACCTACTCGGGATCTTAAGTGAATTGTCTCACGCATTTAATTACTAGCATTTATGAGCGAGTAAGAAAAGAGGGCAAGGATGGCACGTGTTTGTACATTTTTATGAGCTCTTATATTTGCCTTGTTTATGCATAAAAAGCTAGTCTACTGATAAAACTTAAACTGTTGCACATGGAAAATATGCACACTGCTGTGCAATTATGGTTTTGTCCGTCTCTTCACTGCCACTTGTCCACTGGCTGGCGTGAAACAGGAGCTGCACTCCTGGGGAACCGTTGCAGCTGCTGCAGCTGCCTTACGGAGGCAAGGACAACCTTTACTTTGTGCTTGTTAACCCTGTGTTTGAGGCACCCACGAAAGAGGTGAGCTGCAGGCTGACAGGGCCTAGTGCACGCCTGTGCTTTACTTGCTTGCATGTTGACCGCTCAACCAGTCTTGGTGGCCATTCAGCCACTCAACCAGCCCCTCTCTGCTCTGGAATCTTCATGGATGTGTGTTGTTTCAGTCTTACGGAGATCGACTCTTCAGGAACCTATCTGCCAAGATGCTGAGCTGTAGCATTGTGAACACCTGTAAGCCTTACACTCTACGCTGGACAAGTGATTTATGCACCTAGGGCACAGGCTTTGGTGAAGTAGCCCTTCTCTGGCAGGCACAGCAACGTGACCTTCTTTTTCCAATCTGCAACACAGATGCGTGCTGTGCTGCCAAAGGAAGTGCCCATGAAGTCGCTCATCAACAATTGCTGCCAAGGCGGTTCTTTGGTGAGTGTCCTCCCCTGAGTGCACTCACTTCTTGTTGGTAAGATCTTGAATTGAGACTCTTGATAGAACTGGTCCCAGGTCTTTTGGGGTGACTAGGGCAATTTTTGGAGGCTGCAGTAATGTGATAGTGTTGATGTTTGCCTGCAGTGGCTGTGACTGGTACCATTTCCTTCATTGGCAAGGTGATTGTACTTAGATGTTAACCTTCTTGTGCATCTGTGACATAAACGGTTGGACTTCTTCTGAGCTACTCAGAAGAGCGCACACAAGCGCAGATGTCAACCCTTCATTTTAAGTGTGCGAGGGGCTGGAACTGAATGGAGGCTCAGCTTGCTCAGCTTTCAAGCTCATGGCGGCCCATTTATTTTGAGAGGATGTGTAAAAAGGGTGCTCCAGTCCGCCAGAGAGACTCGCCAAGACTCGGCGAGACTCGTTGTAGATGGGTAGGGCCTAGATGGGAGATTATCGTTAGAACAGTGTTTTTCACAGGTGCGTCCTTTCGTTCAAGGAAATTTTTTGGTACTAACATATGATTTAAACAAATTACTTTAACAGGTCCAGGCATCCTAAAGGCCGGGGTGAGTCACAGGCTGTTCTGTCCTCTCGCCCTCTTATCAACATAGCTGCTCAATCCTAAGCTTTGTATTCATCTTATTCCGCAAGGAGCTGCAGGTTGGACTCCAAAGCGCCCACAGAGAAGTCCTTGTTGTTGCAGCATGGAAATCAGCTTCCAAGCATGCTCCAGAGCAAGCCTTGAGCAGTGCTTGGTGTACATCTGGCCCCACACTGATCAGTTTTACTCATAGGCACAAGTTGTGGAAGCACAAATAGCAGCCGCACCATGGCAAGGGTGGGGAAGCCGTGCATGGAAGCCAACAGGTGCAAGAAGTTGACGTATTGAATGGTGGGGTCTGAGGTGCCTGCTGCTGCCAAGTGCTCTCCTTCCCTTTCTCCTTCCATTCTTTCACACAATCGAAGACACATTGGCAGGAGTGCTAGCTCCCTAAAAGGATTGATAGCCCATCACCCTGCCAGTCATGTCCAAGCTCATCACATCATCATAATCCTCATCGTCCCACGCCACCTGGTCTCTCATGGTAAAATCATCTTAGGCCGCGGTCACACACATTTTTTTCACTTTTTTTTCACTTTTTTTTCACTCGACCCAAAAAAAAGTGAAAAAAATCGCGGTCACACACGAAAAATTTTCCAACCCCAAAATTTTTTTCACTTTTTAATTCAAACCCCCAAAGTGCACTTTTCAC
>LKMJ01004027.1_pt1 | contig 13783 bp, 11 predicted proteins | sample 643391 | NCBI WGS metagenome assembly LKMJ01 (sample SAMN04112250, study PRJNA286221) | soda lake metagenome | biome: soda lake; feature: Kulunda Steppe; material: water; isolation source: sample PL-Br10 brine of Picturesque Lake | place: Russia: Kulunda steppe | collected 2010-07
ACGGATTTCGCTGTGACGCAAACTACTAATGCGATGGGGGAGCGAATACGGACGAGTATCGATTATGGATTTCGAGACGAGCGCCGAACACTCGATGATCGCCTCGACGGCGACCGAGATCGCCACGGAGTTCGGCCCAGAATACTGGCGAGAGAAAGAGGAACGCGGGGAGTTCGCGGCGGAGTTCTGGGACGAACTCGGCGAGGCCGGCTTCCACGGGCTGCTCGTCCCCGAGGAGTACGACGGCGCCGGCATGGGAATGGCCGAACTCGGCCTCGCCATGGAGACGCTGTGTGCGGAGGGCTGTGGGATGGCCGGCACGTGGTATCTGGTGTTGACCGCCGGGATGGCGGCCGTCGGGCTGAACGCCCACGGGACCGACGAACAGAAAGAGACGTACCTGACCGACATCGCGACCGGCGATCGGAACTTCTCGATCGGGATCACCGAACCGGAGGCCGGAACCAACACGCTCAACGTCGCTACCCGCGCAGAGAAGGACCGCGATGCGTACGTTCTCAACGGCCAGAAAGCCTGGATCACCTTCTCCGATCGAGCCGACGATATGATCCTCGTCACGCGGACGACGCCTCTCGAAGCGGTCGATCGCGACACGGAGGGAATCAGTCTCTTCATCGTCGATATGGACTCGCCCGGGATCGACGTTTCGCCGATCGAGAAACACGCGATGAACTACTCGAAATCCTGTGAAGTGTTCATCGAGAACGTCCGCGTACCCGAGGAGAACCTCCTCGGCGAGCGCGACGAGGGGTGGTGGGCGCTCGTCGACATGCTCAACCCCGAACGGATCGGGTTCGCGGCCGCCGGAACGGGCATCGGAAAACTCGCCGCGGACGCCGCCATCGAGTACGCCAACGACAGGGAGGTCTTCGGCGCGCCGATCGGCACCCACCAGGCGGTTTCGTTCCCGATCACGAAGCCCTACGCCAGACTCGAGACGGCGGCGTTGATGCGGAAGAAAGCCGAGTGGCTCTACGATCGGGGTGAACCCTGCGGTTACGAGACGAACGTAGCGAAGGCGACGGCGGTCGAGGCCGGTATCGAGACGGTCAAACAGTCGATGCAGGCGTTCGGCGGCTGGGGATACGCCAAAGAGTACGACATCGAACGCTGGTGGCGCGAGATCAACCTGATCCGGCTGGCGCCCGTCTCCCAGCAGATGGCCTACAACCACATCAGCAGAGAGATCGGATTCCCGAAATCGTACTGATCATGATTGTAACTGAACGCTCCACCGGAGAACGACGATGAGAGTACGCGTCGACGACGAGATGGACGAAGAGACTGCCCGAGCGCTCGCGGAGGCGCTCGTCGAGCGCTTCGAGGACGACGTGACCGTCGTCTCGCCCGCGGGAACGGAACTCGGAGCGGCGAGCTACGACGGCCAGCCCGAGGCGCCGGCCGATACCGACGGTGAACGGAGGTCGGGAGCGGATCCGGATCTCGGGCCGACCGAACGCGAAGCGAAGCTGTGGGAGGAGATCGAGGAGATCCACTCCGGCGGCAAACAGAAGTACAAAGACCAGCTCCCCGAACAGGGGAAGTTGTTCGTCAGGGACCGCCTGGAGCTCTGGTTCGGGGCCGACGGACGCTCGGGTGACGGCGACGGCTTCCTCTTCGAAGATGGAACCTTCGCGGAGTTCGACGCCGACGACGTGTTGCCGGCCGACGGACTCATCACCGGCGCCGCCGAGTTCGAGGGCCGGGACGTCCACTTCATGGCCAACGATTACACGGTCAAGCGAGGGAGCATGGCCGCAAGGGGCGTCGAGAAGTTCCTCCGGATGCAACAGCGCGCCCTGAAGACGGGCAAGCCGGTGTTGTATCTCATGGATTCTTCGGGCGGTCGGATAGACCAGCAGACGGGCTTTTTCGCCAACCGGGAGGGAATCGGCAAGTATTACTACAACCACTCGATGCTCTCGGGACGGGTGCCGCAGATCTGTGTGCTGTACGGCCCCTGTATCGCCGGGGCGGCCTACACACCCGTCTTCGCGGATTTCACCGTCATGGTCCGCGGGATGAGTTCGATGGCGATCGCGAGTCCCCGGATGGTCGAGATGGTCACCGGCGAGGAGATCAGCCTCGAGGAACTCGGCGGCCCCGACGTCCACGCGAGGTACTCCGGGAGCGCCGACCTCGTCGCCGACGACGAAGAGCACGCGCGCGAGCTCGTCGCACAGCTGATCGGTTATCTCCCCGACAACAGCGACGGTAAACCGCCGCGAACCGACGGTAAACCGCCCGCGAACCCGCCCGAGGAGATCGACGGCGTCATCCCACAGGAGCCGAACCGCGGCTACGACATGGTCGATCTCATCGATCGAATCGTCGACGCCGACTCGTGGTTCGAACTCAAACCCGAGTACGGCAAGGAGATCCTGACGGGATTCGCCCGGGTCGACGGCCGGGCGATCGGCATCGTCGCAAACCAGCCCGCCCAGCGTGCCGGCGCGATCTTCCCCGACGCCGCCGAGAAGGCCGCGGGTTTCATCTGGACGTGTGATGCGTACAATATCCCGCTTTTGTATCTCACGGACACGCCGGGCTTTATGGCCGGCTCACAGGTCGAAAAGGAGGGGATCTTAGAGCAGGGCAAGAAGATGATCTATGCGACCTCTTCGGCGACGGTGCCGAAACAGTGTGTCGTCGTCCGGAAGGCCTACGGCGCCGGCATCTACGCGATGTCCGGTCCGGCGTACGATCCCGAGTCGACGATCGCGTTGCCCTCCGGTGAGATCGCGATTATGGGCCCCGAGGCGGCGATCAACGCCGTTTACGCACGGAAACTCGCCGAGATCGACGACGAGGAGGAGCGAAAGCGAACCGAAAGGGAGCTCCGCGAACAGTTCCGCGAGGACATCGACGCCCGCCGGATGGCGAGTGAAGTCGTCATCGACGAGGTGATCCCGCCGAGCACGCTCCGCGAGGAGCTTTCGAACCGGTTTGACTTTTATGAGGGCATCGAAAAGGACCTGCCCGACAAGAAACACGGGACCGTCCTGTAAGCGGGTACCACGACAATGACCGGAAAATACTACGAGGAATTCGAGGTCGGCGAGACCATCGAACACGACAAACGGCGCACCATCTCGGAGGCTGACAACCAGGCCTTCTGCGATATGACGATGAACCAACAGCCGCTGCATCTCGACGCCGAGTTCGCCGCTGAGACGCAGTTCGGCGAACGGCTCGTCAACGGGCTGTATACGGTGGCTCTCGGGACTGGATTGACGATCCCCGATACGACCGACGGAACCATCGTCGCTAACCTCTCGTATGACGACGTCGAGCACCCGAATCCCGTCTTCCACGGGGACACTATCCGGGTGCAGTCGACGGTGACCGACAAACGGGAGACGAGCGACGGCGAGCGCGGGATCGTTACGATGCACGTCGAGATCTTCAAAGTGAACGACCCGGATGAACCGCTCGTCTGTTCGTTCGACCGGACGGTGATGTCGCTGAAGCGGCCAGATAACGGGTAGCGCGTTCCCAGACGTAGCAAGGCTGACATATCGGCGCTGTGAGCCGCCGCGAGTCGACCGCTCCGAAGGGCATCCCGAATCGGCCGACGGCGAACGATCAGCGTAACAGGGATAACCCTGTTATCATCGCTGACCGGCGTCGTGACGTTCTTTTCTCGGAGAAAGCGGACCGAATTTCGATCGTTCGAACCGACGCCGTCGGCTCGCTCAAGCTGACACGAGCGTTTCCTGGTAGGCGCCGTAGTGATCTTCGAAGACGGCCATGATCTCGCCCATCGTCGCGTACGCCTTGACGGCCTCGATGATCGGCGGCATGACGTTCTCGTCGGCTTCGATCGTCTCCGAGAGCGCCTCGAGGGCGTCCTCGACGGCCTCGTCGTCGCGTTCGGCTTTGACTCTCTCGAGACGATCGAGCTGTTTCTCGCGGACGGAGCTGTCGACCTTGAGGATATCGGGGTTCGTATCCTCTTCGATCTCGTATTCGTTCACGCCGACGACGGTCTCTTCGCCCGCGTCGACGCGCTTTTGATATTCGTAGGCGGCCTCCTGTATCTCCCGGTGGAAGTAGCCGTCCGGAATCCCCTTGAGGACGCCATCACGGACGGAGCCGTCGCCCATCTCTTTGATCTCCTCGAGGTACTCCATGATCTCCGCTTCCAGTTCGTTGGTGAGCTTTTCGATGGCGAAGCTGCCGCCCATCGGATCGACGATGTCCGCGGCGCCGGACTCCTCGGCGATGATCTGTTGGGTCCGCAACGCGACTCTGACGGCCTCCTCGCTGGGCAATGCGAGCGCCTCGTCGTAGCTGTTCGTGTGCAGCGACTGGGTGCCGCCCATCACGGCCGCGAGCGCCTGGATCGTCGTTCGGACGATGTTGTTCAGCGGCTGTTGGGCGGTGAGCGACTGTCCCGCCGTCTGGGTGTGGAACTTCAGTCGCTTCGCTTCCTCGGTTTCGGCGCCGTACCACTCTTCCATCACGCGGGCGTAGATGCGACGGCAGGCGCGGAACTTCGCGATCTCCTCGAAGATGGAGTTGTGAGAGTTGAAGAAAAACGAAAAAAGCGGGGCGAACTCGTCGACGTCCAGCCCGCGATCCAGACAGTCCTCGGCGTAGGCGAAGCCGTCGGCGAGCGTGAAGGCGGCTTCCTGAATCGCCGTCGAGCCGGCCTCGCGGATGTGATACCCCGAGATCGAGACGGGGTGGAACTTCGGCGTCTCTTCGATCGCGAACTCGATAGTGTCGGTGACGACGTCCAGTGAGGGTTCGGGAGGGATCACCCACTCCTTCTGGGCGATGAACTCCTTGAGCATGTCGTTCTGGAGCGTCCCGCGGATCTCCTCGCGCGGAACGCCCTTCTGGTCGGCCAGCGCGATGTACATCGCGTAGATGACGGGTGCGGAGGGGTTGATTGTAAAGGAGGTCGAGACTTCGCCGATGTCGATGCCGTCGAAGAGAATCTCCATATCCCGTAGCGTGTCGACGGCGACGCCCTCCTTGCCGACCTCGCCTTCGCTCATTTTGTGATCGGAGTCGAGTCCCATGAGGCTGGGCATATCGAAGGCGGTCGAAAGTCCCGTCTGTCCCTCGTCTGTGAGGTAGTGGAACCGTTCGTTGGTTTCTTCGGCCGTGCCGAACCCGGCGAACTGTCGCATCGTCCAGGTTCGCCCCCGGTACATCGTGGGGTAGACACCACGGGTGTAGGGCGGATCGCCGGGGAAGCTGATGTCCTCCTCGAAGTCGATATCGGCGATGTCCTCGGGCGTGTAGAGCCGATCGACTTCGTGATTCGAGACGGTCACGAATCGGTCTTTTCGTTCGCCGTTTTCCAGGAACGGTTCGAGCGTTTCCGTCTCCCACTCCGCGCGGCTGTCGCGGATCGTTTCCAGATCGTCCTCGCCGAACATGGAGCCATAGACGGCGTCTGCCCGCAAAAGCGTTGTTGTACCTGTATCGTTTCGTACAGATCTGTCGATGCCGCGGCGAATAGTCTCGTCCGTGCCCGAAAACGTTCGCCGTTCGATCCGGTCGCCCGCCCGCCTTCGGAACGTTTTCGTTCACTCGCGAGTCGCGGTACTCCCCCTCGGTTCGGAACGTTTAATCGCGGGGTGTACGAACACGCGGCAATGACACGCGATGTAGACTCCGTCTCTCGAGTCGGTGTCGTCGGGGCGGGAACGATGGGAAGCGGTATCGCACAGGTCTCCGCCGCGTCGGGCTACGACGTCGTGATGCGCGATATCGAGCCCGAGTACGTCGAGGGTGGCTTCGAGACGATCGAAGACAGCCTCGGCCGGCTCGCGGAACGCGGCGAGTTCACCGAAGACGAGGCCGACTCGATACGGGATCGGATCGCGGGAACGACGGACCTCGAGGACCTCGCCGACTGTGACGTCATCGTCGAGGCCGCCCTCGAAAACATCGACGTCAAACGGGAGATCTTTGCCGAACTCGACGAGATCGCTGCCGGGGACGCGGTACTGGCGACGAACACGTCGACGCTTTCGATCACGACGATCGCGGCCGCCACCGATCGTCCCGGATCGGTCGTCGGGCTGCATTTTATGAACCCGGTGCCGATCATGGAGGGCGTCGAGGTGGTCACCGGCGAGAAGACCGACGCCGAGACCGCCGAATTCGCCCACGCCTTCGCCGAGGACCTCGGCAAGGAGACGTGGGAATCCGACGACAAGCCCGGGTTCGTCTCGAATCGGATCCTGATGCCGTGGGTCAACGAGGGCATCCGCGCGTTTGACGAGGGCGTCGCCACGAAGGAAGACATCGACCGCGGGATGAAACTCGGCACGAACGTCCCGATGGGGCCGCTCGAACTCGCCGATCACATCGGGCTGGACATCTGTCTGCACGCGACCGAGACGCTCCACGAGGAGCTCGGGGATCGATACAAGCCGGCGTATCTCCTCAAACGGAAGGTCGAGGCAGGCGATCTCGGTAAGAAGACCGGCAAAGGGTTCTATACCTACGATTGATCGAACGGTCGCTCATTCTCTCAGGTGTCTGGCGATGATCTCCTTTTGTATCTCGGAGGTCCCCTCGTAGATCGTCGTGATCTTCGCATCCCGGTAGTACCGTTCGACCTCGAAGTCCTTCGTGTAGCCGTAGCCGCCGTGAATCTGGACCGCCTCGTTCGCGACGTCGACGGCCGTCTCGCTGGCGAAGTACTTCGCCATGCTCGCCGCCATCGGATCGACGCCCTCCTCGTTTTTCTCGGCGGCGTCGCGGGTCAAAAGCCGCGCGGCCTGCACGTCCGTCTGCATGTCCGCGAGTTTGTGGGCGATAGCCTGGTGTTCCGCGATCGGCGTGCCGAACTGCTCGCGCTCCTCGGCGTACTCGATCGCCGCCTGCAGCGCCGCATCCGCGAGCCCGACCGCCTGACTCGCGATGGCGATCCGACCGCCGGTCAGGATCGAAAACGCCGCCTTGAGGCCGGCTCCGACCTCGGTGAGACGGTTCTCCTCGGGAATGCGCGCGCCCTCGAACAGCAGCGTCGTGGTGTCGCTCGCCCGCAATCCGAGTTTGTCCTCCTTTTTACCGACTTCGAGGCCCTCGGCGTCTTTGGGGACGAGAAACTGCGTCACCGAGTCGGGGTCGTCGCGGTCGGTCTTCGCAAAGAGGATGACGACGCCGGAGCGCTCGCCGTTCGTGATCCACTGTTTTGTGCCGTCGATGACGTACTCATCTCCCTCCTTTCGCGCCTCTGTGGTCATCTCGGCGGGATTCGAGCCGGCCTGCGGTTCCGACAGCGCGAAGGCGCCGACCGGCCGACCGTCGGCCATCTCCGGCAGCCATCTCCGTTTGTGCGCGTCGGTGCCGAACTCCTCGATACAGGCGGTGGTGAGACAGTGAACGGAGAGCGCCGTGGCGACGGACAGGTCCCCGCGGGCGAGCGCCTCGTTGACGACGCTGTATGTCAGCTGATCGGCGTCGAAGCCGCCGTACTCCTCGGAGACGGTAAGCCCCGTCAGATCGAGTCCGGCGAGCCCGTCCCAGATCTCTTCGGGAAACGTCTGGGTTTCGTCGGCTTCCGCCGCGGCGGGGCGCACTTCCGCCTCGACGAACTCCGTGACCGTCTCTTCGATCAGCCGCCGTTCGTTCGCCAGTGTCATATCTACACGTCGGGTCGGACGAGGATAATACGTGTGATCGTCGGGTCGGACGGTGTGATCGGACGCCCGTGCCGGCCGCCTCCGTCGACGGAAAGCGAAAAGCGATAAACCGCTCGCCGCACTGTCGAAGATATGGAGTATCACGAGGCGGCGAACTTCCTGTTCGATCTCCGCCGGTACCCGTCCCGGACGGGCGTCGCCCCGACGCGACGGCTGCTCGAGCATCTGGGCCGGTCGGGGTCGGGGCTTTCAATCGTCCAGATCGGCGGCTCGAACGGGAAAGGGAGCACCGCCCGGATGGTCGAGTCCATCCTCCGTGAGGCCGGCTACGACGTCGGGTTGTACACATCGCCGCATCTCGATGATCTCCGTGAGCGGGTCCGAATCAACGGCCGGCCGGTATCGAAATCGGCCGTCTGCTCGTACGTCGAGACGATCGAGCCGTACGTCCGCTCGCGGGGATCGGAGGGGCTTTCGCCGACGTTCTTCGAGGCGATGACTGGTCTCGCCGTCGAGACGTTCGCGCGTGAAGCCGTCGATATCGCCGTTCTCGAGGTCGGTATCGGTGGCGAACACGACGCGACGAGCGCGCTTTCGCCGGACGCCGCGGCGGTCACGAACGTCACGCTCGAACACGCCGATATCCTGGGCGATACGATCGAAGAAATCGCCCGCGATAAAGCCGCGATCGCTCCCGAGGACGCCCCGCTCGTGACTGGAGCCGACGGCGTCGCACTCGAGACCATCCGTGAGGTCGCGGGCGATCTCGTCAGGATCGACGGGGGCGACGAGGCGGACGTGACCGTCTCTGCGGGGAAACGCGACGGGATCGAACAGCGCGTCTCGATCGACGGCGACGGCTGGCACGTCGAGACGGCGCTTCCACTTCTGGGTGCCCACCAGAGTCGAAACGCCGGCATCGCGGCGGCGGTGAGCAGACAGCTCGCGGACGTGTCGATCGCCGACATCGAGCGGGGGCTCCGAAACGCCCACTGGCCGGGTCGGTTCGAGATCGTCGACCGATCGCCGCTCGTCGTCCTCGACGGCGCGCACAATCCCGGCAGCTGTGCCGGGACGGCCGCGACGCTCGAAACCTTCGAGTACGACGGTTTACATCTCGTCTTCGGTGCGATGGCCGACAAAGATCACGCGGAGATGATCGAGGCACTGCCGGCGGCCGACGCGGTGTACACCTGCCGCCCGGACCTCGAACGTGCGGAGACGGCCGACGTGCTCGCGGCGGCCTTCGAGACCGACGGCCGTGCCGGATCGATCGAATCGATCGGTTCGGTCGCCGACGCGGTCGAGTTGGCCCTGGCCGACGCCGAAGCGGACGACGCCGTCGTGGTCTGTGGCTCGCTTTTCGCCGTCGCGGAGGCCAGACGCCGCTGGAGCGTCCGGCCGGTCGAAACGCGGGTCACCGATCTCGAGTCGGCGACCGCTACCCTCCGGCGGGCCGACGTCGCCGCCCCGGAACTCGATCGCACACGTGACAACGGTGTCCACCGGGTTCTCACGACGCGCGTCCGACCCGAGCAGGCGACGGTTCTCGAGAGCGAACTCCGCGCAATCGGCGGTGACTGTGCGGTCTCGGCCGTCGACGTCGACGAACACGACCTCGTCGACGTCGTGTTGATGGGCACATACGGCCAACTCCAGACACTCGTCGAACGGGTCTGGGAGTTCGATCGCGGCCTTTCGCATCTTTCCTCCCGGCTCCGACGGAGGCTTGCCGAAACGACCGACGACCGCACTGCCGACGCCGACTCCGAATACCCGTGGACTGACGGCACCGCCGTGATGGGAATTCTCAACGTGACGCCTGACTCGTTTTACGACGGCGGTCGCTACGAGGCTCGCGAGGACGCTATCGCGCGCGCAGAACGGCTGGTCGAAGCCGGTGCCGACATCGTCGACGTCGGCGGCGAATCGACGCGCCCCGGGGCCGACCCGGTTCCGATCGAAGCGGAGATCGACCGCGTCGTACCCGTCATCGAAGCGCTGGCCGACGCCGAGACCGACGTTACCGTCTCCGTCGACACACGAAAGGCGGCCGTCGCCCGGGCAGCCCTCCAGGCGGGTGCGGATATCCTCAACGACGTGTCGGGTCTCGAAGACCCGGAGATGCGCCTCGTCGCGGCCGAATACGACGTTCCCGTCGTCGTGATGCACTCGATCCACACGCCCGTCGATCCCGGCGCCGAGATCGAGTACGACGACGTCGTCCGAGAGACGATCGACGCCCTCTCCGAACGGGTACTGCTCGCGGAGAAAGCCGGTCTCGACAGAAGCCAGATCATCGTCGATCCCGGGATCGGCTTCGGGAAATCGGCAACCGAGAGTTTCGAGCTTCTGGGCCGACTGGGCGAGTTCCGATCGATCGGCTGTCCCCTCCTGGTCGGCCACTCGCGAAAGTCGATGTTCGGACTGATCGGGCAGGACCGATCGGAGGAACGACTCGCCGCGACGGTGGCGGCGAGCGCGCTCGCGGCCGAACGTGGTGCCGATATCGTCCGGGTACACGACGTCGCAGAGAACGTCGCCGCGGTAAAGACCGCCGCGGCGACCGAAGACCCGGGCCGGTTCGATCCTTCCTGATCGATCTCACCGTGCCTCGACGCCGCACTCTCGGAAGAGCTCGACGTACCGTCCGGTAATCGCGGCGTAATCGAACGACTGAAACGCCTTGTCGATATCGCGGAACCCGAAGGACCACGATCGCTGGATGGCCTCATCGAGGGCCTCCATGTCGGTCACGCGGATCCCGCGCTCGCGACGCTCGACGAGCTCGTGGGCGCTCGATTCGCCCTGGATCTCGACGACGCCCACACAGCCACAGGCCAGCGCCCACAGCAGTTCCTGGGCGAACGTCGCCCGACGGGCGGTCTGGACGAACGTGTGGCTTCCCCGATAGGCGGCGATCCGCTCCTCGCGAGAGAGATCGCCGACGAACTCGACGCGGTCCGAAAGGCGAAGATCCCGCGCCTGCCGCTCGTAGGCGTCGCGTTCGGGCCCGTCGCCGATTATCGTCGCCGTCCAGTCGTCTCGATCGCGCAGCTCCGCGAGCGCGAGCAACAGATCCTCGAGATTCGAGTCCTCGTCGAGATGGCAGGCGTAGACGACGTCCCGGTGATCGTCCGGTTCGATCGAGCCGATCTGTGACATATCGATCCCCTCCGGAATGACGATCGTGTTCGATTCGGTAGCGCCGTACTCGCGAACCCGGGTGCGCTGTAGCTCCGAGGGCGTCGTGACCTGTGTCGGCAGGCTCGCGGCTCGCTCCGTCCAGCGAGAGCCGGGAATCCCCGGCTCGTCCCCGTACCAGTCACAGACTAACGGCACCCGAGCGAGGCGTGCGCCGAGCCACGCGGAGACGACGGCCCCCGGCGGTGACGCCGACGCGAGGACGACGTCCGGTTCGCGGCGAGCGAGCAGGCCGGGCAGTCGGGTGTAAAACAGGGTCGGGTGTTCGAAGGTGACGCCCTCGTGATCGAGTCCGTTTATCTCCAGTTTGCGACCGGCTTTCTCCCACCAGGGCAGACAGTAGATCGTCACGTCGTGGCCGCGATCGCCGAGCGCCGCCGCGAGCCGTCGGAGCCGGCGGGCTCCGGGGCGTTCGGACTGTGGCGGCGGGTCCCTGAACACGACCGCGATTCGCATACGCCGGCTTCTGTGGCCTGTATAAAAAAGGGTCCGGAACCGGTCAGCGACAGGATACCGTGGGCGGGCTGCCGAAACCGTCGAGTAAAAAACGATCGGACGCGTACGGCCGAGTATGACCGACCGAATCGTCGGCGGGCTCGTAACGCAGCCGGAGCTCGAATCGCAGGTCGAATCCGGCCACGCCCCCGAGTGGGTCGCCGCACACTGGCGTTCGTTCCGGGACGGACTGCTCGGCGAGCGAAACGGCACGCCGTTTCCCTGCTTTTTCGGCGCCGAATCCGTCGCCAACGGCGAGCCGCTCTACACGGCGGTCCCCTCGATGACGGACAAGGACGCGCTTTTGGACCTCGGTCGAACGATACTTAAGTATCTCGACGTCTGGCGAGACCGCAGCGATCGGGCGTCGCTCGTCACCTTCTTTCGACCGCCCGAGCGGGAGCTTTCCGAAGCCGACTACCACCGGACGCTGTGGCATATCCTGCAGTTCCTCCACGTCCACGATCCCGAGCCGTGGCCCGAGCGGATCCCCACGGATCCCGACGATCCCTACTGGGAGTTTTCCTTCGGCGGCGAGCCGATGTTCCCGACGTGTCGGGCCCCCTTCTATGAGCGACGCAAGAGCCGGTACTGTCCGATCGGCCTGGAGATCACCTTCCAGCCGCGGGCGCTCTTCGAAGCGCTCGATGTGACCGCCGACACGGAGGCCGGCCAGCACGCCCGCGAGGTCATCCAGGGGAGACTCGAGGAGTACGACGGCGTCTGTCCGCACGCCGACCTCGGCGACTGGGGCGTCGAGGGCGACCGCGAGTGGCCCCAGTATATGCTCTCGGAGGACGAACGCCAGGCCCTCGGGGAGTGTCCGATAAACGTCACCCGCGAGCACCCGAAATCGGAGCTGCTTTTGGACGAACGCCGCGGATCGAGGCCGGCGCCGTAATCCGATGGCCGCCGCTACCGATTCCGATTTCGCCCCCGTTCTCGTCTGTATCGACCTCCAGCGAGGCTTCGACGAGCGCGTCTGGGGGCAGCGGAACAACCTCGAAGCCGAAACGAACGCCGCCCGATTGCTCGAGGCCTGGCGCGACCGCGGCCTGCCGGTCGTCCACGTCCGACACGACTCGACGGAGCCGGAGTCGCCGCTCCGGCGCGGGGAACCGGGCTTTCGGTTCAAGCCCGGTCTGGGGCCGGCAGACGGGGAACCGGCGTTCGTCAAGCGGGTCAACGGCGCGTTCCTCGGTACGGAGCTCGAACCGTGGCTCCGTGACCGATCGTACACCTCTCTGGTCGTCTGCGGGCTGACGACCGACCACTGCGTCTCGACGACGACGCGGATGGCGGAAAACAGGGGCTTTACGGTCACCGTCGTCTCGGATGCGACGGCGTCGTTCGACCGAACGCTCGGCGACGAGCGGTTCGATCCGGAGTTGATCCATCGAACCGCGCTAGCGCAACTCGAAGGAGAGTTCGCGAGCGTTTTGACGACGGCCGAAACGATCGAGCGGCTGGGAGATCGAACGCCCCTGCGGTGATCGCTTGAACATCCGTCCCGAACATCCCAGACGTAACGGTCGGTCGTCATAGGAATTATCGCAGCCAACCCGAGGTTTCGAAGCCCTCCCATCGGCTGCTGTAATCGAACTCGACATCCCCGACGACGTGTCCGTACTCACGACTGGAAAGCTCAGACGAGCCATCGAAGAGCTACTCGAGAACGCCATCGACCACAATCCCCTCGAGGTCTCACTCCCTGTCGATCCTCGCGATGAGACGGCCCGACTCGAAATCGCGGACAACGACGCCGAAATCCCCGAGCGGGAAGTCAACGTGCTGGCCCGCGAGTACGACGTCGGCCCGCTGTATCACGGAAGTGGCCTCGGGTTGTGGATTATCAGCTAGATGATAAGTGGCTCTGAGGGTACCCTCTCGTTCGAGGAAAACGACCCCGTGGAGGCACGGTCGCGATCGAACTCCGGCGACCATCGCCCACGTCGACGGACGCGTTCTGACGTCGGTCCCCTGTCCTCGATCTATCGTTTTGGCTTCTCGATGCGGTGATCGGCGGTCGTCGACTCGGATCGTTCCGCCAACGGCACCTGTAACGCGAGTACGCTCCCCCGCGGCTCGTTTTCAGAGAGTTCGATCTTTCCGCCGAACGCGGTCACCGACCAGTAGACCACCCAGAGGCCGATCCCCTCGGTGTGACGCAGTGGCGTCTCTTCGCCCGATTTGATGACCTCCCACGTCGGTCGCGGAACCCCCGGCCCGTTGTCCGCGATTTCGATCGTCGCCTCGTTCGCGGTCGCCGACTTCTCGATCGTGATCTCTATCTGCGGCGTCTCGCTGTCGTTGTGCTCGATGGCGTTCTCGATGAGCTCTTCGAGCGCGATCTCGAATACGGCGCCGTACCGGATCGCTGTCTCCTCCTCACAGTCTATCGTTACATCGATCACCGCATCGTCGTACTTCCGTCTGTACCGGTCGACGAT
>LKMJ01004028.1_pt1 | contig 13776 bp, 17 predicted proteins | sample 643391 | NCBI WGS metagenome assembly LKMJ01 (sample SAMN04112250, study PRJNA286221) | soda lake metagenome | biome: soda lake; feature: Kulunda Steppe; material: water; isolation source: sample PL-Br10 brine of Picturesque Lake | place: Russia: Kulunda steppe | collected 2010-07
CAACAGCGACCACAGCAGCTGCGGGGGGCGAGCAGGAGCAGCAGCAGCAACAGCAACAGCAGGAAAAGCAGCAGCAGGTGGTGTGGCTGCGCTTGGAGGTGCATCTCAACAGTAAAACAGCGAGACTGAGCAAGGTTTGGTGACCCTCTTCCTAGTTTGGTGCCATCAACCAGTGGTCGTGGGGGACATGGTGCTTGGACCAAATGTAACATTTTTCCTTACCACACTCCACACAAACACGTACTCCACACAAACAGCCTGAGGCCAGATGCTATGAACTGGTCTGGATAGGCCCATATGCAGGCTGTGGCAGGTAGTGAAGCTTGGTCAATGCCGATTGATCTACTAGTAGTGAATTGCAGATGAGTTGCATCCGACTGAAGGAGTAAGGTTTTAAGGTTTCAGCAAGCGACTATGCTTGCTCTTCCTCTTGGTCTGGTGGGCAGGGAGATGGGCTTGGGCTGCATACTTGAGACCTGCCTCAGTGGGTGGCCCACCTGGGGTATATACCCGGGTATTTCTGTTTTTTTGCCATTGCTCTTGTGTGGAAGTCCTCACATTGACAAAGTAGGGGATCAGCTTAAGTTGCTGTTCAACCAACAAGAGCTGGGGGAGCAGCAGCAGCAACAGGGGGGGGGCAGCAGCAGGAGCAGTGAGAGCAAAAGAAGCAGCAGCAGCAGCAGGGAGGGCAACAACATGAGCAACGCCGCCGGAAGGTGTCAGCTATGACACCGACGAAGAGGAAGGCAACCTGGACTTCCCCAGGGCAGGACCATGGAGATCTAGGACCGGACAAGAGTCAAGACGGAGCTTGTGGGCGGGCGCGTTCGCGTGCAAGCGCTCTGGCGGCAGGCTGGTTGAAGTAGCTAGTTATCCTTAGTTACCCTGCTCTTCCTGTCTGACCTTGTCTTTGCGAGCCCACACGCTGTATGTGTGTGCGTGTGTGTGTGTATTTGGTTTCTTATGTGTGTTTGTCTGTTTATTTGTGTTCTTGTGTGTGAGTGAGTGAGTGTGTGTTAAACTCTCCTTGCTAGTTTGCCTTTCTGAGCTTCGTGTTTTCACCAAAACTTCTATTCCCAGACACTACCTTTCTTCTTGAGTTTGCGCCTCTTTAGTTTAGGTCCAGGTTGCAGGCCTTCTCGGTTTCAGCTCAGCTGCCCTCGTTCGGCAGACACAGCTATGTAACCTAACCTAACCTTGTGTGGAAGTTTGGGTGGGGTTTTCCAGGTGTACTTCAGTCTCTGGTGGGGGTTGGCATACGATACTTTGGACCACATTGCAATGTGTCTCCCTGTCCTAATTGATGCAGGGGGTGTTCACCGCCTGCGCGCGTGCAGCCACGCGCGTGTTGTTCTTTTTGTTTCTTTTCGTTTGACGTTCATGGATCATTCCCACTCCAACTGATGCACACTCCCTGCATAAATTTAGGAAAAGGGGCCACCTAGCAAGCCAGGTTCTCTCATGGAGAAGACCAGCGCCAATGCCAGCATATGGTATCCCTGTGTTTGGATGGCTTGCATAAAATTGTGTTACTTGTTACAGTGTAGCCAGGAATCAAGCTGGCAGCGTCTGCACAATCACTACCAGCAACGCCAACATGCATCCACCCTCGCAACCTGTGTGTGTTTGGGGTTCGAACCTCACTAGAGGCTCTACAACCGTCTAAGCTGCCCTCGTTCGGCGGATACAGTCTTGAAAACCTTAAACCAACATGCAAGAGAGCATATGGAATTTAACCTTAAAGGTGCAAAGGGTTTGGTGAGTTGTGGACAGTTTGTATAAACATCTTCAAAATGTCCCCTTGCACATGGTGGCGGTGAAGTACAGGGTAGAGCTGCAGCAGATGGTGCTTTCTGATTTGGTGGAGAGACGAGACTATCAGTTGCAATATATGAGTGGCCGTGCATGTGCACCCATCTTGTTGCTCAATCATATGGGGTTATAACAGAGACTGCTCAACAACTTCTTCACAAAAAGATACGAAGAGCGTGTGGTTGAGTTTAAAGTGGGTTTTGCAAATTGTGCACGTGCCCGGCATGTCCGCCGTCTACGATTTGCCGATTTTGTCAATGTTCACATCGGTGACAAGCTGAGGGGAAGGGTCAATTAGGCAACCACTGCAAAGTCATGTCCTGCATAGCGCCTTCAAATGCAAACAGGCGCAAAGGCTTGGGGCGCCCTGCCAGATCAAAGCGCCAACCCCAAAAATTTTTTAATCATCTTAACCCAGCAAAAGCTGCAGTTCCTCAAGCTCAGTTCCTATGGCCTTGAATTGCAGCCGAAGGCGGGGCGGCGCCTCCACACAAGCCTGCACGAGTGCCTGGAATCTCTGCAACAGCAGCATTTGAAGAGGAAAACATGAACTAATCGATGGTTTGAATTGTGCACGCGGGATCTGGGCCACAGTATTCCAAAGCTTCTAACAGCTGCAATTGTTTGCACCTTGATCATGAGGTTCTGAGCCCTGGACAGAGATGAATGGAATGACCTTTGTCCATTTGTTGACAGTTGCGGTTCATCACATACAGTTTCAAACACAACTGTTTGTGACACACTTGCATCCTTCGTGATGCTTACCTGCAGACCAGGACCAAAGTGGCCAGGTGGACTGCACATGCGCCCCAGCAAGTCTTGCAGCAGCAAACCATATGCGCGCACCTGGATTGCATGTAACATGTTGCGTGGACTATAGCATAAGGGTCAAATGCATTACGCTTGGACCTTGCCCCTGAATCCAAATGCTTTTGCTGACAAGCAGTCCTCAACGCGAATATACGACTGCTTCAAAGGTACAACTAACAGGAGTTGTGCCGGAGCATACAAAGGCAAAGGGGTTTGCTTCACTGAAATGAATTGCAGGCTCACAGAAGGGCTTGAAGCACCCTTACACAGTTTGATACATGTCACAAGCATGTTCTGACATTCTTACTCCTACAACTCCTTGAAAGACTGCCAAATACAGCCATCATCTTCACCTCCATGCGTTCCCAAAACCAATGAGACGGGGGGTACACAAATGATGCGCCAAAGTCACACAGCGTGGCATGCCCTGTTGTCTTGTCCAGCAAGATGTTGTGGGCATACACATCACCTGCAAAGTATGCAGCAGGTGAAGGATTTTTTGCCATATGGATATGTTGCCTAATTTGGAGCACATGGAATTGCATGCACATGTGAATGGTGTGGGGTAGCATAGACAGAGCCATACAGCATGCTGGATCCTCCTGGTATACACACCCATCTCTCAAACACCGGGCAATGGTGCTACCGCAGTAGTGCTACCGCAGTTCTGCTACCGCAGTTGTGCTATCGCAATTTTGCTAAGCACACCGTGGCATATGCTCAGGCTGTGCAAGTAACCAAGTGCTGATGCCATGTCCTTGGCAATCTTCAGCACCAGGCCAGGCTCGAAGCTCTCTCCCTCAGCCCATCTGCAAGCAGATACCCACAGGGTAAACCTTGCCAATCAAAGCATTTTGCAAGCGTGAATTTGAAGCGTAAAAGCTTTTCACTGCTTCTGCATGTACGTGTGTGGGCTCAAGCCAAATTGATCAAGCTGTAATCTTTTCACTGCATGCGCTTGCCTGTGTGGGGCCAAGCCGGTTTGATACCACACATACCCAGGCAAATGTTTGTGGTCATGACAATTTGAAACCAGGCATAATCAGGCCTGCATATGCAGCGGGCGGCAAGCGGAACTCACCTGCACCGTAGCAAATGCTTGGAAGTAGGTTTAGCAGCCATGGGCTGACCGTGCACAATTTCCATGACCTGAATTGAAGAGGAGTTTGATGATTTTTGAACTGTACACGTGCATATGCAAGAGCGGAGCCTTTTGGGTGCACGATGCAAAGCCATGCTCGCTGCCAGCTGTGCAGCTTATCACTTGCACGTGCCCCGATTCAGAGTGCTCGCCGCCAGCTGTGAAGCTTACCACATGCACGTGCTCCGATTCAGAGTGCACCCCCTGTGCAGGCTGCATCCATCTTGGAAAACATTACAGACCCGGCATGAATGGCCGCACAAGTGGCAAGTAACAAGCTAAGCCATTCAAGCAGAGAACATGTCAGGCTACTTGTGTGCAGCTCGTACATACTAATTAGGCAGCAAAGGTGGGTTGCAGGCAGGAATACGGCCTACAGGAAGTTGCCACACACCAGCAGGGGTTGATCTGAGGGAGGCTGGCACAAAGGTCCAGGCACAACTCCAATCACGCGCGTCAGGTGAGGATGATCGAGCACGCACGCGATGGCCACCTCCTCCTGTGTGCGTCCATCCGGGCTCACATCCGACCTGGGTGTTCATAGCAAAAGCTCACACTTGCGCAGACTTTGATTCTTTTCTACATGCAAGCATGTACATGCTCAGCCCTTTGCATGCATGCGCTGTCATGTCCAACAAATGCAAAGCCAGGCCATGGGTGTCTCACGCACACGCTCTGCAAAGAGCCCACACATCGGCCTGGTGCAGTGACGCGACTGTCAAGCATGCTGCCATGCTGGCCCCTCTGGAGGCATGCGGTGTCATGCTGGCCCCCCTGGAGGCATGCTCCGTCATGTTGGCCCCGGAGGCAATCGGCCATGTGGATGAAGTGTAAAATCCAGGGGAACAGGACGCCCCGCTCAGGACTGCGGGCCTGTACCTGAAGCTTTTCACTGCAACGTCACACTGGCCAGTTGCACTTCCTGCTCTGCGCAGCACTGCTTGGCACACCTCCCCAGAGGCGCCATCCCCTAGCTTAGTGCCCAAGGCCAGCTCAGAGGTTGAGAACTGCTCCAGGCCCGGCCTGCGTGCGCAAGAGCAGGTGGGGAGGTGCCAGGTGGAAGCAAAAGTGAGAGCTGGACATTGCGCTCTCCAAGACACAGGGCTTGCCAGCACGTGCACCTGCCAGGTGGCCAAGAAAATGCAGCACGCTAGAAGTAGCGTCGATTGTATAATTGGTGATCACATGGATGGTTTTATCAACATGAGCAGCAGCTCCGATTCACAGTGTGAGATGTATGCACAAGGCTTTGTTCAATCTAACGACCATTAAGGGTTGAACTGCTAAACGGTTGGAAAAGTGGCTTTGAAAGGGAGCACACGACCAGCCCTGGCATCAGGCCAAGACAATCCTCTTTCCAACCGGCAGGAATCAGTTAAACCAACAACATCCCAGTGCCATTCCTGGTGGGGCATCTGCCAAGAGTGGCGTGGGCTAGGTAACAGCGCTAGACGAGGCAACTCTAGTGCTTTTAACTTAAAATTAAAGGGCTTTTTGAATGCTCTCCAGTACACTGCTTCACAACCCTCTTAGTGCCCTGACATGGGCACCGCATTCGCGCTGCCCATGGGAAGCTGCTGTATCGCAAAAGGGTGCAGGAGTGTCATGTGCAGCCCTTCTTCCACAAGGCCCTCCCACACAAGGGAAGAAGTATCACACTCAGCCCTACTTTGCAAAATTGCGCTGTACAGGCGCAGCAGCCCCTTCTGACACTGCTTAGCTGCCCTCGCTCGGCAGGTACAGCTACATAACCTAAGCTTCTGACACTGCTAAGCTGCCCTTGCTCAGCAGGTACAGCTACGTAACCTAACCTGACCTTCTGACACTGACTGCCTGGCACCACCAGCTGGCGGCAAGGTGGGCCAGCTGGGCAGGGCTGCAGGGTGCAGCGGCCTTGTTGCCAGTTCCAGTTGCTCGTATCTGCCTAGTCTAATCAGCGTCCTACTTTCGGTCCTCTTGGCCCCTTCTTGCAACAACCTAGCCTGGCTGAGGCACTCTACTGGCTTGGCACACTCGGCACAGTGTACACATGTGCGCACCGTGGGCTGGGCAGCGGGGCGCATGCGCCATTTCCGCCAAGAGAGAACCAAGCAAGCTTGGGCCACAGCAGGGGGTCCTCCGCACTGCTTGGGCATGTCCCTTGATGAGCCTTGCCAACAAGACTGCCCGTGTCTCCTGCGTGTGCATGCTAGGTTGTGCATCTGTGCACATTGCTCAGCTGCTGTTACATCCACCCCTCCCGTATCTGCGCTGAGCATGGTATTCCCCAAAGGCAGTGAAGGAGTCGGTTGCAGAATCAATTGAATGAAAGAAGAGGAGACGACCAGTGCACTGGCAAACCAGTGTGCCATATGCTTGAGTTGGTGCCATATGATGTAAATGATCTGACATCCCATGGTGTTGGGCAGCTCAGCAACGTGACCTTGTACACAGTGTTGGCGGAGTCAGAGCCTTGTGCTTTTAGGAATGTCAAGTGCTTTTGCTACATGCCAGCACGAATCATCAGAAAGGAAGTATCACATGCTTGCACAAGGGCCGATGCATTTGCTGGCTCGCCACACCTGACACTTCCTCATCATGTATCAGCTGGGCGGGCAAATGGGTGAGCTGCACTGGAAGCCGGTCCAATCGGCAAACAGCAACTCTGCATGTGTGCATGCACAACATACCCAGGTCCTCAGGGCAAGATGGAGAAGGACAGCAACATGTGGGGGCACAGGCAAATGCATGCTATTATGCTTACACTCCCATAAGCACGCACGCAACTATTGACATGTTTACAACCGCTCAAATTTGCACACACACAAACAAATGTCTTTTTCATCCTGCAGAGCAAGCACCGTCAGGAATGCAAGCTCCATCATGCAGGCAACAGACGACCTTGTAATCAATGTAACAACTGGTCTCTGTGATCTGCACAAACCTCATGAGCTCCAGGTTTGGGGCATGCAGCATGTCAATCGGTAGCTTCTGCAGGCTGTTGAAGGAGGCCTGCAGCTTGACCAGGGAAGTCAGGGAACCAAAGCCTGCAGCAAGGCAAAGCAGAGCAGCCGTGTCTTGCAGGCCGATGTGGGGGCAACAGACCTACAGCAGGGCAGGTGAGCGGTGTTTTGTAGCTTGGATAAGAAAATATACTTCAAAAGATGTTTTTGACCCTAGCAGCATGACCTATTCAAGCTCAGAAGCAAGATAAGGCACCCTAGGGCAACATGGATTGCCTTGCACCCAGCACGTGGCGGCGCTTCTTTGGGAAGCTTGTAGACAGTTGCAAGCTTTACACAATGGTTGCACCCGTTGGTTGCACATTGCAAGTCCACATGAACATGCATGGAAATTTCTTTCCAGTACCAGGTTAGCAACAGACTCAAGGCCACTATCCAAAGACCTCACCTTCTGGAAAGGATGCCAGTTGATTATCCGTGACAAACAGCTCAACTAGGGAGCTCAGGCAGGTGAAGGACTGCGGCAGTTGAGTAAGCTTGTTGCTCTTTAGGCCCAATATCCTGAACATACAACATGAGGCTATGCATGACTAACAATTGATTGTATGCACGAGAAGTCTCAGGGGCAGAGCTTACCTTCACACATGGTCCATCAAACAGGCTGGTATGCATTAACGACATGCACATGCCAAAAGAATGATAATCACGCGGAAACAAAAAGAAGCAGTGTCGCTGGTACAGAGCCAAGCTGGCATTTCTTTCAAGGTACCTTATGCTTAAGGATAAGTCCTTGCCCTGACCTCTTCAACAATGTGACAGAGGTTGCTGCACTGGCATGCCAGACTTGACAGAGTGCATGCGTGTGTGCGTGCGTGCATGCACATGTGCAATTCTTGCTCAACAAGGCATCGTGCAGGAAAAAGGCTGCATTTTTTGCTTCGCAGGTGCGCACACTCCTGGTCAGTTGATCGGTCCCAGTTCATCAGCAATTGTACCATCCTCTGCCAGGCTAGGCACATCTGCACCTCAGATTTCTCAAGCTGCCCAAATTGTCGGGCAGTGTCTTCAGCCGATTGCCCATAAGATTCAGGGCTGTGAGGCAGGTCAAGTTGCTAAGGGTGTCAGGGACTGCCCCAATCTGGTTGTGACTCAAATCCAAGGACTTGAGGTTTGCCATGCCTCCAAGCTCGTTTGGTACGCAAACAATTGTGTTGCGCGACAGCTGCAGCTCCTGTGCATACATGTTCATTGGATAATGGTGCTTTCTTGTTCAGCTTGTGCAAGTGATTGATGGCACCTTTGTGCTTCCTTGTCGCAATGCCACATGACAGCACAACATATCACACTGTAACATACAGACGTTCACTGCGCATGCATGCTGCAAGACCGGTTTGTGCCAGGAATGCCACCTTCGACCGAGGAGGTTGCAATGGAGGTTGTATGAGAAGACAGCTTAATTTATGCTGAACATGTTTCTGTGTGCCTGGCTAGCAACCTTGGGGCAACAACGGAGCTGTGGAGATTGAAAGCAACCCCTGCAGGTTCAGCAACCTTCAGGGATTACTGTGTGCTTAAGCCTGTGCTTGTGGTAAAGGTCAACATCGGGGTCTGCAGGGGAATCTGATACAATGAGTGCCATAAAAGATAGCTTTAGAAGGTGCCCATTCAAACCTACCTCTAAATGCTTCAGCTCACACAAGTTGAAGGGAATGTGTACAAGGGAAGTTCCAACGAGACTCAAGACTTTCAGCTCAGAGAACATGAGAGTGAGGGGAGGTAGATGTCCAAGGGCTGCGTTTTGAGGGTTGAACGGAATGGAGATGGCTGTAATTTGCGACATATGGGCTTCGGCTATGTCTGTACTACTGGTCAGCTGCACGTGCATAGAGGAGGGTATGCTGCGGTTGGATTGCAAGCTGCTTTCTATGCAGGTGAGATGGCTCTTGACAGAACTCCAGAGGTGGCAGTGGATGAACAAGTGCAGACTGTGTGAACGGCTTGTTTGAGCTTGCTTGAACCATATGCAGGCGCGCTGGAAGGAGCAAGTGTGGCACGACTGCTGAAAACAAATACCCTGCATGTGTTCTGATACCCACCCAACAGAGTGTCTCAACACTGGTGCATTTGCCGTTTATTAGGCCGTTCAGCTTTGGATCTCCAAGCCGTCTGTCTCTTCTCTTTAGTTTCCGCTTGCACACCGCTCCCAGGACAGAGGCCGTCAACAGTGCACCTACTGCAGAGAAGACAACATGAGCATGCTTCAGCAGCATTGCTGCTCTCGATGAGCTAAAGTTGAGCCCGATTATTTAGGTCAAAAGCAAAAGGGACGACATCGATATAGATATTTGATAGAGCCTTGGTTTTCTTTGAAGCCTTGAGATGAGTGGAGAAATCCAACAAATCGAAAATCAACATCAAGCCACTCACGAAGCCAAATAACAAATTTCAATACCTGCTGCACAAGATTTATAGTTCTCTAGTAAATGCTTGTCAGCAAAGTAGGTGGTAATGAATAGGATGGTGCTTGCACAATCCACCCCCTCACGTTCGAGGGATTCACACCCTCTCTTTTTCTTCCCATCTCACAGGAAAACAAAGCTGTGTACCTGCAGCAGGGACGGGTGGGCGTGTCCTCACATCACTCTGGAGCCAGACGAGTGCTCCGTGCACAGGCGCAATCAGATGCACCCGTGTCCAGGTGTGAGAGAATCAAACCCAAGGCTCCTACATTAAAGTCCCAGTCCGATGCCCATCTTTGCTTCATCCAATCGCCCACATCCATCTGTTTTTTTGTGCTCACAGATCCCTTCCGTCTCCTGGCAATCCTTTGCTCATGGCTGCTGTAGAGGGTCTCTTCCGCTTCCCTCCCTTTTTCTCCATGGCGGCTAAGAATGTGAGTGTGCCAGGGATATCCTTCTCTCTTGCTTGTGTAAGGTCATTTCTGGTCAAGCAGTGTCTTGATTGCACCGATGCAAATAGAACTATAAGCTGGCATGTGCTCCTGAATGCACGAGCAGGCCCGATCCATGATCATCAAGCGTGCTGAGAGCATCGGGCTGGACTGGGACTCTGCTATGCGGGAGAGGCAGGAGCAGGTACGCACCTAACTCAGCAGGCCGTTCGGGCAGCTCCTGATACCTCCTTCCTTCACCATCTTTCGACCTTCCTTTGGATAAACAAGGAGCTCTCACCTGAACCGCCACCTTTATAAGCCATGCACACTGCTCATTCCGGACTGGTGCTAATGCTTGTTCTACACTCTTCTATGGCACATTGCGGGAATGGCTCAGCAACAGGACAATTACTGCGTGGGCCACGAAGCATGGCTTAGGTACCAGATGAATGCTTGGTGCTTCTTTTCTTTACATCCTGTAGGATTGGCCATCTTTGCTTGGCGAGATTTCAAATCCTGAGCTCAGGTAAGGCCAGGGAAGATTGTCTCAAGTGTGAGGAAGAACTGAATGCACAGCCAAGTAAATGCGGCACAAAGCCCGTGGCACTTAGTCCAAACAGAAGCCTAGTCAAGCACAATCCCCTTTGTTTACCCTTGCATGTGTTGCCCACCTAGACAGCATAGCTTTTGGACCAATGCCCTTTTTTAATGACCTGGCTCAGCTTAATGGAAAGTTCACCTTCAATGCCCAGGTACCCGGACTACTACGAGAAGCCATTCCATGCGTACCCCTCCGGAAATCTATGCTGGGAGGCAGCTTTGGAGGTGACCATGGCCGCAAAATCTGTACATGCCTTTGTGATGGATCCTGATGGGAAGACCCTAGACCCTGAGGTGGGTGAGGGAGCCCATTGCATAATCATACGGAAGCAGCCTGGTGAATTTCTCGGGTTGGCGCACAAGCAACTGGATGCCAAATTGCGCCCGCAATGTGCAACTTGCATAACAGCTTTAAGCGCGTCATGTGTTGCTCTGCTCATTGCACTCAGGGTGACAGCAACATGAGGGGCTCTTATGGCATGCGGATGCTGGAGTGCATGTCTGACCTTGGTGTTGATGCGTCGTCAATCAAGGATGTGGTCGACATGGGATGTGCTACTGGTGAGGCGAGGCATGGATACTGGCACAGTGCCAGTGGCACTAGGAAGCAGGCATCGCAACAGCAGGGGTACCAGCATCGAGATACCTCACTGCACTCAGCGCATGTGAAGCATATGGTGGATCTGGACAATGTACTGATGCAGTGTGGGACGGTGAAGATACCTTGGTGCGGAAAAGGGCTGTTGTTTTTAAAAGGGCTGGTTGTTTGGGCAGTTGTTTTGCCGGTCAGCCGCGCTTGACGTATCCGGCCTGGACGGCTACCATCCGCCGTGCACAAGGGAGGCAAGCGCAAGAACGCCTAGCAATAGCAAGCCCACAATTAGAGAGCAGGGTTCTACGCGGTGCGAATGCGCCGTGGGAGGGGCAAATAGTGGTGCATGAGTCGACTTTTGTGCAAGTGCTGCCCTTTGCCCATAATGACTGTGCCAGCTTGATGATGCTGGCATTGTCGTGCTGTGAGGATATGAAAGCGCTTGTCTATGTGTGTGTGTGTGTGTGTGTGTGTGTGTGTGTGCATGTGAGTATGTGTTTGCACGCGCGTGTGTACGCATGTGCATATAAGTGTGCATGTGAGTGTGCGTGTGTGCGCATGAGCGTATGCATGTGCGCGTGCCACAAGGCATACATACGATATCTGGTTCTGTGATCTTTCTCTCTGTGGCGCACACATTTCTCAAGCCGAATGTGCTATAAGGACACTGCTGCTGTAAATGGTAAATGGAACTAACCAGGGGATCCGGGACCCCTAGGAGACCAACTCCTTGTACTTGCAAACCCTATGCCAGCATTGTATTGGTGTAAGGATGCTCAAAAGCACACTGGGCTGAGTTGTAAACTGTGTGTGCAGTTAACGTATTATGAATGACTGGCAACTTCAAGGTCAAAGCTCTGATGCTCCTGATATGCGGTTCTGAGGTCGTGGATCTTATTGCAATGGCCTTGCACACAGGTTTGAGCAGCCTCGCTTTGCTGCGCTCTCTTCCTGGCAAAGATGCCTCTGTAACTGGAGTAGATCTGAGTCCACACTTTTTAGCAGTTGGGCGCTGGGAGCAGCAAAGAAGAGAGGTGGGGAAAAGCAAGAGCGTTCCTTAGGCTGAGCAAGGTCCTAGATTAAGCTTCCAGTTCTGCTGGCTACCTGCCTGCCTGTCTATCTGTTTGTCTGTTCGTCCATCCGTCTGTCTGTTTGGATGTTTGTATGTTTGTATATCTGTCTAAAAGCGCGTTGCTCCTTCTGATCAGGTCCCAATGCACACGTCATGCACTTGAAAAAATGCATGTAAGCCCATGGGAGCAAATCCTACCACACCTACCAATTGCAGAGGGTTCAGAGGAAGCTGCTTGCATCTTAGCTGTGTCTCTCATTACATTCAACTCTGTAAGCAGGACCCCCATTGGCTCGTCTCCCTGCATTTGCAACTGCAGGAAACCAAGGCTTTAGGATCTCCTCCGGAGCCCCTCCGCTTTGTCCATGCGGCGGCTGAAGACACAGGCCTGCCAAGCCGCAGCTACGATCTGGTCTCCATCTGCCTAGTGTGTCACGAGCTGCCACAAGTAGGTTGAAAGGCTGGCCATGCTCCACCTGCAGTAGTTTTCTTTAATCCTGGTGTTGTGAACTAGCATGAACGTCAAGGGGTGTAGCGCTGGCATGTCTGTTCAATTTTGTTGAAAAGTCAGGCACTGACTTCACTCATTAAGTGCCTTGATCATGTGTGTCAGGCTGCCAGCAAGGCCATATTTGCCGAGGCCTACAGACTTCTGCGCCCGGGGGGATGCCTGTCAATCATGGAGGTGAGGGCACTGGAGATTGCATTGAAATTAGCTAATTTCTGTTTCGTAGAGCACCAGGGTCGAGCTTTCAATCAACATGTGGTGGCGAGGCTGCATTTATCGATCTGGAGCAAGATGGATCCTTGTTTTGCTCTTTTGGCCTGTATCTTGGACACTAAATGATCTTGTAAGAATCCAACAAATGTCCGGATGTTTGTCTGCAGATGAATCCTCGAAGCCCTGCTTTTGGGCGGGTCATGGGCAATCCTTTCGCATACACCGCCTTCAAATCCACAGAGCCTTGGCTGCAGGTGTGCAGTGCTGTGCATCATCATCAATGGTGTTTCTACAGCATGAAGTTAATTGCAAAACACATCGTATGCATTTCCCTTTTGGCCCTGACCTAAATTCTTCCTCTTAACATTCACATGTTTTTGCTCATGTGGCTTTAGGAGGTCGATTACACCCTTCTGTACATTTGCATGCCTGCTTGCAGGAGTACATAACTCTAGATATGCACGCAGCAATTCAGGAAGTGGGATTTGGAAAGCCCTTGGAGAAAGAATGCACGCCTCGTCACCGTACTGTAGTGGCTGTTAAGCCACAGGGATAGCTATAGTGACAAGGTTTGATGGAAAGAGTAGAAAAGAGTGTTTCTTTCTGGGGAAACAAACTTGACAGATGAAAAGAGCAGTGATCTGAAAAAGCACCCATCGCAAATGCACAAAGTCTATTGTATCTAACAACATTGGAAAATAAAGCATAATTCTGTCATTTCTTGATTACAAAACAGAAGCAAGTGGAAGAGGAGTTGAACGGCCTCAGTCTCAACGAACGAGCCCTAGCACGCGCTCCAGCCGGAAACGAGAAGCTGAAAGTTTGTTAACAATGTAACTTATCGATTTGGTATGGGGTGTGCATTCGACAAGAGCTTGCTGGGCCCGTTGCTCCTCAGCGCCACATCAGCAAAGGATGATGGCTTCAAGGCAAGTTGGCCAGATTTACACGCGCTAGTATGTCAACCAGTGAGCTGAAAGGTGTCGTCTCCAGCTCCAAGCAGCCCTCAGCAGCACCCGCATGAGCAGGAGCTTTCCAGCGCACGTGCACATGCACGTGAATGCTAACATATGTACTACACGCGTTCAAGCTCATGCACATATACGCAGTCACAGGCATGCGCACAAACGATCACACGCACGCACACACGCGCGCAAGCACGCGCACATGCTCGCACACACACACACACACAC
>LKMJ01004029.1_pt1 | contig 13774 bp, 23 predicted proteins | sample 643391 | NCBI WGS metagenome assembly LKMJ01 (sample SAMN04112250, study PRJNA286221) | soda lake metagenome | biome: soda lake; feature: Kulunda Steppe; material: water; isolation source: sample PL-Br10 brine of Picturesque Lake | place: Russia: Kulunda steppe | collected 2010-07
GAGCGCAACCCGTGTGCACACGCGCACCCGTTTGCAGCCATCAGGACGAGCCCGCGCGCGTACACGCACGCGCCCCTACCTTTGCCTGCGCCTGCGCTATGGCCTGGGAGAGCGCGGCCTCAGGGACAGTGCCGATGCGCGCCTCCAGTGTTGCGCGCGCCATCTCTGCCTGCGCCTTCTCCATCACCTCCGCTGCCAGCTCCTCTGCACGCTCGATGGCTGTCTTGGCCTCTGCACGCGCCGCAGCCACCTGCACGCGCAAGCAGGAGCACACGCGCGCTATTTGTGTGCTCCCACCCCCTTGCGCCCTGCGTGTATTTGTGTGCATGTGTGTGTGTGTGTGTGTGTGTGTGTGTTGGGGTGCGCGTGTGTGGGATGTGTGAGGTGTGCGTGTGGACGGTGCACCCTCTGCGCACGTGTGCATGTGCAAGTGTGCAAATCACGTGCGTGTGTGTGTGTGTGTGTGTGTGTGTGTGGTGTTGGTCCACAAGGGATGGGAGCGCTGGCTGCCAAGGGGCAACGTGCTGCCCAAGTGCTCAGTGTCCAGTGACCTAATCAGCGCATGCCTGAGAACAGCCGGAGCAGCACGAGCGGGGGGTGAAGTGGGGCGAAGAGCTTGGCGCAAATTGGGCCACTGGACATCCTCTGGCAGGCTGGCGGTCCAGGTGGGCAGAGGGGCGCAGGCGGGCAGTGCGAGCTGTTCAGGCAGGCAGTGTGCGCCGGCTGCAGGCAGGCAGTGTGTGCAAGCTGTTCAGGCAGGCAGCTGCTGCACCGCACCTGGAGCAGGCGGCACGATCTCGTCGCGCGCAGCAGAGAGCGACGACTGCGCCACGGCGCCCTGCGGCGCACCCTCTACCCCCAGCATGCCGCGCATGCGCAGCTGCCAGATGTGGCGCGCGTGCACCCACCTGCGCACGTGCAGTGCAGGCGCGCGCACATTACAGCGCAGTCAGTAGTGTGCGGCGCACAGGCACGTGCGTGCGTCTGTGCGTGTGCTCCCACTGCGCGTGCTTATGCAGCGGCATGCGAGACACGCCGCTCGGGCATGCACAGACATGCTGGGCAGGGGCGTTTGCATCCCACGCATATGCTCATGCGCGCATGAGGTGCCTTTGCCAGGGAAAGCGGCCGCCTTTTTTGGGGGCCACTTTGGGTCCCCAAATATAATGAAAGTATTTTTTTGGGGCCACTTTGGGTCCTCAAATATAATGAAAGTATTTTTTGGGTCCTCAAATATAATGAAAGTATTTTTTGGGGGCCACTTTGGGTCCTCAAATATAATGAAAGTATTTTTTGGGTCCTCAAATATAATGAAAGTATTTTTTGGGGGCCACTTTGGGTCCCCAAATACAATGAAAGTATTTTTTGGGTCCTCAAATATAATGAAAGTATTTTTTGGGGGCCACTTTGGGTCCCCAAATACAATGAAAGTATGCGCGTGCTGTGCACAGCTCACACGTTGTGTTGGTGGGGCGCCTTTCAAGGCAGGGTCTTCATGGCTTAATCCGGAGCACAGGGACAAAGCCATCTCCACAAGCCATCTTCACAGCAATTGAGAGTGCAAGCACATGGAAGTTGGTGAGCCTTCCTGGCAATCCCATGTACATGGTCTCCAAGGCTGGGCATCTGCAGGCCCTGCGACGCCCCCTGCCCCCACAGCGGAGCGCCCCATGCTTTGCCCCGCAAAGCCCATGTGATGCCCACACTCCGCCCCCTGTGGTGCCCATGCAATGCATGCCCTGCAACGCCCTGAGGCCCCCCCACAACGGGCCCCCCCATGCTTTTCATTTGGGTTCCTCCGCAGGCCACGCGATGCCCTCAAGGCCACCCCAAGCGCCTGTCCTGAGCAGCCACTGCCGTGCGCCAGCAGCACAGAGGCCAGCACAGAGGCCAGCCCCCGCTCACTTGACAATCTCCGTGGGCGTCAGGTCGATGACGCCTTCGCTGGGGTTGAAGTTGGCAAACACCTGCGCGCAGGCCGGCACAGGGGCGGTGCGCGTGAGCTGGCTGTGTGCTGCCGCACATGTTTGCTTTGTTTGCCACGACCTTTCGTGGCGGGGGCATGCAGTGCACACGGGGGCATGCAGTGCACACGGGGCATGCAGTGCACGTGGGGCATGCAGTGCACACGGGGCATGCAGTGCACGTGGGGCATGCAGTGCACACGGGGGCATGCAGTGCACGGGGGCATGCAGTGCACGTGGGGCATGCAGTGCACGGGGGGACCAGGGATGCCAGCCGCTCGTTCACAGCAAACACCGGCGCAGCGGCGCATCCTTCAGCCAAGATGCGCGGTCCACGCACAGCGCACCCGCCCTCCTGCAGTGCCGCTGAGGCATATGCTGCTGCTGCCACGCAGGGGGCAGGCGGGGAGGACCACCGCGGAGCGCGGGTCACACGTGCAGAAGGGGCACACATGTACACATGCATGTGCACATGTACACCCATGCGCTCACATGCGCACACAGCCTTGCATAACCTGGCATGGCAAAATCACACTGGCACACGAGCACACACGGTCGGCGCAGGCAGAGTTTTCCCAGTCATACCTCTTCATGTCTATTCACCTAACTGCACCCCCTGGAGGTGGGCACTGGTTGCCGCTATCAGGTGCACACACACACACACACACACACACACACACACCTTCATGCGCAGGCAGGTTGCTGCCACGGCACTGCCGGTTTTGCTGTTGTTGGGGGTGAAGGTGTGCCTGGGGAAACGGTGCCGGCTGCCAGGCGAGCGGGGGCGCACGGCTGCAAGCGCGCATTTGAGAGCATTGCATGCATGAGCAGGCACGTGGCATGTGTGTGCACATGCGTTTGTTGTGCGTACATGTGCATGAAGTGTGCGCTTGCAACACTTGTGTGCATGCATGAGCGAGCAGCGCGGCGGCAATGGATGTGTTGACTCAGGACATCCACCCCTATGTATGCGATGTAGCGTTCCCACTCAACATATGGCACAGCAAGCCGGGCCGGTCCTGCTCATGCAGTGAGCTGCAGCGACCGCCTGCACACCTTCCGCGTCGTAGCTGGTGCTGGCCTCTCCTTCCCCACGGTCCTCAAACGGCACATCGAATTCAAACGAGAGCCGCCGCCCGCGCACAGCCCGGCGTTGGCTGCCGTCGCCGCTGTCACTGCCGCTGCGGCCGTGGCGCACGCTGGTGCCGGTGGCCTGCGCACCCGCCTCCCCCTCATGCTGCTGCAGGCTCTCCAGCCAACCCTGCCGCTGCTGCTGCTGCTGCTGCTGCTGCTGCTGCTCGTCCTCCCACCCATAACTGCCGTCACCGCTGCCGCCCACGTGCCCTTGGGGCAGCAGCACAGCCGGGGAGCCGCTGCCTTGCACGTCCTCCTGCACGCCCGTGGCGGCGTCCCCCTCTCCCACCACGTGCGGCACCTGCACACTCCCAGCAGGCCCAGCGCTGCCTGCAGCTGGGGAGGACCGCCGACGGCCCCCGGCGTCCGAGCCGCCGCTGCCCATTGAGCCTGTCGCCCGCTCAGCTGCTGCACCGCCGGCAGCCGCCAAGTCGGCGGACGTCAGCGAGATCGAGCCACCGCTGCTGCTGGTGATGAGGGGGGAGGGTGCGTGCTGGGGGGACATGCTGCCGCCGCCGTGGTGGCTAGCGGAGTAGCTCCTGATGATCTCGCGGCCGCCGTTTTCTAGAGGGTGCAGGTGCGCAGGGGCCTGGCTGGCCACCGCCGAAAACGCTGCGCGGCCGCCCACGCTCGCCGCTGCTTCGCCGCCGCTGCCACGGCTGCTGCTGGCCACGTGCAGGGCTTGCAAGTGCGTGGGGGGCACATGGGTGAGGGGCCGCGCGCCGGCCGGGCCGGCCTCAGAGTCTGACTCAGACTCGCTGGAGGACATGCCTGCACGCGCGTGCGCACACGCATGCCGTCAGCGGCACCAACCCACGCACCAAGGAGCGCGTGCCCTGGGTATGCTTTGCGAGCAAGGCACACCTGGTGGCGCATCACGCCCCACGCAGCACGTGCACCCCATGGCATGCAGCAGAGGACATGCCACAGGCTGGAAGGCAGCGGACCCCATGCAGCTCACCTGTGGACAACGCACCACATCTAGCACACTCGAGCCAACACCCACACCCACACCCACACTCACACCCACTCCCAGCGTGCACACAAACGCGCACAAGTGCACAAGGACGCGCTCGTACCTGGATCTGTCAGGCCCCTCCACGTCAGAATGGTGTCCTCGCCGTCCAGGCTGCTGAAGGATGGGTCCTGCAGGCAGGGACCAGGGCCCAGAGGGTGCCAAGGGTCAGGGGGAGCGCACGCCAGGGGCGGGCCAGGTGCCTGGAGTTGTGGCCTTGGGATGTGTGTGCGTATGTGACCTGGTGCTTTGGCTTGCATGTTGCTTGCGTGCGCAGCCTTGCGTACACACATGTACGTAGAGTGTGTGTGTGTGTGTGCATGCACACGCGTGTGGGTGCCTGTGGGAGTTCTTGGGTCTGCTCAGTGCATGGGGCAGACGGACAGCCAACACAGATGTGCACTTCACTCGTATCACCACCCGCCTGACCCATGAGTGCCAAACAACACCATGTGCCCAAAAAGCCTAGTGCTCTGCAGCAGGGATGCAGGTGAGCAGCAGCGCTGATTGCTGCTGCTGCTGCTGCTGCTGTTTGTGTGCCTCATGAACCCTAAGAGCCTAGTGCTCTGCAGCAGGGATGCAGGTGAGCAGCAGCGCTGATTGCTGCTGCTGCTGCTGCTGCTGCTGCTGCTGCTGCTGTTTGTGTGCCTCGTGTGCCCTTAGAGCCTAGTGCTCTGCAGCAGGGATGCAGGTGAGCTGCAGCGCTGACTGCTGCTGCTGCTGCTGTTGCTGCTGCTGTTTGTGTGCCTCATGTGCCCTGTATGCTTTCACATGTGTACAATGGGGGGCTGCTGCTGCTGTCACACAGCAGCTCGACCAGTGCAGGTGAGAAGGCTGTGACGTAACAGCAAGACGCGCGTCGCGTGCCGCACCTTCTGGCGCATCACGTAGCTGGGCCAGTTGATGCTCTCCAGCGGGAAGGGGGGCACCAGCAGGCGCAGGCGGTGGAAGTACATGGCGCTGCTGCCGGACGCGGACTGGTTGACGCCGGCCTGCGTGAAAGGGAACAAGCAAGGCGTGGTGGGATGGAGGAGGCACCAGGGCGTGAGAGGGCTTTGGGCCTCCAAACATGAGGGCTCCTTTGTTGCTGCGTGGACCATCTGTGCGCACGCACGTGCTTGCTTTTGTGCGCGCGCGTCCGTGTGCAGTGCTCGTATGACGCCCTTTAAGAGAGCAGACACACACGGGAGCCAGAGCCATCACTTCCATCCATGCAGCCAGCCCATGCTCATGCTCGAGCGCTCGCTGTCCACCCCCTGCCTCACTGCCACAATCCCCCAGCGCCTGTCTGTGCCTGTGGGCCCCCCCTCCCCCCTTGCCCCGCCGCGCTGCGCCGCCCAGCCGCACACCTGCATACGCATGCGCGCCGCGCGCCGCTCCCAGGCCGTGAAGATGGTCATCACGTACACCTCTGAAAGCGCGGGCGGCATGCCCCGCAGGTCTGCCACGAAGTCCTTGTCCACCGAGAAGCGCGGCAGCGCGTAGCGTGCGATGGCGTCCTCCACCAGTGCGACCGCCCTGCGCATGGGCGCAGCGGCAGGCATGGACGTGGGCGCAGTGGCAGGAAAGGCTGTGGACATAGTGGCAGGAAAGGCTGTGGGCGCAATGACAGGAAAAGCTGTGGACGTAGTGGCAGGAGAGGCTGTGGACAAAGTGACAGGAAAGGCTGGGGACAAAGCGCAGGAAAGGCTGTGAGTGCAGGGACAGGAAAGGCTGTTGGCGCAGCAGCATCACACGCCCAGCACAGTCGACCTGTGCGAGGGCGAGGGCACAGCAAAAGGAGAGGCTGGGGTTCAAATTCAAGGGAAGGCTGTTAAGTGGCAGGAGGGGCACACGCGTCAGGGCTAAGCACAGGCTCAAGCGAACAGTCAGGGCTGCGCCACGCTGCCCGCAGCCGCGTGCCAGGGATACACACTGACGTACGCGAGTGCGCGGGTGCAGACCAAAGAGCGTGCACGGCGTCGCACCTGGTGTCAAAGGAGCCATCGTATCTGCGCTGTGGGCCGCGCATGCCGGCTGTGGGCGAGGTCTGCGCGGCCGCGAGGTGCAGCTGGCGCTGGCCATCGGCCGCACCCTCTCCATCCTTGCCGGCGGCGTGGACGAGGAAGTCGTCGTCGCCGTCAACTTTGCTCACCCCCGGGACTTGCAGCGGCACGCGCATGCAGTTCATGAGCCTGCGCGCGCGCACGTGCATTGGGGAGGGAAGGCAGGGGTTAGGGTGTCTTGGACGGTACTTGGGGCTGCAGGCCAAGCGGAACGAAGACGGAATCAGAGCCCAGGACCTTTGGTGCAGCTGTGCCAACCTCACCAGGGGCAAGAAGCAAAGGGCCTGGCGCAACAAATCAGTCCAGATTCCCAAGTCCTGCCTGTGATGGGTCCCGAGACACACCCCTGCCCCAGCCGCGCATACACCTCGCCAGCCTACACGCTGCCCAGGGCAGATCCCCCTCTCTGCCCAACCACAAAAGTTGGTCTATCAGGTCACACACGCGTCGCCACACCTTGTGCGCTGCACAGCGCCTAATTTGCGTGTCATTGCATGCGCTCGCGGGTCCATGTGTGTGCGCAGGCACGCTTTGAAGGCCTCTGCGCACAGAGACGCTGAGCGCGTGCTGCCTCCACACCATGACCTGTGCCCCCTGATGCAGAGCCCCTTGCGCACTCACATGTTGAGTACGTCGTAGTTGGGCTTCCAGCCTTTGACAGCCATGTCGCGGTACACAGACACCGCGCACGCGGCCCACGTTGACACGCTGGCTTCCTTCTGCAGCAGGCTGCGCGAGCCGCGCGCGCGCACGCTGGACCCCAGCGCCTGCAGCACCTGCGCGCGGCACAAGTTAGGGTTGTGGTATGGGGATGAGCACGCAAGATGGTGGCAGGGCATCAAAAGGGGGGGGGGGAGGCGCCACAGTGTCATCTGAATACATACGATACTTTATTGGGCTTGCAGGCTCCTCAGTGCACTTCATTGTGCCCTCGCACGCGCTCAGCACGCGTGCTCAGCCTGTGCGCACCTGCTCAGCTTCAGCCATGCGCACAGAGCGGCGGGAGGACAGGCTCTGCCGCCACGGCGCGAGGATGTTGTTCTCGCTCTCCAGCGCATCCGCCCAGATGTAGCGCTGCTGGTTGAAGCAGCACTTGAGCAGCAGGTAGTACAGCGACTGCGCCAGCCTCTGCAGTGCAAGGCACAGGTTGAAGAAGGGCAGCGCCTGAGCAACGCGTATGCAGTACAGCCTCTGAGGTGCGCAACGCACGAAATGGGCACAGGGAGCGGGAGAAGGCGAGCGCGTGCGCCCAGGTTGCGCCACCAGTGTCCCTGGCGCAAGCAACTGAGGGGGGGGGGCGCATTCACCAGGGCCTGCTGGTGCGCGATGCATGACGGCACTCACTGGCAGCGCTGTGCTGCTAGATCATGGGCACACACACACAGCCTGTGCAAGTAGGTGCGTGGGCGCAGGACATGCTTGCCTTCACATGCACGCGTCCCGCAACAAATAGCACGCCAGCTGTTTGCAGCCGAGGGCATGCGGGCCACAGCGCCCGCACGCCGCACCACATGCGCGCAGCAAAGGGCGGCTTGGCACAGGGAGGCAGCAAAGGGGGGCTGTCTGAAGGGAGAAGGCAGAGGGGGACCCCCAAGGGGGAAAAGCCGAGGCCACACAGCGCGCGCGCTCCCAGCGCCGCGACACACACACACACACACACACACGCTAGACATGCAGCAGCCGCGCCCCATCAGGCAGAGCATCAAAGAGGGAGACCTCTGGGGGGGATTCGGAGAGGGGGACGGCAACAGGCAGGGCCACGCACCTCCTGCAGGATGGGCAGCCTGCGGGCCTTCATGATCTCGTACACTTCAAACGCGAGTGCGCCCTGGTCTGTGCGCTGACACGCGTTGAGGAGGATGCGGAAGGTGTTCATGTTGGGCTGCGCGCGCGCACAGGTGCGTGGCAGCAAGGAGTTAGCATTACGAAGACCTAGGTCAACATGATCAACTGCTTGGGCTGTGTACCCGAGACCTGCAAATGCCCATTGCTGTCTGGTCACCTTCGTTTTAACTAACTCATGTACCCATAATGACTCGTGCATGAGCGCTTGGATTGTCCAAACCCATTGCTCATGCGTGATGGCAAACACACCTCCTCGCAACTGCGCACACATGCGAATCCAGTCACCCATCCAGCAGGCCATAAAGGTCAGGTAATTTGCGGGAACCATGCAATTTCGGCGCAAGCAGCTGAGCCGTTGCGGGCCATTGCAGCACCATAAGCAGTAGCAGTGGCGGCAGTGGGCGGCAGTGTCCCCCCGCCTAAGTCGACCCACCTGCAGGCGTGCGCGCTGCGTCATGTCTGTCAACAGCCGCGCCACATCTCCCAGGCGGAGTTCACCGGCATACCAGTCCATGAGGTTGTTGAACAAGCTGAGCGTGGGGAAGATGCCCTGCGCACGCGCAGGTACACACGCAAACCAGCAGCGCGCAGGTGTTGCCTTGTCACACGCTCTAAAGGATGGGGGCAATTTGCACGCATCCGCGCGAGCGCACAAGGCACAAGGAGTTTGCTTTTTGTGCAGAGTCCTTGCTAGTTCATCAGCCTTGTATTGCATGCGTAGCGCAGTTTGCGTGCTGCAGCCATGCCACGCATCCACGCCTGTGTGGGCCGCTGCTAGGGCGCCACAGGTTGCGCAACAGGGCATTCCACCTGATGCGCGCAGCACCCGCCCAGGAGCGAACTAGACAAGGCCCCTGTGCACAGATACAGACACACCAAGGGGACACACACATGCGCGCATCACACCAAGGGGACACACCAAGGGGACACACACATGCGACAGACACACCAAGGGGACACACACATGCGCGCATCTAGACAAGGCCCCTGTGCACAGATACAGACACACCAAGGGGACACACACATGCGCGCATGGGCAGCCGCCGCCAATGCAGGCGCCCTCTTCCCCTGCTGACTCGTGGTCACAGAGCCGTGAGTGCCGGCGCTGTGGCCTGGGGCCAAGTGGCGGCGCGTGCTTACCTTGTCCGCGCACAGGTTGTACACCTTCTGGGCCAAGTGGAAGCGGCGGTCTTTGATGCATGCAAGGATGAGGCCGCTGCACACCGTGGAGCCCGGCACCACGCCCTCCGCCTGCACGTCCGTCAGCATCTCGAACGCCAGGTCCAGCCGGCCCGCTGCGCCCGCGGTGGCGATGAGCGCGGCGAAGAACTTCTTATCTGGCTGGATCTGGTTGAGCTGCATGTGCGCGTAGATCTTGAGCGCGGTGTCCAGGTCCACGGCGCCCCGCAGCTTGCAGGCCGACACCGCCTGCGTGTACAGCTCCACGCTCTTCTCGTGGCCCTGCACACCAAGAGTACACAAAAAGCCACGCAACGCGCGTGCATCAGCGCCCATGAGCGGCCCTGCACACCAAGAGTACACAAAAAGCCACACGACGCACGTGCATCAGCGCCCATGGGTGGCCCTGCACACCAAGAGTACACGAAAAGCCCCACAAAGTGCATGCGTGTGCACCCACGAGTGGCATGGGCACCATGATCGGCATAGGCGTCATGGGCACCATGATCATCACAGGCATCATAGGCATGGCATGGGCACCATGATCATCATAGGCGTCATGGGCACCATGATCATTGTATGCATCATAGGCATGGCATGGGCACCATGATCATCACATGCGTCATATGGGGTATGCAGGGGTGCCATGGGGTATGCAGGGGTGCCATGGGTGTGCCTGAACTGGGTAAGCTTAGGTGAGGGGGAGGGGGAGCATGGGCACAGATGCTTGTTTGCCTGCTGTCAACATCGGTGTACGCTGCCTGGAGCTGCTGCCGCAGAAGGGAGCACATGTGCGCACGCTTGCATGCACTCGCAAACACAACACGGCGCATGTGCACCCACACCCACGCCCACACGCATGCACGCATGTTCCCACCCACACACTCACCCAGGCACACACGCACGCACCTCTGCCAGCACGCGGTTCACGACTTTGAGCGCCAGGTCCGCGTTGCCCGCCAGCACACACGCCTCCACGATCGAGCCCAGCGAGATGACATCCGCCTCTACGCCATGCTGCTGCATCTTGTCCAGGATCTCAAAACCGCGCCGCAGCTGCCCGCACCGCCCCGCGCACGTGAGCACAGCATTCCAGGGCGCCTGCGCGGCGAGGGTTGGGTACTGCATGCGCTGATTACGTGCACGAGCAAATGTCATGCAGGCGCCTGGCCTGGCCTGGCCTGGCGTTTGTGCCTCTGCTGCTTGCTGTCTGTGTCCCTGCCCCTGCCAGTACATGTCTAGAGAATGCCAGTGATGTGGCGAGTATAAAGCAGGTGCGAAGGAGTGAACACCATGGCACTACTCTCGGCCTGGCCTGGCCTGGCCTCAGCCCCAGGCCAGCGGTGGGGAAGAGTGTGCATGTGTGCCATGCATGCAGTAGGACCTCAGCCTGGCGGCAGGGATGTGAGTGTGTGTGTGTGTGTGAGGCATGCCTGTGAAGTTGTGAGTTCATGCATGCAGTAGGGCTTCTGACCGGCGGCAAGGAACAGCGCATGTGTCATGCACATCACGCATGTGCAGGCGGAGTGCTGGTGCGGCGGTGCGCAAGGGCAGGGCAAAGGCGGGGCGCGCTCACGCTCACTGCTTAATGCGCGCGCAGCGCGTGCTGACCCTGTGGCGAGGAGGGCGCCCACGATGTGCGCATGCGCGCGCACCTCATCCAGAGCCACACCCGACTTGACAGCCTCCACGAGGATGCCGTGTACCCGCGCGCACCTCATTCAGAGCCACACCCGACTTGTCAGCCTCCATGAGGATGCCGTACGCGCGCTCCAGCAGGACGTACTGGTCCTTGCGCTCGTGCGCGACCTGCGGGCATGTCGCGGCGGCCAGCAAAGGCCCTGTGAGCGGAGTGGAGGCGCCGCGGCGCACACAGCAACGCAGAACGTGCATGCACGCACGAGGGTCTGCAAGCAGACACGCGGTTGGGCATGCGTGGCCCGGGCCTGGGCCGCGCAGGGCACGCACGCGCACCCATTGCGCGCAGGACACGCACGCGCACCTGTTGCACGCAGGGACACGGGCTCATCTAAGCGCGGCTCAGGGCGGTATGGGTAGCACAGGGTGCACGCGTCGCAGGAGCTGCTCTCGCGCGCAGCCTTTGCAGGCAGGCGTGTGGCGGCGGCCAAGGCCAGACGCCCAGACCTGGCAAACCTGGACCCAGCCTGTGCGCACCCTCTCTAGGGCATTAGCTGTGTGCGCGCTGCACATGGGGGGGCACAGAGGCCAGGAGACATGACCCTGGGACCCACTTTAAGCCCGACCCCAAGCGCGCACGCGCATGCTGCACCAGCTGCGCGCGGGCACTGCGTGCTAGGTACACACACACACATACACACACACACACACCGTCAGCTCGCGGTGCATGGCCTCCCCGAACGCCGCGATGAGCACGCAGTACACGTGCGCGTCCAGCGACATGCGCCGCCGCTTCATTGCCAGGAACACGCTGTACGCCTTGTCGGCGTTGCCGGCCGACTTGCACACTGCGGGCCAGGGTGGGAAGCGAGGCAAGGCAAGGAGCTTGCACACTGCGGCTTGCACACTGCGGGCCAAGGGTGGGAAGCGAGGCAAGGCAAGGAGCTTGCACACTGCGGCTTGCACACTGCGGGCCAGGGTGGGAAGCGAGGCAAGGCAAGGAGGGGTGTGCGCCGGCTGTTGCTGCAAGGGGGTGCATATGGGGTGCAACGTAGCCCCACGCCTCCGAAGGGTGATGTGCAGCTGCTGCTTGAAGTTGTCGCCGCCATGACACGGAATTCCCATCCCATGCCCAGCCCCACTGACGCCCTGCCCCTGAAACCGCGCACCTTTGATGTACGTCGTCATCAGCTTCAAGTCCGGCTTGCGCGCCATGGCTGGCAGCGTGCGCTCCGCCATCTCAAACAGGGCGGTCCCAGTAGTGAGATCACGCGCCTCAGCACACACATCCAGCGCCATGGTGAAGCTCTTGCTGAAGCAGTACTGGGGCGGTAGCACGCGCATGAGGTTGAAGGCCTGGCGGGAGGCCTTCAGCGTGCGCGCGTGCACCATAAAGGGCTTGTGCTGCAGCCTGCGAGGAATGCGCACGTGTGTGTGAGCATGTGCATGTGTGCGAGGTGTGTGCATGCTTCTGTGTACACGCCTGTGTCCATGTGCGTGTATGTGTATGAGTGCGGGGGCGGGTATGTCTATGTGAGCGCGCATGCGTACTTGCACATGTGAGCCTATGAGCGCAGGAAGGTGTCTACGCGAGCAAGAGAAGCAGAAACTGTAGGGCTTGTTGGTGGGGTTTGCAAGCCCTCAGCAGCAGAGGGGGCCTCCACAGGGGCTGTTGTGGACACGTGTGCTGCACATGCATCAACGCAGCTGGGGCCTGAGTGAGAGGGCGCTCATCCGCGGGTGTGCCTCCTCCCTGAAGCAAGTCCTAGAACCCTTGCTTCTTGAGAGCATGCATGTCGTGTACCTTATGCGAAAGTTACGACAACCTCTAGCACAGCACAAGGTCCCCCTGCATGCTTGCCCTGTCTTGCCATTGAGCTCTGGAGCCCAGCAACGGCTGCACTTTCAGTGACCTAGTGCCTCGGCAGGTGCAGACAACACAGCCATTTTGCAATTTTAGCCATGGCCCCCTCTTAGGTCAGGTGCGTGTCGGTAATCACAGTCTAAGGACACCTCAATGCGCACAGGTTAATGTGCAACAGGACAGCCCTTCAGCAGGCATGCTGGTGCGGGGACCCGAGCAGCAGTCCATGGGCACACCCTTTCCATGGTGCAGGTCAGCGCCCGTGAACACGAGTGAGGCTTGTTGCCTCATGTACGTCCAAAACAACAGAGCCTCATGTTCCAAGGCCGCTCACAGCTGGGCGCACACTCACGGCAAGGCCCACATCCACACAGCCTTCTCCAAGTGCCGTGCCCTAGCCACTGCGGCTGGGGCCCAAGACAGCAGCACAGCTCGCCCTTGCATTGGTTCAAGACCAGGCAGCTCCAGGACTCATTTCTCGTGCCTATGAATGCAGCAGCTCTCCCTGAGCCCTCGATCCAAACAGCAGCCGCCTTGCAGGATACACGCGCACATGCACTCACAGGCTTAGCACATTGGTCCGGTTCTTGGTCACAATGTATGTGACTGCCTTGACAGCCTCCTCCAACTGCTGGGACTCCATGAGCGCAGTGATGGCTTGGCACACAGCGTGGGGGTCCGGGTGGTCAAGGATACCAGGTTCCAAGGGCTTGGGTTTTGAAGGCCGTGGGGCCCCTGCAAACCAGCTGGTCAAGCACTGGGTGGCCACAGTGTCCAGCTGGCTCTCAGAAAGGACGCTGCCTTTGCCCTGGAGGAGACCTTGAGGGGGTAGGCGAGAGGAGGAGGAGGAGGAGGAGGAGGACGGGCCCCCATCGTGGGAGCCTGGCCGTTGACGCCTCAGCAACTCCTCCTGCAGCCGCTGCTGCCTTTGCTCGCTGCTGCTGGCCAGCTTCTGCAGGCTGGGCTGGCCTGGCGGGTCGGGGCTGGGACTACGTAGGTGGTGCTGCTGCTGCTGCTGCTGCTGCTGCTGCTGCTGCTGCTGCTGCGGGGGCAGGGTGTCACCGCGCAGAAGTCGCTGCTGCTCCTGGTA
>LKMJ01004030.1_pt1 | contig 13772 bp, 16 predicted proteins | sample 643391 | NCBI WGS metagenome assembly LKMJ01 (sample SAMN04112250, study PRJNA286221) | soda lake metagenome | biome: soda lake; feature: Kulunda Steppe; material: water; isolation source: sample PL-Br10 brine of Picturesque Lake | place: Russia: Kulunda steppe | collected 2010-07
CATGGATGTGAGGGTATGTTCATGGATGTGAGGGTATGTTCATGGATGTGAGGGTATGTTCATGGATGTGAGGGTATGTTCATGGATGTGAGGGTATGTTCATGGATGCCGTGACATGCACACACATACACACACACGCACACACACGTGCATCAACACAAATGCACACACACATGCACACACACATACACATACGTGCGCGCATGCACACACACATGCACGCGCGCAGTTGTGCAAGCTCACTGATGCTGCTCTAGGAAATGGATAGCCAGGAGCACCAGCACGATCGCAAGAGTCAAACAGCCACAGCTCATTGGTCCCAGGGCAGCAGCAACTGTTTTGTACTATGATGATGCCTGTTCAGGCCATGTGCCAGCACACATTTTTTTGTGATGCACTGTGTGGCCTGTTCAGGCACCCTGCCAGCACCAATGCACGAGCAGGGCCAAATTCCGCAAAGCACTCCTCCCAGCACACAGCGCACCCCCCGCATTGCGTGCGACAGGCATCAATACCAACAATGGTGTGCGGGGGAGGGGGCGAGGCAGCAGCACTCGCGGATGGGGGCGTGGTCAAGGGGCTGTGCCCACATACATGCATGCAAGCACACTTCCCCCCTCCCTCTCCCTCTGTCTCCCCCTCTGCCTCCCTCTCATTTACTTGGCTCTGAAAAGAGTACAAAACAACTGCATCTAGCCTTGCACCTCCCGGTCTGGGGCGCGGCAGCCACGCCACATGCCCTACACACGCACACACACACATGTCTAGCCATGAGCAGCTGCGCGCAGTAGTCGCACCACATACCTTCCACACACACCTGTCTGAGCGTGAGCAGCTGTGTGCAGTAGCCACAACACGTGCCCTCCACACACACCTGTCTGACTGTGAGCAGCTGCGCGCAGTAGTCGCACCACATGCTGTCCACGCGCTCCAGGTAGGACACCGGGTCCAAGGACACGGCGTCTTGGAGTGCAGTCATCTCCGCCCCCACATGCAGGTCGCACTCCTGGGGGAGAGGCGTGAAGGTTGAAGGTGAACACCCGCCTTTTGTTTATGAGTGCCGTTTTGTTTGCTCATCAGCCAATGCATGCCATGCGTTCCATGCCCTCCAGGTGTTTGCGCATGTGAGTTTGCGGGCGTGCGTGTGTGCGTGTGTGTGAGTGTGCGAGTTTGTGCGCGTGTGTGTGGTTAGAGTGTGCATGTGTGTGTGCGCGTCACACTTCTAGGGAGGGAGGGCAGGAGGAATGAAGAGGCAAACGGACAAAGGCACAGGATGCACCTGATGAACAGTGACGCGTGCGCACACAAGCACGCAGCATATGCAAGTGCCGTTGAGGGCCATTTTGCCCTTTTGGGGATCGGGCATGGTCGGGGCTTAACGCTGCAAGTGCTGGCGCTTGCAGCAGTCGCACCCAGCATGCCGGGCGGAGCGCATGCAGGGCAGAAGAAGGGAGCAGATCATACATGTGCGAACTGGGTGGTGGTGCCATCTTGTAGCTGCCATGGGCCCCAACGAGTAACCCCTGGCGAGCAGCTCTTAACATACGTGCACCGGCAACATGGATAGCACGCTGGATTGAGCCCGGGAGGCTGGTTGGCAGGGTGAAGCCAGCGCATAAGGACGTTTGCCACCCCACCAAGCATGCCATGCCCACACAACCGTGTGTGCAAAAGCGTGTGCGGCTGTGTGAGCGCGCGTGTGCACGCAAGCGTGTGTGGCTACAAGTGTGCATGTGCTCATGCTTGCATTTGGATGTATACGCGTGTATCACCAGCCTATGATTGGCAGCAGCATGTTGCCACGGCACCCTCAACAGCAGCGCACCTTCTGCAACTTTGCGTACAGCTTGTCTGCCATCTTGTGCATGCACATGTCTTGCACGGCCTGCGCACACCGTAGGCGCATGAGCTGAACAATCCATAGCAAGATGAAGTATTATAGGCATCTTAAGACTTGACAAGAATTCACATTGAATACAAGCACTGACAAGGTGTGGAATTGGCCTGGACATGCCTGATGACAGACCGCACAGGGCGGCTGAGGGCCACAGAGCACCCGAATGTTTGGGTAATGTTTGGGTAAATCATCTTGCTGACACCACACATGCACAAGGAGCCCCACAAAAGGAAGTGCATGAGGCTTGGGAACTGCCCCCTTGGTGGAATGAGGGAGAATTTGCAGGAGAAATGTGCACAGGAAGCGTGGAGCTCAGGGCACACACACCGAGTACAGCTCCTCCAGACTGCAGGAGACAGGGCGTTTGTCATACACTGCCCGAACCGCATCTTGGAGCTTGGCCCAGGTAACTTCCTCGAAGTTGGCTGGCAGACCCGGTTTAGCTGCATGGCAGGCAAAGCGAGAGAGCTTGAGAAATCCACACAAGCACGATCCATGGTTAGAAGTTCTCCCTGACCAAGTAGTGCAAATCATATCAGCACAAGTACGTTGATCACACTAAGTCAACACAATTATGGAGAAAAAGGTCTCAATGTGTGCCACACAGGTGCACGGGTGTGCGTGTGCAACTCCTCACATTTCAGGGGCTTTATTTTCAGCTGTTTTGGTGCACCCTTGTTTGGACCATCAGCTGCTGGCTTATGCTCCACAAGGCCACACTTCTTGGGAGCGGTGATGCCATTCATGGTGGGTCCAGCTGCTGCTGCTGGGCGCGATGGTTCCCGCAGCAGCCCTGGTTTTGATCAATCCAAATTTCAGTCTATATTTCAAAATTTACACCCCAAATTGTTTAGATTGAGAGCAGTAGGGTTTGGATAAAGGACTTGAGTCGGGATCTGGAAAGAGCGCAGCTTGGAGAACATAGTGATTTAAAGGTGAATGCAAGCATGCTTGCCGTTAATATCGCCAAGAGCATCGCATGGCGAGTCGGATTTGCAATCAGGGAGTCCGGGCAAGCGCTGGAGAGGGTGGGCTGCCAGCTGCAAGGCATCTATTCTCATGAAGAGCAACGTGAGCATCGGGGGAGCATCTGGGGCCAAGGACACAGCGGGGGCAGGAGGACCTGCCTTGAACTGCTCTTCCCTGCTCTGTCTCCTGCACCTGAATGGCACGACCGGTCAATTCAGCAGTGTCAGGAATAACAAGATTACTGTTACTTACCCTTATTCTTACCTCTCCTTGTGCAGTTTGCCGACACATGCCTAGCTTGCCCGTCCAGTATGATGCCCCCTCTGCAGCACCCGGCTCCTTTACCGCCCCGTCCAGCCTGATGGTGGGGAAGGTCAGCCTCGGGCGCTCCTCCTCGCTGTGGTACAATGCCATCGTGCGAGGTGGGTGACAGACAAAGAAATGGCAGCAACATGTGTCCAGGAGCATGAGAGTCAGCATGTGCTCTGTGCTACCACTGATGAAGTGCTGACGATGCTTCCTCCTCCTGTCCCCCACCTGTGCAGGTGAGCTGAAGCCAGTGACCATTGGTAACAACACCAACATCCAGGACAGCACATACATTGGCGCCAGCAGCGAGTACAGCCCTCCCGTTGAAATTGGCGACAATGTGTCCATTGGGCATGGCGTTGTGATCAAGGGTGCAACCATTGGAGACAATGTCCTCATTGGCATCAACGCCATTGTCTCGGAAGGCTGCCAGGTAGGGTTGCCTCACCATCAGTCTCTGTTCCAGGTTTGGGATGTACAGCTCTGATTGAGCATCTTCACTTACGAGTGCTTTATGTGCAATACCTGTCTCTCATAGCTTGGCACTGGATGGATCTTATGACTTATACATGAGGCAGTAGCCTTGCGTGCATGTGATTATTCCAAGCATGAGTATTTAGACATTACACCTGCCCGTCAGCTATGAGCATACTCAGCACACTGATGTCAGTCAGAAGCACATCCACTGGGCAATCTCAAAGTATAAAGAAATTTTGTGATCTATCAGCAACTATCTGAATCCCTTTTTTGTGTGCTCAAAGGGTAAGTCGCGGCATTTCCCAACACATGCCCTGTGTCCTTATGTTCTCACTAGAGGCAGCACGCTGTTATCCGCGCTCCCTGCCCCTCAAAAATGTTGCATAGAGCCTAGCAAGTCGTGGTATGCATATTACAGATGCTGGCCTTCGAGGTGGGCGGAGGCAGCCCCCTTACCATCTGCAGCATATGTTAGTACCGCTGGCCTCTGCTCACAGAACACTTGCAATGCAAGGCTGAGAGATCTTGTCTCTGTGAGAGGCGAGGCACAGACGTAAGTGTTGTGTACCAGGTCACAGAAAAAGGAGCCTGTGTGTTGTTTGCCTGGCTGGTTGGAAATTGTCTGTTGTTCATGCTTCTTGTGCAGATTGAGTCAAATTCTATCATTGCCGCGGGGGCCTACTTAGAAGAGAACACAGTCGTGCCAAGCGGAGAGGTAAGGCATGGCCTGGACTCAAACTTTTGCGACAGCTTGATAGGGCTGATCTGCTATTCCTTGTAAAGCATGGACAAGGTTTTGTCTCAAGGGAAACGGCCCCATCAAATGAGGAGTCTCCGAGCCCTCCCATTCTGGCCATCCACACCTACCCTTCAATGACAGTGGACATGTCCTTCATGTTATTCTTATAAATATTTTGTTGCTCAAAGAGCTCAAGGCCCCTGGTGAGCATTGTTCATCAAGTGAATTGCACGTCTATACAACCCTGCTCCAGGGTGAGTCCCGCATTTCCATCCGTCTCGAGAACTGTAAACAGAAAGAAATAGTGTCAGTGCAATTTTTGCTTCTCTAGGTGTGGGCAGGCAACCCTGCTAAGAAAATGAGGGACGTCAAGCCTGAGGAGCGGACCTACCTTAAAGATTTGCCGGGCAAGTATGTGGAGTTGGCTGATCAGCACGAGGAGATCGTGAAGCTGCTGAAGATGAAGCAGCAAGAGTACACTTTGTGAGTACAGGAGTGTAAGCTTGACGCGCACAGCCTATTCTAGCTCAGGGGACTTTCTGTTTCGGGTGGCGTCATGCCTGACCAGTAAACTTATGTACATCAGTGTGTGTGTGTGTGTGTGTGTGTGTGTCCCCCTTATCTGCATCATATGTAGGGTAGGCCACAGTGAAAGGTGCGAGAGGCTTCTATTGTGTTGTTGCATTTTGTACATGCGATGACTGTTGGTCGAAATCGCCAGTGAGCCTGTCTTCAGTGCTATTTGCTACACCCAGCAAGGTGTCTGCAAATGAGGCCAGCTACCGAGCAGGTCTGGCATGTCCAGCAGAGACTGCTCACATTAATGACGATGCGGCCAGCGCGGTTGGCCTGTGAGGGTTACTCAATGACACAAATAACATAGCTCTGATACTAGCCTATGTTTCCTGTTCTTTTTCTTTTCTTGACGGTGCTTCTTTTCTAAAGCAAATGCCCATAAAGAGCATTTTGGAGCTAAATAACTGTGCAGCACATGTCAAGCATTGCCTCCACAAGGAGTGTACAAACTTAGTGTTGGCTATTGAAGCTTGGATAGCCAAGCGTTGGGCCACAACCATTTTGTCCAAGCCAATATGCCTTCTCCTGACCTCTGTTGCTAAATCTCTTATCGAGGACCAAGACCATGGTCTGATAAGTTCACATCAGCCAAATGTTAGTCAAATGGATTGACTGCTGAGCTATCATACCGTTGCCAGCTTGAAATAAATCTATGTTATCGGACACGCAGATGGATCTACTTGTTTCCGGGGAAAATGTGCACTTTCTGACCACTGACATCAAAATAAGGACCACCTTGGCTGTGAGCAAAATACACAGGTTAGGTTACAAGAGGTTACAAGAAAAAAGTTCAGTCAAGAAGTGCAATTGCTAGCCTGTTCATAAAAACCTATCTGTGCAATGCACTGAGTGCATGAAGGAGGAAATATAGCTTATTGCTTTCCTGGCCTAGAAAAGCAGACACATTGTTCAAGCCTGCTGAAGAAAAAAGGGAAGCATAAGTCGTTTGGAGAGAGACTGGTGGATAGGTGCAAAGGAAAGGACGTGTCGCTCATCCTGTACATCATGAGCATTACACAAGTCATAAGTAGGGGAGGTAGTGTGAGTCCGGGTCACAGTTTCAATTCGTAGAGTGTGGGCACAAAGTCTGAAGCGAGCCACACTGCAAATAACGTCGCGAGGAAGATCAAAAAGCATGTATTTGGGAAGGGTCTCTATCAAACGAAAATATTTCGCAAGTTATGAGCACCTCATATCAAAACGCTTCAAGTATTGCTGCCAACACTGCCGCAGATGCAATCCACAGACTGCAGCACTCTAATGAGCGCCTGGCCTCTTGCCTAAGCACATCAGGTCTCAGGTCACAAGCCTCCTATACATGAGAGCAGAGAGCGCTCAGGGAAGTTCAAAACCTGGGAAAGAGACACTAAGCAATTCTGCAGACTGCAAGGTCTTGAACCATCTGCTGACTCGGATACAAGTATGTAGCGCAGGCAAGTACTTGAGATGAGCTGCTCTGGTGATAACGATTTATGAAGCCCTCCAATTCATCCAGCGCAAGCCTCACAGACATACTTATGAGAGTCTGCTGGCAGCCCTTGCGCAACGCTTCACACAGCCTGACGAAGTGCGCATGCGCAATGCAAGACGGGCTCTGGACAACCTGAAAATGAGCGGCTTGTCAGCAAGAGATTAATGCAATAAGTTTGAGAGGCACCCGGATGAAGGACCTCCCATGAGCGACCCAGACGTTCTCTTTTGCTTCCACGAAGGCCTGCCTGAATGGATCCAAACGTGGATGAACTATCATGAGCCACAATTGCTCCATGAGGCACTATGCTTGTGTGCAAGTCACTTATACGGTATCTTCGTTTGAAAGAGACATTACGCAATTCAGAGAGAGTGAAGCCCTCCAATTCATCCACGGAGGGGGCCTGATCAGGCTGATTCATGAACCAGAGGCACTTGGGCCTGAGCGTGGGTCTGCTGGACCTGCTACTGTAGCAGCTCTTGCTGGTTTGGTCCAGTTCTTGCTGGTCATGCATGTGATGTTCCATCTGCGAAGGAAGAGTGCAGCCCGACTTGTCTGAGGGCCGAGCAGGCCGGAAATTTGGGCCTGAGATTGAGCACCAGAGATTTGGGCGCAGCGCCAGAGACGCGGGTGCAGCGCCAGAGATTTGGGCGCGAGCGTGCCAGAGATAAGGGCACGCGGACGGGTGTGAACCCGCGAGAGTGAGCGCGAGCCGGGAGAAGACGGACGCGCGACTGCCACTGTCGTACATCCCTAGGCCGAGGTCAGTCCGATACCATATGCGAGTTTAGGCTGGAAGGTCATCGCTGTGAGTGCCTATCTTGCGAGTGGGGACCCAAGAATGGGTTAAAGCGGAAGCGTGTACATATAGAGGGAAAGGTTAGTTTACACGAATACCTTATACAATAGCCAATCAAAAAGACTTAACTCCTTCCAAATGTTCAATATGGAGGTAACTACTTGTGCCTCCCCTGAGCGCATAGATCAGCGGCAGAGCTTCCCACGCCTCAATCCACACAGGCAATGCAGGTAGATTTTACACTTATGCAGGCGCGTCAAGTCCAGAGTTTGGGGCTGTGTACGGGAGATGGTGTGAACCGTGTGAGCGTTTCATTCTGTTTTCCTGAAATTCCCTTCAACCCACCGCACCAATCTTAGTCCAAGGGCACCACCAGAACCAGAAAAATCAAGCCATCCAATGGTGTGCTCAGGTTAGGAAACGGTGCGGTGGCTGCGAAGTTATGCCTTGAGGACCCTCTTGTTTGGCCACCTTTCAAAGGCAAGTTGCCTTAAGAAGGGTTTACCTAGTGGTGGGGACGACCTGCTACTAGCATTAGTAATATAGACATAGGTTATTACAATGATTGGATGAGACTGCTAACCTCAGTGAACCTTACAACAAGCAACTCATTTAGAAACTACAAGAATACATGTAGCAAGGAATGTCATGAAATCCAGAACAGACACTCTTTACACTCAGAGACTGGCCCACATCTATGACAGAGCTACTTGTTCATTTTGCCTGTTGTGTCATCAGCCAGATAGCCAAATTTAATGCTTTCTGGCTGTCATGAATGCTTCAATTCAATTCAATTCAAAATATGGTGAACGAAAGACATTGCTTATCATCAAAACCTTGAGCAATGGTGTATTTCGAGGAAATGCCGTTTTCACAGACACAGTCCGGTCTTGAAGGACATGTGCATGAAGCCAACAGGAATTTACCCGATGGCCTACCAAATTTTTCGACCCACGGAAAAAAAGCGATCGATCACTTTGATGCTTTTTTTTGGCAATGGAGGTAACACTACATAGCTAAATCTGCTGAACGAGGGCAGCTAAGCTGAAGCCCAGCTGGCTCACAAACTGAACTTACCTCAAGAAAGGCATCAATGAGAGGCATCAATGAGAGGCAAGATAGATAGTGTCTGAGTAACAAGAGGACCAAACACTCTAAAAGCAAGGAAGATTTTGGTGACGATAGACTCGATTTTAAACAATTTCTGGGATGAGGAGCAAACAGTCATCATTGCTGGCAATGGCCCCCGTTTTACCAAAATAACGAGAAAGCACCAGGCACCAATCAACTTTGTCCAGTCCCAAAGCAGATGCTTATTGTCATCATCCAAATGAGCCATGTAAAGCTTATGGGGAGTAGAAGGCTACATTGACGGGGGACAGACATCTGTTGATCCACAAAAAGAAAATGTTACCCTGTCTAGATGTTTGAATTTACAGCATGGCTATACCATTGATTTTGCATGAGCTGATTAAATGTTAACCTATCTACTGCCATACCCATAACCGATTACCCGCTCTTTGATCTGAGAAATTGCAATGCCTGCAGGAGATGTTGCGCTGACCTGCAGCAAGAAGAGGCAACCACACAAACTCGTACTATTTGTGCCAGCAGCGAGCAGCATCCACAAAGAAGGCATGATGACAGGCAGATCTGTCAACTTGAACAGGTGTGCAATGAAGCTCATTCGTGGACACAGGTCAGAACCTGACCAGACAAGCGCTTGGACCAAGCTGGCTGCTGAGTGTTCACTTGAAGATGACCTAGACATCCAGCTCACCATGCTGCTGATTCTGCCCAGAAGTGCATTGTCTCGAAGGCGGGCAGCCACCTGCAGATTAATGATGAGCAATTATTGCAGGTGCTTGCTGGTGCTCTTGCAGCATTAGGAGACTGAGTGTTGTCCACTGCCACAGCTGAAGAGATTGGATTTGCTGCAACTCACCACCCCTTAAGACACGTGCTGGCCGCAAGTACGGCCACCCCTCCCCCTCCCCTGTCCAGAATGATGGAATGCACTCAAGGCCAACACAAAGCAAAATATTAAGGGTGATTCCCCTGGACTGTATCTTCAAGCCCAGTGCTTCAGATGGTGAGGCATGCAGCATGGCACCTCTCAGCATAGCACGTCAGAGGCAAAAGAAGCACCAAGGAGTGGACTCTTAAAACAATTTTTCGTCAAGCAGAGAGCTTGGTTGAAGTGCACCACTCATGACAACTTTTGATCTTTGTGCCCTTATGATGAGAAGTTTGTCTGTATTGATGGAGCCAAGGTCGAATCTAGGCCGTGGTCACACGCAAAGAATTTGTTTTTTTTGGGAATTCGAATTACCAAAAAAAGTGCGGTCACACGCAAAACTTTTGCCCATTTCCCAAAAATTTTGGGAATTCGAATTCCCATAAGTTTTCAGCGGTCACACGTTTTTCATGATGCATTTTTTTGATAAACCGAAGTCCTTGGAAACGCCCATATCTGTGCAACTTATTAGAGGAACACTGTCTGTTGGCCTCATGACCTCCAGTGCTCATATCATCCATGCCCACATTCTCTCAAGCACATTTTCATGGAAATTTGATCTCAACAAGTGGAAAATTAGGGTTTTCATTGGTCTCACTATCCTGCACAGGGCTGCTTGCAGCCTCACAGTATGGCATACAGCCTGCTGTACAGTGCACTACGTGGCTATGCAGCAAGTAAGGGAGAAGTGCACATGCATGAGCATGAGCAACAACTCACCAACACTTTTATAAGATACATGTACACACCACCCAGCGACTCATCTATGCACTCACACATGCGCAGGTTCGCGTGCAGACCTACTCCCATCGATCTGTCTAGCAAGTTGTCTCTTAAATTTTAAGTTGAAAGTCACTTTCTTTGGCTAGGCTTCCCTTTGTGAGCTTTTGCTGCTGGGCATGACACCTAAGTTATTCGTTCTCTGCACAAATGCAGTATTGTGCAACTCTCATTGTACACCAGTGCACTGCTCCTACCCATGCCCACGCCCATAGCTAACTGCTGCTTCAGAATAGGGGGTTGCCCTGTGCTGTGGCCTGCTTGGTTGAGCTATCTCTTTATCAGCTTCAGCATTGGAAAACGCAGACTGGGTTGGGCCCCTGGGCAGGCTGGGAAGCCTGGCCGAGGGCTTGCACACACTCATGGCACCTTGGTATGGGCTGCAGCCAGGTGGGGCATCTTGGCCTGGCCCTGTCTGCCCTTTCCGGTGAGGTTTGTCCTGTCTAAGCCTCACCATCTTGAGATAATGTAAATGCATGAAGATACGCAGGTTTCAAGCAAAAAATCTGTGTCAGGGGCATTTTATTCAAGGAGAAGTCGTTTGGTGAACTTCCCATGGCAATCCTCAAACTTTGGAAATTCCCAAAAAAAGGGCCTCTTATGCACCCCGATCCTCTGTTCATCATTCAGAGTTTTTTGGTAATTCCGAAATTTTTTTCGCGTGTGACCGCACTCTTTTTGCCAATTTCCCAAAAAAATTGCCTGAATTACGAAAGAATTTGCGTGTGACCGCGGCCTATGTTGTAGATGATGACCTCATGGTGGAAGATTTGTTTCCACCATGAGTGACCTCTTTAGCTGGATGGAATGATCCACAACTTGATCTACACAGCATTCAGATGATGTCCCTCATGACACACAGGCAACTCCAGCGTGTCTGGACGCTGACATCATCTAGGCACACACACACTCTCTGGGTCCTGCCCATGCAAGTGAACATGCACCCTCACCCACTGATACGCGTGAATGCACATACAATCCAAGTTCCACCCTTCGCGCACACGCGCGCATACACCCACACACATGCGCTCAATCATTCTAACCCACAAACACACATGCCCACACATGTTGAGTCCCACGGCTGCACGCCCATGCACCCACACACACTTGCCCACGCACTCTCAGCCCACCTCAGCAGCTTCCCTTGTGCAGTCAAGGGCGGCAAGCTGCTCGGCCTTGCTAGGGCTATCGGGCTGGCGGCTGATGAGCCTGCGTGCCAGTAAGGCAAGCCAAGGCAGGGGCAGGGTGAGCAAAGAGTGGCCGCGGCTGCGTGCATGGCGAGGGGGTTACCAGGCGCCTCACCTATTAAGAGGACAGTGCTGGAGCTTGTGACCAGCAAGTTGATGCACATCTGCTCTCTAGGCGGCCTGCCAGCTTTTGCTGGCGAGCCTACTACTGGAGGCATGCTGGCAGGCATGCAGTGGCTGAGGGCACGGGCGGCCAGCAGCGGGGCATCGCAGGGTGTGCTGGAGGGTGTGGTTTGTTGAGGGCTCCGTGAGGTGCTGTAAGGAAACATCCATGTACCCATAACTTGCAGGCATACAGGCGGCACGCAAGTGCCTGATCTTACAGGTGTGTGTGGGGGGGGGGCAGGCATGCCTCTTGTGGCAGTGGGGCTGGCATCAAGAATGGCTGGAATAAGGTCAAAGCAATGCTGGCCGTGAAATTGTGATCCTTGCTCCAATCTGGGTCCATCGCGAATGAAGAAGATGGTCGCCTATTCGCACCAGCTATATGCCACGCCCCCAAAATCAGAGGCCAGAGGAGCCAAGGCGGCTCTTTTGCCTGCAGTATGGCCCTCGCTTGCTGTTTGACAGTCTGCGGTGATGGCAGATGGCAGCACCGCTGGGGCACCCGGCAAGCGCCCCACTGCCTTACAGTTCCGCCTCACATGCTTACAATCTCTCCTCTCACCAGTCAAACAAAAGATCTCTTGGCGCCCCATATGCTTGCGGGCCACCTTGCGCTCACAAGCCCTCCGCTCACCTGGCGTGCACATCTCTTGGTGCCCCATGCTTGCGGGCCACCTCCAGGAACGGCTCCCAGCCGATAGGACTCTTCCTTTCTGCCGCAAAAGCATCCAAGCCATCCCAGTCATGGCACTCAGCCAACGCTCTGATTTTCAGCCACCTGCATGGAGGTGGAGCGGGCATGTCGGTGGACGCAGGAGGACTTATGTGACAGAACGGAATGCCAGTGTCGCATACATTTTTTGCAGGCACCCCAATAGCTGTGAAACCCCGTTTCCAGCTGCCCGGGTGCATGGCGCCAGTGTTCTCCTCAACGGATGTGCAGAAGCTCGGCAGGAGAGACATGTGCACTTTCTTGCGCATTTGCCAGTGCAAGATGTACAGAGCTGGGGCATGCCATGGCTGTGACCAGCCGCGCTGCAGCAGATAATCTTCAGCAGGTAAGCTCCCTTCATAAAGCCTCTTTCCTTAAAATTTGGGCAGGCTGCTCTGCTGTTGCCGCCTCTGGTGCTGCACGGGGTCATGCCCATCCAGGTGTCAGATACGTCCAAAATGCAGCATGGCCATGCTCCTCCCCGCCTGCATGGCAGCCATTTGCATGTCCTCACCAGAAGCGCCGGTCCGGCATGGCAAAGGTCCTCTTCAGCGCCGCAGCGTGCTTGTGATGGTTTAGCCTGGACGAGCAAGCGCAGGCAGCAGCACCCTCACAGTCACGCACGCGCTCTCTTGTGCGTGGCCAGCCGCACACCGCTGCTGACGCGCGCACATCCGCAGTGCGCCCAACGTACAGGCACTGACGGCGTCTCAATTTGCTGGTAGTGACAGAAAATGCCCTCGTCTATGTCTGCACCCATATCGCAGCCCATGAGGGGCTGTTCCCTGTTCCCGGAACCAGACCCGCATCCACAGTCACATCACAGCCACAGTGTACAGCCTCTAGGGCCAACAAGGAGGTTGCCTTTTCAGCATGCCGCCATGGGCCGTGGGCGCATTGGCCCACCTGCCTTGCTGCATGTATCACTAGAGGATGCGCTGATGTGCAAGGATGCACGGGCGCCCTCCCTGGCAAAAGCAGAAATGTTGCGCTTAAAGATCATGTCAGGTGCAACTACACAGCCCCAGCTCTTGGAGCACTTTCAGTCCTTGGAAGGCGGAACACGATGCCGCACCACACATTTCCTTACTTAAGCGCTCCCCATCCCTCCGGAAACACCAGTGAACACAACCAATCAGCGCTTAAGGAAGTTTAGGCACATTTCGAGAACAGGCAGTCGGATGCTACCCGAAGGCTGGTGAATACCCAAAGTGGCGGTTAAATCTGATTTGCGTCATATCTGAAGTGCATCACAACCATGTGCGACCTGAATTGCACTCCTGCTGAAAAGCTGGCGATCTTTCCAGTAGTGCTGCGTATCCAGAGTACCACATCCAAAGGAAGACCTATGTCCCACAAGCCAAACCCACTTTTGCCCACAGCCTGCTTGCAATTCTGCTGTGTTGCACCCACAGACCTGCAAATATGCTTGCATGCAGCGCCCTTTCAGCAGGCAGTGGATTCGCCACGCATGCGCCCGCCCAAGGCCTGAAGCCAACTGATGGCATCGTATCAGGCCCTTAGGTTGGGCCCTGACACGTGCAGTGTGTGGCCCTGACACGTGCAGTGTGCAGTGTTCAGTGTGCAGTGTGTGGCCCTGACACGTGCAGTGTGCAGTGTGCAGTGTGCAGTGTGCAGTGTGTGGCCCTGACACGTGCAGTGTGCAGTGTGCAG
>LKMJ01004031.1_pt1 | contig 13767 bp, 13 predicted proteins | sample 643391 | NCBI WGS metagenome assembly LKMJ01 (sample SAMN04112250, study PRJNA286221) | soda lake metagenome | biome: soda lake; feature: Kulunda Steppe; material: water; isolation source: sample PL-Br10 brine of Picturesque Lake | place: Russia: Kulunda steppe | collected 2010-07
GGGTGTAGGTGATCGGCGTGTCTCGGTACTCGTCGCCGTAGCGGTCGATGATCTGCTCGGCCTTATAGCCGACGACGACGATGAGCTCGCTCGCGCCCGCGTCGATCAGGTTGTCGAAGACGTCTTGAATGAGCGGCGTGCCGTTGACCTCAACGAGCACCTTCGGCTTGTCGTCCGTGAGGGGTCGGAGGCGGGTGCCTTTGCCCGCGGCGAGTACGACTGCTTGCATGGGTAAGAGCTCTTGAGCAGGGCGCAAATAGTTTTTGTCGTGGATTCGGAAACGGCTCCTTGGCCTACCCCTGCTCTTTGTGGAACCGCCGGATACCCCGATAGACCTCCGAAATGCACCCCCGGAACAGATACGGGGTCGCGGACACTCCAAGAACGAGAACGTGCCGGGAGCGATCCCACCGATGCCATACCTCTTCAGTCACGAAGTCCTGACTGGCGTGCCGAAAGATTCAGTTGAAAAGGCAGCCAGAATTTATACTCCGGTATCGGAGCAACACATGGACAACAATCATCGATGATATCACGAACAGGGCTCTTACGACTGTTACTCGTTTGCCTGCTCATGACAGCTCTCGTCGGACTATTCGTACTTCACGGAACGCTTCAGCCGGGTGTCGATCATAACCACTTTCCAGGCAACTCCGAAGTGACCAGTGGACAGTTGGATACAGGACAGTACGTCGTGATCGCTGGAGAGGTTCCGGCGGTCCACGAGAACGGGGTGGTGATCAGACTGAGCGGATCAGACCTTCGAGTCGATCTCGGCGAGATCGATGGTCATGCGGAAGTCGGAGACGACGTCTGGGTGTCAGGTCACCTCCGAGAGACGGATGGGAGTGTGAACCAAATGATCGAAACGGATCGGGCGATCGTACGCGCACCATGGGAGATCGGGTATATGTATGCGATCTCGATGCTTGCCGGCATCTGGGTCTTGATCAGGTTCGTCCGCGGCTGGACCTTTGACACTCAGTTCTTCGGGTTCGTTCCGAAGCACGACTTCGAACGGAGTGGAGGTGATAGCGATGGCTGATTTGTTGACGCACGTGCTGGTTGCGTATGCCATCGGAGTACTCCTGTCGATACGCTACGACTGGATGAGTTCGGAGTACGTGACGATCGCGATGATCGGATCGCTCGTACCGGACCTGAGTCGAATAGAACTGGTGATTTCGTCAGGAATGATAGAGTCCGTGTTCGGACTATCGTTCTCGTGGAGAGCGTTTCACACGCTCGGCGGGTCTCTCGTTGCGATCGCTCTCGGGGCACTGTTGGTTCCAGCGCGGATCCGGCGGCGGGTGTTCGCGCTGCTCCTCGTTGGAGTACTTTCTCACCATGCGTTGGACATCGTTTTGATGACGCCGTCGGGCTTCACGTACGACGTGTTGTGGCCTCTAACAGAGCACCGCCCGCAAGCGCCGGATCTGTATCTCAGCTCCGATCAGTGGCCAGTACTGATCGCTTTCGTATCGGCTGGTGGAGCGCGGTACGTTATCGGAGTGAACGGTTCTGAGTGATCGATAATTGACAGTCTCTGACCTATCGGATTTTGGCCTCTTTCAGTCGGTTAGTGTTTAGAAGGCTTGTGTCAGGCCGAGTTGGCTGTTCTCAATCGAGCCGTGAAACGGTGAACGGGAGGTTGTTCGTGACGGTGGTGCGGAACTGGGCGGAGATCGCTGTCAGGATGGCGAAGTAGATGATCGCGCCGAATCCGACAAGGAGGACGACGAACGCCGCGTTGTACTCGGCGAGCCAGTGGGTTTCGCCAATCATCCGAGCTGAGTAGACGGCGAGGCCCATGAGGAGAGCGGCGGCGAGCTGCCTCGTAATCTCCCCGAAGGGAACTGTGAAGGCGACCTGGCTGCGGGTGTAGTAGAAGCCGACGACGAGGCCGATCGCCGCCGAACTCGCGGTGGCGATCGCTGCGCCCACCCAGCCGATCGTGTAGACCAAGGCGACGTTGAGGACGAGGTTCGCGACGATGAAGACCGCGTTCGCGCGGAACGCGAGGTCCGGGCGGTCGATCGCGTTGAGCGTGTTGAGGAGCTGCTTGTTGTACGTGTACGCGAGGATGCCCACGAGGAGGATCGTGAGGACCTCGTCGCCGATCGCGAAGCCCTCCCCGTAGATGCGCATGAGTCGATCGCCGAGGATCGCCGCGCCGAAGATGCCCGGGATGAGGAAGAGGCCCGCGAACGAGAGGGCGTCGTTGGTGAGCGTGCGGACCATGTCGGTGTTGTCGGACGTGGCCTGTTTGCTCAACTCGGGGAAGAGGGTGGTCTTGATGGCGCTTCCGAAGATATCGAGAAACTTTGCGAGCGTGTACGCGACGGCGTAAATACCGGTGAGTCCTGCAGTGACGAAGAAGCCGAGGACGATGATGTCTACGTCGCTGAACGTCTTCTTCCGCATGCTTCCGAGCCAAGAGAACTTTGCGAAGTCGAACAGTCTGACGACGTGTCGCCACTCTGGAAGAACAATTGATGGTCGAACGATCCAGAGTCCGATAGTGGCGATCACTGCAGTCCCAAGAGCGTGCCCAACAAGCATCCCGGTGAGTTCCCAGCCTAGAAAAACCAACAGGATCATAAGTACACTTCGACCACCTTGTTTCAACGTGCTAAGCGGTGCGTACACGTGAACTCGGTGGGTGCCTTTGAGGGCAGCATTAACTAGTCCGCTGAAGATTGAGACAACTAACAGAAGAACAACGAATTCAGCGACCGGTTGACCAACGTACGTGTTCACTTGCTCTCTGAAGATTACCACGCCGACAACAACGACAGTTGTCAGTACGCCCTTGACGGCTGTTCCGGCAGCCAAATATGCGTCTGGCTCCTCATCTTCACTCATCCGTTTGACGATCGCCTGACCGAAGCCGACACTTTTGACGATCCCAAGCCAAGAGACTAATGCAAGTGTGATTGCGTAAAAGCCGTAGATTTCCTCTCCGAGTGTTCGGGTAAAGTATATTGTTGCAAGGAAACCCAATGCTGAAGCAGTGAGTTTAGATATCAAATAGATTATAGAGGTTTGTCCGAGACGCATTCAGATCAATCGCTCACTTGTTTGATTAGGTTGATTTCTCTTGTTTCGGTATTCGCGCATTGTTCTATCCACTGTCTGTGTCGGACAATAATCGATATCGGAATTTCATCAAGGTTGAGTAATTGAGCTATTATCAATCTATGGCGGCCATCAACGAGGAGTAACTCCCCATTTCGAGAGACATCAACTGCAACTTCCATTACGTACTCGTTGATATATCCAAATGGATCTGACAGACTTGGACCGACCTCTCTGAAGTCGCGTTGCGATTTGTATCCCTGTTCTTTTATATCCTCATAAAGTTGGTCAATTTGCTCACAACGGTGATCTACTTCTGCTTTTGATGCACAGCCATGCCAGCGCGAACCAGTTCGCGCAACTTGTTGCAGGACATGCTCATAGAAATCCGTTTCTTGCCATTCGCGATCGTTTTTATAACGGTTCTTCATCGCGTTATAGATCAGAGTTTCGTCGATTCGGTCTGCATAAAATAGCTTATTTTCGTCCCAATTGGGTGATCTCTGGTCCCATTTACCTGATCTTACTGTCCCAATATCGTTAAGTACACCATCCCCAGCAGTCCCTCTCGACGAACATCGAATGATAGAATTAGGATCCACTTCGTATCGAACGATCGGTGATGGTGGGTTGGGATACTGGGTGAACTGTCTCGAAAGCTTCCACCCGTAGAAACGAGGGACTATTAACCAGTAAAGTTTTGATGTGGGACGGGTCTGTAGACTAAGATATTCAATCCCACGCCACAAAATATGTTTAAAACCGTGGGTGTCTAGTGCATGTCGTGTACGTCGAATTGCTTCCACTGTGGTTCACCTCCAAACTGCGTGCGATGTACCTGAATTAGTTTCATATTGCTGTTTTTCCTCCGTTGTTAATGAAGCATTCGAACAGGCTGACACCGAACAGACCCAAAAGCCATTTATAGGGTACTTTGTTCTTAATCGGTAATGACGTTACTGGGACAAATTCTCAGTGAGATCCATTATCGACTCCAAGGAACACCATTTGAAAAAATACCGGGCGCACGAACAGCTTATAGAAAACTAATCAGGTTTTCAGGAGTTACAGTAGTTCACGACGGAATTCAACTCGAAACGTTATCGGATTCGAATACGCATTATGCAAAAGGATATGAAGCAGATATTGTACAACTCGTCCAGAACCGGGTTTCCCCCGGAGATACAGTATTAGAACTCGGTTGTTCTCTTGGATATTTTACTACTTTATTTTCAAAAATTGTGACTAGTGATGGATTAGTTGTCGGATATGAAATAAACAAGAAGCGGTACGAGATACTCAAAAATAATCTGAAACGGAATAATTGTCATAATGTAACTGTTTACAATCTAGGTGTAGCATCTAAATCACACAATACAGATAGCCAACAAAAAGAGAAATCCTCTGATAATGAGTACGTCGCACTTGATGAGCATCTCACCGTCGATCCGGATTTCGTGAAAATCGATATCGAAGGTGCAGAATATGAAGCACTATTAGGAATGAAACAGTTACTCTCTAAAGACAGGCCCGTCATTGTGTGCGAGGTCCATCCGGATAAAATGGAATCATTCGGAAACACTACCGATGATCTCTTCAAATTTCTCGATGAGATTGAATACGACATATATCGTGTCAATGAGGACGATATCGAGAAGGTAACCGGATTTGGGTCAACACGGGAACACTATCTATTTCAACCGAATTGACTGATTGCGATTAGGTAGCTAAAATTAATATATCTCTATTCGAATGTTCCAATTAGAATCCTGAGTCTGGATGGTTCTGGTATTTACAATATTCATCAACATCGATTTTTGATTTGTTACGAATATCTTGCCATTTTCGATGACGCGTGAACACGAGTACTGGAACCTCATCGATATCCAGTACCTTCGCGAGCGAGAGTCGGTGTTTACCGAGCATATTCCACAGAACCTCTCCGTTTCTCCCAATATCTACCGTAATCTCGTTAGTCCGCGGTGACATTGTTGCATTAGCTCGTTGTACCGTCGCCTCGGGAGCTTCAGCATAGAGCTCACACTGCGATCGAAACCCGTCGTTCGCGATTCGATCGTGTAATTGTTCGATTTTCTTGCATTTCTGTTTGAAACGATCGTGGTTGTCGTATTCATCAACGAGTACCGTTTCATCCCACTGTTTTCCCTTCTCGTAGTGTTGACGTATGGCAGTCGGAATCGGTTGATCCATGAATCGATCGAGATTCTCATCCCAGTTTCCATCCACTACCCAACCGCGTCGCTTCTTATCGTGGAGGCCCGAGATAGACGTGATTTCATTCGGATCGACGTAGAGAACCTCGTAAGGATCGGCATCCGTATATTTGTCTGGTACAACAAGGTGAAACAACCGTATTGTTCCTCGGACAAAAGTGATGGTAATCACCGTGATTGTATAATTGAGTTTTGGTGGAAGATTACTAACTCGACTTTGAAATCGAAGTTTCCAGCTCAGGTAACGTACCACGAGTAGAAACACTCGGTCTGGGCCTCGGTTCAGGAGTACTGTAAGTCCGCGCGAGATCAGATTGATAAGGCGGTTTAGAGGTTTGACGACCATTTTTGGAACGTATTTCTTCGATGTTGAAAAGATATTGCGTTTCTCTTGTTGTGACTGACTCCAGTTTGTTTAAATAGGGCTGGTTACGATACGAGACTAATGTGGACCCCCACGGAGTTCTCCTATCGCAAGTTCAAACGAAAAGCCGAGCAAACGGGTTACTCGACTGCGACTCTCTCTGCAGCTGAACTCCTCTCGCGAAAAACCGTCCTGTGGCCGATCGTCGATCGACTCTGCGATCGGGGGATGTTCGACGTATGTCCCCACGCGGAATTTCACTCGCTCGCCGATCCACTGCTCAGTGTCACAGACGAATCCGAACCGTACGGTGGACTCGACGCACCATTCGTCGCGAGTATCGGATCCGGATACGTGTTAACCGAAACAGGACTCGTAACCACTAAAGAAGGACGTATTGTAAACCAAAGTTTGTTTCCACCAGAACGCGGACGACGGTTCGTCGTCGCGAAACTGATCTGGCAGCTGTTCTTCGAGTCGATCGATCTGACCACTTCGCTGGCCCGGAAAAACATCACAAGGTTGGATACGCGGGCGGAGACGATCGGCATCTGTGCGCCACTGATACCGAGATACAGCAATAACTACTACCACTGGCTGATCGAAACGGTTCCGAAGATTCGCTATATCCGCAAGTTTGAGGAGGAAACTGGACTCGATGTCACTTATTTAGTTCCCGGAGATGCGCCATCCTGGCTCGATGAAACGCTCCAACTTCTAAAAATCCCTGCTGAGAAAGTAGAGCGTGCCTCGAGCAGTGTATACCGAGCTGAAAACCTCGTGTTGACTTCTTTTCCGTTACAGTCCAAACAGGATTACGAGTGGATCGTACAATCAGTTCTGGAAAACGCAGAACCTGATCGGGGACATATTTCGGCGGGGAGCAACGTCTACATTTCTCGGTCGAAAGCAGTCGAACGGCGTGTGACAAATGAAGACGAAGTTATGGATATGCTCTCGCAGTACAATTTTGAGAGGTACCACCTCGAAGATCTCAGTGTCGAAGAGAACGTTACACTGTTCAACGAAGCTAATATTATTGTTGGAGCCCACGGCGCGGGGTTAACCGATATAATCTATAGTGCGGATGTAACTGTAGTCGAATTATTTGGATCGAAAATGAAAGAACCATACAAAACTTTATCAGAAACAATGGGTCATGAATATATGAAACTGGAGTGTACTCCCGCCTCAACAGATATCAAAGTTGACCTTGATGTTTTAGAAGAGGCTATTAATTATCGGTGATTAACCTTTTAGAATCCCATTATATTACTTATCAATTGTTTTAGCCAGAAACGGCAAGGGTGTCAACCTTAGCGTGAAGGAAGCGGCCGAGCAAGGGTAAGTCGGGTGTTGAGCAATGCTCGACCGCATGGTTAAGAAGGCTCACCAGTAGAAAGTATTTCTCGTGAGGACACGCCGACGGACCGGCGTGTCCTCGCGGCGTTTTTCTACCATACTGGCCTCTGATACCGACGAATCGAATCGTTCGTCAATCGCTCGTCTGAGGCGATCAGACTGTGGTTTCATCGGCTGAAGCACCTCTTCGAGCCCGACTTCCGGGATCGACAGGAAATTGCCGTCGATGAGACGAAAATCGAGATCGACGGCGACAGGCACTACGTCTGGGTGACAGTCGATTGTAAGACGCTCGAAGTACTTGCCTTTGAGGTCTCTCCCGGCCGATCGAGCCTCGATGCGCTCCTGTTTTTGAGGAACGTTCTCGAACGGTGCCGCGGTCGTCCGCTGGTGCGGACCGACCGCGGCCCTTGGTACGACTGGCCGCTTGGACTCTTAGACTGCGAATACGAGCGTGAAACGTGGGAGAATCGGTCACTCATCGAAGCGTGGTTCGGGATCTTCAAATACCGAACCAAACGTTTCTACCACCGATTTCCCTTCCACAGCACCGCCACTCCACCAGACCATGGCTCACATCGCTGCTCTCCACAATGCTGCACTCTAAACTTGACACCCTTGCATCTATACCTTAAGATCACCAAAGATTACTCATTCAATATTTTAATCTGAGAGACCACTTCGTCTCTTGTTGAGTCAACGGTGTCTGTGTTTTTCACTTCCTCAACTGGTATACTGTTACTCTCACAGAGATCCACTATTGACTCGCAACACTTTCTAAGTTCTTCTATTTTATCAAATGACTGATGGCCTTTGCGATCTTTTTGTCTTTTTTCTGCAGTGTCATCTGGTACGGATACGTAAATGACCATGTCGGGTACGGGTATGCTCTCAAAATATTGATCGAACGGTAAACTAGATCCGCGGTACACCGCAGAGACTGCGCGCATTAGAAAACCCTCATCAAATACCCCAATTTCTCCGCACTTATGAGTTTCCTCTAAGAATTGGTACTGACCGGCACTACGTTTAAATAACCACCTGACGTGATCTTTACTCTCGTCAACTTCGCTAATTATTGGTGGGATCATCTTCTGAAACTGTGGATGTTCCGCAATAAAATCTCTATAATATCGCCTAGAAAGCAATTTTTCCCACATAACAATTTGTGAATTCAGTGGGAGAATATTTGATAAAATACGAAGTGTATTTGTACCTATTCGGGCTAATCCATCAGTCATCACACCTCCATAAAAGCCAGATATGAGAGATAATTCGCGACAAATCGTTGTTTTGCCAGAACCCGGCACTCCTATAAATTCGATATGTTTCACACATTCTCACCTAGTTTATATTGTAGCTATTATTTTGAGTTGCAAAGACAAATATAGCGTCGTCTCTTTCCGTGTTGACTCGATTAGTCGTGAAGTTATGATTCTGAAGATAATTCTCCACTTCTGAGGTATCTACACCAAATTCTGGATGACACTCTATCAGTAGCAACCGAACAGATTTGAGTCTTGAATCCATGCCTCGGAGAACCTCCATTTCATGCCCTTCGACGTCGATCTTGATTATTTGGGGGTCAGGTGCCTCCACAATATCGCCACGAATTGCTTGGACGCTTATATCACCGTCTGAAGAAAGTCGGTACATGCCGGCTCCCACACCATCATCTGGTGCCATTTTAAAAATAGAGCTTGAATCGCTGAGAGCGATATCTCTAACATCAGGTTCATATCCATTTAATCGAATATTCTCTTTACATCGCTTCCTGTTCACTGGATGAGGCTCAAACGCGACCACCGTCGCACCTGCTTCAAGAGCCAGACACGAATAGGTTCCAACTGCGGCACCGACATCCCAAAAGCAATCGCTTTCCTCAATTGCCTCAATTAAAGGTTCCAAAATTTCACGTTCTCCCATCGCATTTTGAACGCGCCACCTCTCGCTACTAGATGTTACACGGAAATCCGCAGACACACCAGATACCTTGAGGGTTTGAGGATCAGATATCACTCCAAAAGAGCAGAGGCCGTCAATAAATCGATCCTTAGCAGACCAGCCAAGTCTGCGAATACGATCAGGAAGAGAACGATTTGGGTCCATGGCTACAATGTAATCAACTTAAACCAGTCGGCGTTATAAGTCTACCACTTGTAAACAGCGAAGCATGACTCGATTATCGAACAACCTCATGCGTGTGAAATTGTATCCGTTAAGATGACCGCCTCCCTCATAATCCCAGTCTACAACGACCCCGATGGGCTCCGCGACACCCTCGACTCCCTGCTCGCGCACACGCCTTCGACCCCCGAGATCCTCGTGGTCGACAACGGCTCCACGGACCACACAACGGAGGTCGCCGACCAATATGCCGCCGACCACAACCACGTGTCTCTCCACTTCGAACGAGATATACAGTCCTCCTACGCAGCCCGGAACACGGGCATCGAGCACGCCTCGGGGGACGTACTCGTCTTTCTCGACGCCGATCAAACCGTCACTGAAGGTTGGCTCACGATCGCCTTGAACGAGCTTACCGAGCGCGACGCTCACTACCTCGCGCCCGACGTGCGCCTCGTGGCACCGGCTGAGCCGACGCTCGCCGGACGCTACAACTACCTGACCGGGTTCCCAATCACGAAGTTCATCGAGGAACACGGGTTCGCGCCGACTGCGTGTTTGTTCGTAACGCGCGAGTTGCTCGATGACGTGGGGCGCTTCGACCACCGCCTCGTTTCGGGGGGGGACAAAGAGTTTGGCAACCGGGTGCGGGATACCGGCTACACGCTACACTACGCGCCGAGCGTGGTGATCTACCATCCGACTCGAAATTCCATACGATCGCTGGTGAAACGGAATCACCGGATTGGACGCGGACACTGCCAACTCCAACAGCACTACTCCAACCGATATGGCCGAGTGGGGATCCCGCCCCGGCCGAGCGGGACGCACGGCGACCAGCTGCGGACGCCGGCGGACGCCTCGGGGGCGGAAGATAGGATACCAAAAGGGGCAGAAAGCCTGTTGTTGCCGCTGCTGGCTGCGGGGATGACGCTCACACGCGGACTCGGCTACTACCGTGAGTGCCTCTCAACTGTCGTAGACTCCGGGAACGACTGACTACTCCTCGAACGCCTCGCGCGATTCGGCGTCGACCTCCCACGTGCCGTCACTCCCACCCGAGAGAAGCCGGACGGACGCGATCACGAGAGAGAGGTTGGAGTCGAACACAGCGTACAGTGGCTGTAAAGAGCCGAGTTTATCACGCCCACCAAGTACGACAAATCCCGCGAGTGCTATCAGCGTACTCACACCGCCCACGCTGAACCAAGAGAATCCAGCCACGATACTCCCGACAACGAGTACAAGCATGAGCCAGGGCGCGACGATCATGAACCACCAGTTGAACGGAAGCACAACCCGCCCGTACCACCCGTTCCCACCGATCATATCCCGCGAACGCACGAGCATCTGAATCAGCCCCATCGCACGACGATCTTTTCGCTGTCGACGTCCACGAATATCAGAGACGCCAGATTCGGTGAACTCCATTTCGGGGTCAAGGACGACCCGTTTGTCTTGCCTCCGGAGGTTCACACCGACCTCGGTGTCGTCCGCCAGTGAGTCGGGATGGATCGGCTCGAAGTCCGCGCGTCGGAATGCAAAGCATGGCCCGTGGACGATGAACGTCGAGTCAAGATGCGATTCCAATGCCTGATTGCGTGCCTGCAGATTCCGGTAGTCAGTCTCGACTTGGCTCTCGCCGAGAACCTCCGTCTGCTGGCCCATGACACCGCCGATCTGGGGATCTTGGAGTGCAGCGACTGCGTGCTGTATCGTATCATCGCCAATCCGAGAGTCGCAATCGGTTCGGAAGATCACGTCGCCTTCAGCAGCATCGACACCCATATTTACCGCAGTAGCCACCCCTCGACGTTCGGATTCCTTGATCAGTTGAATATTAGGTGAGTTATGATTATCTGCGAACTTTCGGATGATATCTGCAGTGTCATCCATACTCGAATCAACTACAACTATTTCCAGCTGATCTGCAGGGTATTCTAAGTCAACAAATTCTTGCAGCTTCGATTCTACGATCGACTCTTCGTTGTACGTCGGTAAAACGACACTCACAGACACTATTTTCGAAGATTTGTCCGCTGGACAGCCAGTCGGTTGCATAATAGCATACCATACCAGATAGACGGCATACGGGCCGCCGAAAAGGAGGGCGAGAGAGAGAAGTACCAATACAAGCACTTTCTAAACTTTTTTTTGAGCTACTAAATGATTTCCGAAGCATGTCAGTCTTAGCGTGATGGAAACACTCGAGCAAGGGTGAGCCACTGGCTCAACATGCGGTTCCTGCACGACTGAGAAACTCACCAGCAGTGTATATGAACTCGTGCGTACACTCCCTCAGAGTGATTGAACTTGTAGGTTGCTGCAGTGTCTTGGTCTTTACTCTCGGCTCTTCTGCAGTTCAATATCTGTCTCTAATCAGTCTGTTTTTTATCAACAATCCACCACACGACGGCGTTTGCACCGACGCGTTTGCGCTCCACGACCCTATCATGTTCAAGCTCTTCGAGCCGCCGAACAACCGTCTGAGAAGACACATCTAGCTTCTTTGCAAGTTCGGCAGCTGTTCCGACCGGCTCATTTACGTTTCGGAGTGCCTTGAGTACGTCGTCGGTCGTAACTTTTTGCGGTCGTCCACCACCGTTGTCGCCGACCATGCCGCTTACTCAGTGGTTGCCAGTATAAAACGACCATCTCATCGGCGGAATCTTTTTACTTTTGGAGTACGTACTCCACTATGTGCAGCGAACGAACGTCTTCGAGATTCGCCCGCTCGATGATGATGGTGGGGAGATACTGCGTACGCTCCTTGACGCAAGTGCTGCACTCTGGAACGAGATAACCTACGATAGACGACAACTGTTCTTCGACGGAGACAATGTCTGGGACGCTGCAGGACACCTTGACCGGTACAAACACGTCCTCGGCTACGCGAATGCACAGCAGCTGCTACGGAAAAACAAATTTGCATGGGAATCGTTCTTTAAATTCTTAGAAGATCCCTCGTTCGAGGCATCGCCGCCGGGCTATTGGGGAAACGAAGGGGATGGTCGTGACCTCCATACGGTCGTTCGTCATGATCAGTATACCCTGCAATGGGGTGAACGGAGCCGACTGGAGATCCCAGTTGGACAACAGTTAAAAGATGAGTACGGACTCGGATATCACGAGCGGCTCCGGCTCGAAGTTGTCGGTGAGCCGAGATGGCATGGCGACCCGGGACAACTGAAAATACAGTACGACGGGGTAACCGACACGTACCGGGCACATCAACCAGTGACCATTGATGAGACGGAACTGGATTCACCACTTGCCTCCGAGGAGGCAGCCCTCGATGTCGGTGCGAACAACCTCGTCGCGTGTACGACCACGACGGGAACACAGTATCTCTATCGTGGACGCCAGTTGTTCGAGCGTTTCCTAGAGACCACAAACGAGATCGCTGCTTATGAGGCGGAAGCCGATGGACAGACGTCGACGAATAGAATACTCAGACTCTACCGACGCCGATCTGAGCGCCGAAACCATGCGCAAGACGCTCTCGTTCGCGACCTCCTTGGTCGATTATACGACGAGGGCGTCTCACGACTGTATGTCGGTGACCTCAAAGGGGTTCTTGGGTCACACTGGTCAGCAACGGTAAACCTGAAGACGCACGAGTTCTGGGCGTTCAGACGGTTCATCAACAGACTCGACATGGTCAGTTCGGAGTACGGTATCCAGCTTATCGAAACATCCGAGGCGTGGACGACACAGGAATGTCCGAACTGCGGTGAACGAGACGACACGACCCGAAAGGGAGACACATTCACGTGTGAATCATGTGGGTTCGAGGGACATGCTGATCTCAAAGCGAGCCGGCTTTTCCTTGAACGCGAGACTGGTTCTGTTGGGTCGATGGCTCGGCCCGTGCGCCTCGACTGGGATTGTCATCAGTGGCGGCCAACTTCATCCGCTGCCGAAGTTGGTCACGTGACATCTGCCGAGGATCGCACGAACCGGAGTACCCATGACGTGGGGAACATTGCTCTCGGTGAGACTGACGTCACCTGATGGTCTCATGCGGGTGAATCCGGACCCGGCTCCGGACGGAGGTCAAAAGGCTTATGCGCATTTTGGCAGTTCTTGAATGTAATGAGCGGAAACCGTTCCTCCTCTACTCAGGAGGACACGTCGGCACTCAATTATCTCGAGTCCTACTACCATATTCCGGTCCTCCTCGGAATACTGGTGTTCATGCTGTGGACGCGGGTCCGATCGTACGGTAACTTCATTGTTGACGACGAAGTGTACTTCCGCGGTAACGACGCCTGGTACCATCTCCGCGAGACGACGTACCTCACGGAGAATTGGCCCACAACAATCCCGTTCGATCCGTGGACCGGGTTCCCGTTTGGAAGCCACGTCGGCCAGTTCGGGACTCTCTTCGATCACATCGCGGCAGTCGGCGTCTTCCTCGCGAGCCCGTTGATGGGTGGCGGCGAGGAGGGCGCGCTGCGCGTCATGTTGATCATCGCCCCGATTCTCGGCACGCTCGTTGCGATTCCCACCTACCTCATCGCCCGCCGATTCGTCGACCGGTTCGCCGCCCTCGCCGCGGTCGGCGTCCTCGCGCTCCTCCCGGGGACGTTCTTCAGCTAC
>LKMJ01004033.1_pt1 | contig 13765 bp, 7 predicted proteins | sample 643391 | NCBI WGS metagenome assembly LKMJ01 (sample SAMN04112250, study PRJNA286221) | soda lake metagenome | biome: soda lake; feature: Kulunda Steppe; material: water; isolation source: sample PL-Br10 brine of Picturesque Lake | place: Russia: Kulunda steppe | collected 2010-07
CCTCCTGCGGGCTCGCTGCTCGCGGCTCCGCCGCTCGCTTGGTCCGAGCCTTCCCGTCGGTCAGGCTCGCTGTGCCCGCGTTGCTCCTTGTTGTTGTCATACAATACGCCCCCCATCGTGCTGGTGTGCCCAGCGTTGTCTGCGTTGTGTCATTTGGTTGTTATTCAGCATCTTTCTCCTCGAAGTACGTTCGAAGGATTGCCTCGAGTTGCTCCGAGACTTTGTTATCTTCGCGGATCGCCTCTGACCGGACACGACGCCAGATCTGATCGTCGACCTTGATCGTCGTCCGAGTCATGTTGTCGCCGTTGTCTTCTGAGGCGGTCATCTCAGTACTCATGATGTCGGCGATTGGTGTGAGGCGCGCGCACCGGCTGATCCGGACGCTACCCCGCGTTGAACTGTGGTTAGTTGTCGATACGGCTCCCATGTGTCGGACATCTATTAGAGTGTCACTCCACCGAACCAGTCAATAGCGATGTATATTAAAGCTTGTTGTTCCTTCTATGTTTTACCGTTGTCTTCCGTTCGCTGACTGTAGGTTCAATACCAGTATAGAATTCACTTTGTTCTACTTGTACGTTCAATAGTATTCTATTGCTTTTTGGTATCGTATTGTATCGTTCCCTCGAGGCTCGCTGTGCCACAGCCGCCGCGCGCTGGGTCCTGGCGTTGCCACCCTGTACCGATGCGGCGGCGCTCGAGGCCAGGCGTTTTGTTACCTACAAGCACCGCCAGCGGGATCCTCGAGGCCAGTCAACGCAGCTCGTCGAGACGAGTCTTGCATCTCCGTTTTTTGATTCGCGCATGCGCGCGACGGACCTGAGCGTCGCGGAGAACGCCTCGCGCTTTAGCGCAGTCACACATCGCTTGACGACATCCCACACTCTCGTCCGTCTGTGGTGCGGGGCCGTGGAAATTTCGCCCTCGAGGGCGCGCAGAAGATGTCAGCATCACCGCCCACATAACACAGGATAAGAGATGTGCAGAATACCGACTGACAGCCTCTCCAGGCCGTGAATGATAAGAACACAGCCTTGTGTACAGCGCGGATGACGCAAACGGGTTGTAGCCACCGCAACGGACAGCCGACACAGCAATGGGCGTCTCCCGATACTGGCCGCTAACGGAGATCAGGCTAACCGCACCGAGTGCGTACGACCTGTGAACTGTCGGCCCTCTCGCTGCTAGCGGTAGAATACGAGCTGTTCGCCCTACACCTGTAAAAATACGATCAGGTGTTCTGGAACGCAGTACCGACATCAAGGAGCGTCGTCGGGCCGATCTTCCCATTCTGGAAGTCGGTGCCGGCATCAAGCAGTCCAAAAGGACTGACGTCACCGTTATCGTTAGCCGCATACTTCCGTGGAATCGTCACGCCACCGGGAGCATCAACCGTATTGCTGACAGTGATCGTATCGTTTTCGATAGCGACGGTGTTGGATGTCTCTCGGTCTTCAGCCTCGCCGCTAACAGTGTAGGTAGCTCCATCCGGCGCATCGTCTGGGACCGTCAGCTCATAACTGATCGAGATTGAATCAACAGCACTCCATTGGGAGATGAGCGTACCGCTCGACTCTTGATACAGGTTTTGGGTGTTGTTTTCGCTCACGGAACTAACTGTAACCTGATCCGAATCTACTGCCGGATCAATCGTCTCAACGATGGAGGCATCACTGGTCGTCCGATTGAACGATGCTGTCGTCGTCACGGTCACGGTTGCGCCACTCTGTACATTTGTCGCACTGAGTGTCCGGTTGGCCGAGCTTGTGGTCTCTTCAGTGGCCGAACGCACCGTCGCGGTCCGACTCATCGAGTCAGTATCAGTTGCAGCCACAACATCAACTGACGGTGCATCACCAACCGTCGTCTCATAGGTGAGTGTGACAGTGCGAGAGTCATCTTCAGGTTCAAGTGATTCGATTGCTTTCGTGTCAACTGTCGTCTCATTAACGCTTAGTGTAACATTCTGTGTCCCCACAGCAGTGCCGTCGTTGGTAACCGTCACATCAACAGCGAGCGTCTCGCCTTCTGTGATGTCCTCGTCAAACACTTCCATCTCAGTTATCTGGAAATCAGGCTCGCCATCGGGACTGTCAGCAACCGCGTCAACGGCCGCTACCGCATCGATCCGACCAGCACCTTGGCGAGTCTCCGTATCGCCGATATCGACTGCGGTTGACTGCAGCGTCGACTGGATCTCGTCCGGCGACAACGTCGAGTCCGTCGACGACTGCATCAACGCAGCGACGCCAGCCACATGGGGTGCTGCCATGCTTGTCCCTTGAAGACAGTTGAGATCCGTCGTCGACACACCGTCACACGTCTCAGTCTCGAGGTTCGTATCGGCACTCCAGATGACACTTCCTGGGGCAGTTACGTCCGGGACAGTGTACGTATCAGGCCACTCCGCTGGCGGATCAGTCCAATCGTTACTCGTAATTGTTTCTCCCCCAGAAAACTCTGAAACGGTATCATCCTCGAGTCCAAATTGGACGCCTGTAGGATACGCTGGCTCGATGTCAATAGATCCAACTGCTATCGCCTCGTAGACGTTTGCCGGGCTACCGCTCGTTCCTGCACCATCATTACCGACAGACGCAACGACAGGCACACCGCTATGATGAGCGTTTTGCACTGGTTCAATAAACCCATCGCTCGTTCCATCAGTTCCAAGACTCATAGTAAGAACATCTGCATCGTTGTCGATCGCCCACTGCATGCTCTGTGTGATTGACTCAAACGTTCCAATCCCATCGTCACCCAATCCCTTCGCATGCAGCAGTGTCGACTCGGGAGCAACCCCTATCTGGAGTCCTGCATCGTTGGCGTCACCACCGACAATCGTTCCGCTGACATGGGTCCCGTGACCATCGACATCGTGTGGTCCATCAGGATTTCCTATGCAATCAATATAACACACCCAGTCATCATCAGCAATATCGATATCAGGATGATCGGGATTGACCCCAGTATCGATAACAGCAACGCGTACACCCTCTCCACGGGTGTTGTACGTGTCCCACACGTCAGGAACACCAATAGTCTCTATTGCTCGTGTGGGTGTCTGCTCGGCTGTCGAACCAATCGAACCAACCGTGGCGGGTTGCACAAGAGAGCGTGGTGACACAGGCGCTGTCGAGCCGGCATTGTCAGTCGCTGCGCTAGCCACTTGTACCTCGTAATTCTCATGGATTTCTTCAACATGATCAAGATCGGCAATACGCTCGAGCGGAACCGCAGTAGTGTCCACTGTTAACACAACTGCATTCACAAGCCACAGTTGGCTATCAATCTCCACATGTGGATCATCCTCTGCGAACGTTACAATTTCATGTTGTGTCTCTGTAGCATGTGCCCGCATTGCTGCAGGCTGGTCACTGGTAGCAGTCGATTGAATAGCCGACTGTGATCGCTCCGAAAGCTGTACGACAATCGTTTGTTCACCGCTAGCAGACGAGAGCCCGTCACTGATTGTGACCGTATCAGACTCATTTGGTACTGGTTCTCCAACGGCACCCACAGAAACAGGCAGCCCGGCACACAACAACACAACGAACAAACTAGCAACTGCGAGTCGAATATAGTTCATATATTCGTCGGAATATTCACACATACTTTAATTAAACGGTACAAGTAACTCGGTAGACAGTATTCTACAAGTAATCGAGGTGGGTGTCTAAGAGCGTAACCCCGAGGATGACGCCGACACAAATATTTAATTACGCTCTTGCGTAGTACATTGTTGATTTCAGAGCGTTGTTTTGATAGCGTGTTTAACTCCGTCTCGTCTTGGTTTCCGAGGTAATTCTCGGCGGAGCTGGAACGCTCTGAGATACTGTGTTAACTTGTCTTTAGAGACGCCTCGATGAGGTGAGAGCCACGCGTCGCTGACACGTGGCTCTCACAAGTGCTGACGTACACCTCGTCGGCGGCGTATTCGCGGCCGAATGCATCGTCCTCGTCGAGCGGTTCGTACACTCGAAAGCCGTCCGTATAAACCGTGAGCGACCCCTCTTTGCGGTCGGCTAGTAGGAGTCGTAACGTCGATTCGTCTTCGGCTTTCGGTGGAATCGCGTATCGTTGTCCGGTGCCGCGATCAGCGAGAATAAACACCGGTGGCTTGTCACTGCCATATGAACCGTGCCCGCGCGTGCACAGGCCACGCGAGCGCGACCGACCATCACGCTCGCGGCCTTGCTTCCAGGCAGAAACGTACACCTCGTCGATTTCGACCGGACCAACGACATCGAGGGAAGGCGCATCGGGTGATCTGGTGAAGCACTCGATGCGCGCGTGGATGGTCTTGTGTGTTGCATTGATTTCGGCCAGTAACTGTCTGAGACTCGTGTTGAACCGGAGAAAGGCGTAAATTGAGAACAGCCATCGACGGAGTGCAACCTTCGAGTGGGCGAAGATCGTATCTATTTTGTCGTTAAATGTGCGGTCACAATTCTTACAGAAATACCGTTGATACTCTCGATAGCTGCCGTTTCTGACCGTGCGATCAGAACGGCAGCGAGGACAGCTTACACCATCACGCCAGCGAACCTGCTGCAACAGATTCGCTGCGACCGATTCCGATCCGAACACATCTAGCGGGATCATCCGTGTCAGGAACCGCTAACGCTGTGCCGTTGTCCTCTTCGACTTCACAGCGACTGCCCAACAGTATCAACAATCTCCTACGGATGAGCGATCCAAAAAAACCGCGTGGCCGGCACGAAGCCGGATATATCTCATCGCGCGAGCGCGTGAGGTCGATCAGTTCTGTCGTCGAGTTGCGAGCAGTGCCGCACCGAAGAGTGCGAGCAGCGCAACAAGCACACCGAAGCCGGGCGTATCATCGTCGGTGTCGTTGACCGTATCGTCGGTGTCGTTGACCGTATCGTCGGTGTCGTCGTCGACATCGTCGTCGTCAACGACATCGTCGTCATCGACCACGTCGTCCGCATCATCGACCGGATCAGCAGCACCGAGCGTGCCCTCTTCGACGATTACCGAGGCGATGGTATCGACTGTCGAGCCGCTCGCGCGGAATCGAGTGTCGAACTCGTCACCTGGTTCCTGGTTGCTGAAGTCGAACTGGGGTGAGATCGTTCCGTCCTCGGCAATGTCGACGCGCTGTCCAATACGGAACGAGGTCGAGGCATCGGTCGAAGAGACACGAATCGTCGCGTCCGAACCCGGTGCGATGTTGGTCTCACCGGTGATCTCGGAGTCGTCGATGTTCTCTGCCTGAATCTCGTCGTCAGCGTTCAGGTTGTCGAAGCTGATCTGGCTTTCGACGAACTCGAAGGCTGCACTTCCAGAGAGGGTTTCACCAGCACGGAGGTACGGGTAGTTTTCACCCGGGTGGAACGCTGTATCGTCGAACTCGAAGCGGTCGCTTTCGTCGTCAGCGTCGTACTCGAGTTCAGCAGTGAACGCTTTGCTCACTGGCGCGCTGCCGGTGAACGCATCACCGCTGTCGGAGTTCACAATCAGGAAGAACCGATCCTGATCCGGGCCGATCAGCAGGTAGACATCATCGTCGTCGCTACTGTCGTCGATTCGGACCGAGATTGGGTCCTGACCGGTGATATCTTCAGCTTCAACATCGAAGTTGATGTTTTCGGCGCTGAAGAAGCTGTCAACGATACCGGTAGAAACGCCGTCAGCGAGTCGGTCGAAGTCGACATCGCTTGGATCGACATCGTCGTTGTTGTCCAGACCCCCCGCGATGAGTCCGCCGTAGAGGCCGGTTGCCTCGACTTCAACAATGAGTCGGTCGCCGTCGGCGACCTCATCACGCTGGGTGACAATCTCAAGGAGTTCCTCGACATCGGTGACATCGTCGGCGTCGCCCTCAGGGGCAACCCACGTACTGATGTCGCCAATAGTTGCAGCCTGGAGCTCGAGCACCGAGGCGTCGAGCTGATCAGAGGCTTCACCGGCACCGGCGTCCGAATCGAAGACACCGTCGCTGTCACCATCGCCAGCGAGCTGGAGCTCGTAATCGATGGCCTGAACTGGCCGGGTTAGCAGCTCCTCGCGGATATCCGCGCCATCGTCGACACTGCTCGCATCGTTGATCAGATCGAGCTCTTCGTAGTATTCGCCGACATCCTGACCGTCACCATCATTGTGGAATAGCTGGTCGGTTGTGCCGGTGATCGCACTGAAGTCACCACTGGTCCCGTGGAGCAGACTGATGACCTCGTCGGCGTTCTCGACGTTGTAGACTGCACCGGTGTCTGCAGCGCCTGGTGCGCCGAGCAGTCGGGTGTTAACTGCGACTTCGACAGGCTCGTCGGCATCGTCGATATCAACGTAGAGCACATCAACGAAGTCGGCGTCAGCATCACCGATCTGGAGCCAGGCTTCGTTGGAGTCTTCGAGATCAAACTCAAGGTGAGCGATGTCACCGGCTCCTGCTGAGTAGGTTCCCTGCGAGAAGCTACCATCTTGGTTCTCTTCGCGGACGGTGATAGCAGCCGAGCCGCTTGCCTCGGTGTCTTCGACGTTGTAATTGAATGTGTAGTCGTCAGCGTCAATATCCACGAAACTGACATCGGCATCAGTGTCACGGATGTTGAACATCAGCACTGTTTCGTCAGCGTCGTCGACATCCTCATCGATCAGCAGTGCGTTGAATGGGTTGATCTCGATTTCCGAATTCGTGTTCGGTGTCGCCAGCTCTGCCCAAGTGGTGTTGTCCACGTCGACAGTGACTGTCTGATCGTCGAAATTCGTGATCGAAATGTCATCGGTGATACCATCAGCACTGCTGAGGGGATCGGTGGGAGCGATGAGAAGGCCCTCTTCAGGGTCGTCATCTTCGAACCCGACGCCGTCTCTCGCTGCTTCAAGGATCGTTATATAATCCGCAACAGTAATTTCGCTGGCCGAGCCGGCAGTGAGACTGATCGCACCATCAGGCTGGCTATCGTTGATGTTGAACTGATTATCGCCGCCGAGCAGGCTCGTGTTGGTGTTCTCGAGGGTAACGTGAATACCAGCGAGTTCGTCATCATCGAGGTCGCCGTCGGCATCAACCAGAACGGTGTACATCCCGCGGTTGGAGTCGATCTCGAACTCGGTGACCGCATCAGCGCCGGAGTCGGTAACGACATCGTCATCAAAGGCAATCGTAGAGAACGTCTGAAGACGGACTTCGAACGTGTCTTCCGTAGAGACATCATTGCGAGATTGCATACCGTTTCCGGTGAGGAAGTAGATACCTTCGTCGAGAGTCGAGGTATCTATTACAACCTCATCGGCATTGTCTTCGACAAAGACATCTCTGATCGACGTACTGCCCGAGACAGTACCAGCCTCAGTACTCGTTACTCGTCTGAGGTCGAACGGCTCAGTCTGGCTCTGGACGATATTTGTCGAACCATCGGAGATCGTTACTTCTTGGCCCTGATACGGACGATCTGTCGGAGTAATCGTCGTATTTTCCATTGCTGCCGCCGTCCCGGTGAGCACGACGGACGCCCCGACAATCGAGGTAATCATGAGTACTGCCAGGAAGACAGCCCGCAGTTTTGTTCGATACGCTGTGTTTGATTTCATGTTGATATTTGTTTCTGTTAGTTTGCAACATTCGGCCCGGAGTCCCATCACTGACTCTCCCTACAACGGGAGAGTGGTGGAAGGCTACCTGTCGAACGTTATGGGTAGGGGTGGCCGAATAGATATCAGGACATAATAAATACTTTCTGTATAAAATTTTAATTTGTTTATATATGAAAAGAAGTGGTGATTTCGGAGTAGGTTTGAATTATGTAGGCTAAGATAAAACGACGGAATAATAAACAACACAGAACTCATTGTGAGTTTCACAATAATCATTAGCCGATAGTCTGTTTGATGTAATAATGAGCAGACACTCGTTTCCCCCTCCCATCTCGGCAACGGCGCAATTTTTGTATGCCAATACGTCTCGCCAGTGTCGGATTGGTCCTCTGTATGCAGCTATGTTTGCTGGCAATGAACACAGCCACGGGACAACTGGTGGCAAACGATGATTTCACGACGGGGCGGGCTGTTCCTCGTATTGGTAGTCATCATGAGTGTTGCTGTCCTCATGGGAGGGAGTGTTCTCGCCCAACAGCAGGACGTACGTGCGGACGGAAATCCGAACTTGGAGGTCTACACACCGGACAACGCGTTTTTGCCCGGGGAAGCAACCGAATTAACGATCTCTGTCGACAACGATGGTGAACTTATCCGGGGCCAAGAAACGGACCGGGAACTCGTGACGACTGCCCGTAGCGTCGTAGTAGACGTTGATGCTGGTAGGGCACCGATCTCGGTCAACTCGAGGCAACGTTCTCTCGGCACGTTACCCGAGGATGAGGCACCTCGAGACACCTCGTTCAGTATTGACGTTCCGGACGACGCCGAACCGGGAGTCTACGAACTCGATGTCGAAATCGACTATCGGTTCACTGAACGCGTCCGGCAGACACCAGGGATTACCGATCAGAACGAACGCACCCGCTCTATCACCAAAACCGTCGAAATAGAGATCAGCGACGACGCCCGCTTCCGCGTCGAGAACGTCGACAGCACCGTCCGCGTTGGCGAAGAAGGCGAGATCAGTGGCGAACTAACCAACGTCGGCGGCGAGGATGTCACCAACGCGCAACTCAACTTCAACCCAACAAGCGAGAACATCTTCGCCCTCGAGGGTGACGTGGCGGTCGGCGACATCGACGCCGGTGAATCAGCCGAGTTCAGCATCCCAGTCGAAGCCGGCAGCGAGGCCCGCGCGGTCACAAAACAGTTCGATCTCCCAGTGACCTACCGTGATTCGAACGGCATTCGCGCCGAGGATGACGACCCAGACTTCAGCGCCACCATCGGCGAAAAGCGCAACGAGTTCCTGGTCGAACCAGTCAACCGAACGATCACCGCTGGCACAAGCACTGCCCTCGAGGTCGAAGTCACCAACAACCGCGACGAGCGCGTGACGGACGTCGAGGCCAAACTGTTCGCCGACGATCCACTTGACAGCGATGACGACGAGGCCTACATCGAATCGCTCGAGGCCGGCGAGACGACCACCGTCACCTTCGAGCTGAACGCCGACAGCGGGGCGACAGTCAAAACATATCCCGTCGAACTCGACTTCCGGTACGACAACGCCAACCAGCGCAGCCAGCTGTCGGACTCCTATCGGATGGCGATTGACGTGACCGAAGGCGAAGACGGCGGTCTGCCGCTGGGGATCGTCGCCGTGGGGCTGGTCGTCCTCGCTGGAGCCGGCTACGCAGTGTACCGGAGACAGTAATGTCCGAGTCGGGACTCGATCTCGATCCGTATCTCAACGCCCTCAACCGGCTGATTTTCGAGCGACCGCTCGCCGTTGTCGTTGCGTTTCTGGTCGTCACCGTCGTCTTCAGCGGCGGCCTCGGGATGATCACCATGGTCGAAGACGAAGACGAGGCGTTCACCGAGGATATCGACGAGTTCCAGGCCCTCGAGGCGATCAACGACGAGTTCGGCTCACCGTTCGACGAGGCCGGCACCCAGACAACCGTGATTCAGGTCAGCGACAACGTGTTGGCCCAGCGCGAACTCGTCCGCAACCTCAGAGCCGCCGAACGCGCCGAGGACCGCACCGAACTCCGGATCGACTCGACGGGTGGGCCGGCCGCAATAATCGCCCAGACGCTCGATCCGGACGCCGAAAGCACCGAAGCCCAGCGCCGCACCGTCGAACGCGCCACCCAAAGCGAGATCAGAACCGCCGTTCGGGACAACAGGGACAACCCGCAGTTCACGGCGACACTCTCGGATGATTTCAACGCCGAGTCGGCCACGGCCAGCGCGTCGATCTCGGCCTACAGCCACTCCTTTCCCTCGGGTGGCGACACCGCCGAAAACGTCCAAGAAGTCCAGCTTGGCGTTCAGTCAGTGACCGACGACGCCGAGGGTGATTTTCGCGTGTTCGGTGATGGGGTCATCAACGCCGAGACGGGCAACGTGATCGGCGACTCGCTGGGGATCGTGATGCCGGTCGTGCTCGGGTTAATCCTGCTGTTTTTAGTCATTGCCTACCGCGATCCGTTCGATCTTACGCTCGGCCTAATTTCGCTGCTGATGACGGTGATCTGGACGTTCGGCTTTGTCGGCTACGCCGGCATTCCGTTCGACCAGCAGATGATCTCGGTGCCCATTCTGCTGATCGCGGTCGGCATCGACTTCGGCATCCACATCATCAACCGCTACCGCGAAGAACGCGCCAAGGGGTTCGACGCGCTGGCCGCGATGTCGAACGCCAACGCCCAGCTCGCGGTCGCCTTTGCCATCGTCACCGTCACCACGGTGTTCGGCTTCGGGGCCAACATCACGAGCGACCTCGAGCCAACCCGGAACTTCGGGCTGGCCGCCAGCGTGGGCATCATCTTTACGTTCCTCGTCTTTGGGGTCTTTCTGCCGGCCGCCAAAATCCTCACCGACCGCATCCGCGAGCGCCTCGGCCTTCCGGAGTTCGGCACGAAACCGATCGCTACCGAGACATCCATGCTCGGTCGGCTGCTGCCAGCATCGGCAACCATCTCGAAGAAGGCCCCGGTCGTGTTCATCCTGATTATTCTCGTCGTCTCGGCGGGTGCCGCCGGCTACGGCCAGAACGTCGACCGGAGCTTCGATCAGGAGGACTTCCTGCCGCCGGAGGAGCTGCCGGCCTACATCACCGAGCTGCCCGAGCCGTTCGCCCCGAGCGAGTACACCGTCACGAGCACGTTCAACTTCCTCGAGGACAACTTCGAAGTCGGCCCCGACGACGAGATAACGATGTACATACAGGGGCCGTTCGAGCGCGACGAGTCGCTCAACTCGATCCATCGCACAACCCAGGACCCTCCTGACACGTACGCCACCGTCGATGGCGAGGCCGAAACAACGAGCATCATCACGGTCATCCAGGACCAGGCCGACCGCGATCCGGCGTTCGCCGCACTTGTCGAACGCAACGACCGCAGCGGCAACGGCGTCCCTGACCGGAACCTCGACCGCGTCTACAGCGAGCTCGAGGGCTCGGAAGCCAGCGAGGAGGCCAGTCAGTATCTCACCGACGACCGCCGGGCGATCCGCGTCGAGTTCGACGTCGAAAGCGACGCCAGCCAGTCGGAGCTCAGAGCAGACTCCAACGAGTACGCCGAGGAGTTCCGGTTCGATGCGACGCCGACCGGGTTCGTGATCATCTTCGAGGCGGTCACCGACGTCATCTTCGAGTCGGCGATTTTCAGCCTCGCGCTCGCGGTCGGGCTGACGGCCATCTTCCTTATTGTGGTCTACTGGTTGCTCGAGCGTCAACCACTGCTTGGACTGGTCAACGTCTTCCCGATTCTCGTGACGGTCGCGCTCCTGATTGCGACAATGCGGGCGTTGGGCCTCTCGCTGAACGCGATTACAGCCACCATACTGTCGATCACCATCGGGGTAGGCATCGCCTACTCAGTGCATATCACCCACCGGTTTATCGACGAGTACGCCGTCGACCCCAACCCCGAACAGAACCTCATCGTCACGCTGCGGGGAACGGGCGGCGCGCTCACCGGCAGTATGCTGACGACCTCGATCGGGACCGGCGCGCTCGTGTTGGCTATCTCGCCAATTCTCGGCGAGTTCGGCCTGCTGATGGCTGTGAGCGTCTTTTACTCGTATCTAACCGCAATCGTCGTGCTTCCGCCGACGATCTATCTGTGGGCGCGCTACGACCAGGGTGGGCTGTCGATCCGGCGGCGGCTGTTCGGTGGCCCTGCTCTCGAGAGCCGAGAGATAGCCGACGACTGACGCGAACACGACCGACACCGGCCGTTTACTCTTCGCGGGCGGCCGCTCGAAGCTCGGTGATGCGGTCGGAGTGGCCTACCCCGGTCAACAACACGATAACGACGATCTCGTCGGTCTCGGGGGTTGGCATATCGCCGCCACGGATCTCGACACTGCCGGTCTCCTGGGCGAGCCACGACCGCGCGTCCGAGATCGCCCGTCGGTTGAGCCACTCGGGGGGCCCACCGGTCACCAACAGTCCGCGCTGGACCGACGAGCGGTCGACATCGACGGTTAGTTTCCCCCTAACGGCGCGCCTGACGGTGGTTTCGATGGCTTTGATGATTGTTGTCTCCTCGAGGTCTTCGTCCTGCATAAACAGGCCAAGGCCGAACCGCGAGCTGGTTGGGCGCTGGATTTCCTGGGTTGCGTGCCCGAGCGTCGCAACGCCGCCGACCTCGAGGGTGTTGATCACCTCCGAGGCGTCGACAACGCTTTCGGCGACCCCTCGTTTCGCGTCGGTTTCGCCCGCCTTGAACAGGCTGACGAGCCGGGTTGCCAGCGTCTCGTTGAGTGCCGCCCGGATCTCCGGGTCGGTTTCGTCGTCGGAGCCTTTGGTCCACAGCGCGTTGTCGAACCCGACCAGCGCGTCGGTTGTAGCGATGGCCGACTCGAGGGCGCTGCCGGCGGCTGCCTGCTGTTCGATCCCGTCGTCGCCGCTCGCGGCCGGCAACACCCCGACGCCGTAGATCGGAATCTCGTAGACTGCTTGTAGTTTCTCAGCGAGTTTTGGGAGTAGCGTCGCCCCGCTGGCTCCCGCCAGCCCCACACAGAGAAGCATGGCGTCGGCACTCGCAGTGGGTAGCGTATCGACTTCCCGGTATACCTCAGTCAGTTCGTCGGCTGCGGCCGCAGTTGCCTGTTGCCGGTTGCCGTCGAACCCCGTGCCCGCGGCATCGTGTGTGCCGTACAGCGCGCGGTTCTCCTCGGGGATCGTGGTTAGTGCCTCGAGGCTCTCTTTGTCGGTGTCGGCTGCGAGCGTCGCACGGAGACACGAGCGGTCGCCGCTGCTGTCGGCGTCGGCCATCGCATCGACGATCCGACTGCCCGCCCCGCCGAGTCCACAGGCGATCAGTTGCATAGCGTGACCTCGAAGCGGGCTTACAAAAAACGTGTGTTGCTCAGTCCGCGATTTCAGAACGGGAACAGCGAGTCGGCAGTGGGGTCGCGCTCGAGGAGCTCGATTTCGTGGCCGTCCTGATCTTTCGTGAAGGCGTACAGATTGTCACACGACTCGGGATCGCGGTAGTCGTCGGCCTCACGGAGCATGAGCTGCTCCCACTCGTCGGCGAGGTCGTCGACCCGGACACAGAGATGCCCCCAGGCGTCGCCCATCGTATACGAGCGACCGTCGTAGTTGTAGGTGAGCTCGAGCCACATCGCCTCCTGTGGGGCGTCTTCGGGACCCATGAAGTAGTTCGCAAACGAGCTGGCCTCCCACCGCGAGCGCGGCTCTGTGTACTCGAACTTCCGGGTCCAGAATCCAAGGGCCTCGTCGGCGTCCTCGACGCGCATCATGGTGTGATCGAGCGACCACAACGCGCCGTACTCTCGCTGGACGATCTCGACCTCGTGGCCGTCGGGATCTTTGACGAAGGCATACCGGCCGCCACAGGATTCGGGGTCCCGATAATCGTCGACGCCCTCGTCCATCAGCTGCTGGTAGTGGCTCTCTAACTCGCCGTCGGGGACCCGCACGGCGATGTGGCCCCAGGCGTCGCCGACCTCCTCGATTTCTTCGCCGTGGTTCGAGGTGAGCTCGAGCATCGCCCCATCCTCGTGCATGTCTTCGGGGCCGAGATAGACGATGGTGAAGCCGTCGCCCTCGTAGCGGTCTTTCTCTTCGTACTCGAGATGCGTCTGATACCACTCGAGCGACTCCTCGAGGTCGCTGACACGCAGCATTACGTGATCAAGGATTCCAGTCATACAC
>LKMJ01004035.1_pt1 | contig 13759 bp, 11 predicted proteins | sample 643391 | NCBI WGS metagenome assembly LKMJ01 (sample SAMN04112250, study PRJNA286221) | soda lake metagenome | biome: soda lake; feature: Kulunda Steppe; material: water; isolation source: sample PL-Br10 brine of Picturesque Lake | place: Russia: Kulunda steppe | collected 2010-07
CGAACGCCTCGACGTAGCGCTCTTTTTCGTTGTCGATCAGGACGACATCGAACGGGCCGTCGTACTCGTCGACGATGTCGATGGCATCGCCCAGTTCGAAGCTGGCGTGGTCATCGAACCCACCTCGAGCGAGGTACTCACGGGCATCCTCGAGTTCGTCGGCATCGATCTCGGTGAGGACGATCTCGCCGTCGTCGCCGAGGGCACGACAGAACCAGTACGCGGAGTAGCCGAATCCCGAGCCGAACTCGAACACGGAGTCGGCGTCGACGAGAGAGGCGAGCTGCTGGAGCCAGCCGCCGACCGCCGGGCCGACGGTGGGAAAGCCGGTTTCATCGGCTCGTTTATCCATCTCTCGAAGCACATCGTCTGGTTGGATGCTGACGATCTCCGCGAACGTCTCGACGGCGTCTGGGACGGTCATACGGGTGTGATGCACCGCTGGGTCAAAAGCGTACAGGCGGAACCGCATTCCGGAGCGCCTCGCCGCGCTACCGTTTCGCTCCGGCGTGTCGTATCAGGTCACACGACGTCTGGTTCCGTCATCGTATATAAACACTTGGCGACGACGATTACTAGCGGTTTCGACTCACCGGGAACGCGACCTTATTCGGGTGTTCGTTCATACGCGCGAGAATTCGTTCATACAGTTCGTTTTTCACTCGCTGACCCTGCCGCGGATGGACGAGATAGCGGAGGCGGAGCTCGACCCACGACTCCTGTTGGGTGACGTTCACCGACGGTCGGTCACGGACTTCGAGTTCGACCGGCGTCTCTGAGAGCCGCTGTCGGTACAACTCGATAGCTCGCTGCATCTCGTCACCGAGATATTCGTCCGCTTCGGTGGCCATCAACTCGCAGGCGAACTCGAGGTCAGTCTCGTAGGCGACCTGCACGGAAATTTCATTCCAGACGTGGGCGAACTCCCGATACGAGTAGTTGTACACATGAGAAGAGAGGACAACACTGTTTGGCAACGTGATGACACGGCCCGAAGGCTGATGCGAGGTCACGAGTTCGCCGTTGATCTCCCACAGCGTCGTCACCAGGAAGTCGATATCGACGACGTCACCTTTCGACCCCTCTATCGCGACCCGGTCGCCGACTCCGTATGGTCGTTTCACCATGATGTACACCCAGCCGATGAGCGAGAACAGCGGCTGTTGAAGCGCGAACGTGACGGCGAAGCCGACGATCCCCAGAGAGAACAGCAAGCCCACCCACTGTTGGGTGAGAACCGCCAGCGCGGCGACAAGGGCGATGACGATGAAAACGAACCGGAGGACGTTTCGGAGGTCGTGTTTGCGGCGCTTGTCGGTGGCTCGGTCGACGAGCACGCGTGTGACGAGAACGTAAACGCCGTACGTTCCGAGCGTAACGGCCGTGACGAGTAACGTCTGGGAGACGAGTACATGAACCGGAACCCCGAAGACATCTCCGCCGACGGGGTCGACGCCGATGACGATGCTCGCGGCGATGGCGCAGCCGACGGCGACGAGTATCGAGAGATACCCGAGTGGGCGCTTCACAGCGGGGAATCGGCGACGTCGAATAAAAAGGTAGTCACACGACTGGCCGCGCACCGCCGAATCGGGAGCGCCGTCCGACAGTGTCATCTCCCCGGTGTTCGATAGCTGTCGTATGGCACTGGAGGAGTACTGGGGGCTCGGCCCGAAGACGAGAGCGACGCTCGAATCGTCGCTCGGGGTGGAGGCGGCGACCGAGGCGATCGAAGCCGGCGACGTGTGGACGCTCGTCGACGCCGGAGTCGAGACCAGCCGGGCGACCCGGATCCTTCGCCGAGCACAGAGCGCCGAAGGGATGGACGTTCTCGCGACGAGGGATGCCCGCTCGGTGTACAAAGAAATCCTCGACCTGGCATCGGCGCACGCCTTGGGTCGCGAGGCGGTGGGCCGAATCCGAACCCTGACGCCGTTGACAGACCGCGAGGCGATACGCGAACGACTGGATGCAGTCGAAGCGGGACGCGAAACCTGGAGCGGGCTATCCGAGTCGAAACAAGCCGCCGTTCTCGACGCGTTCGAAGCGTACGACGCGGCGAACGGTGGGCAACTGGCCGCCGTCGAGACCGCGGTTGCGCTCCACAACTCCGGGGTTTCAGGGTCGGCGTTCGAGCCTGTGTTGGCACTCGATGCCGGGAAGCTCGAGGCGGCTGCGACTGCACTTGACGCACTTCAAGGCGGGCGGATAAAATCGGGCGCTGACGACGAACTCGACCGGCTTCGTGACTCCCGAGCAGCCGTCGAGACCCTCTCGGCGGATACGGCTGGGTTGGTCGGAGAACTTCGCTCGGCCGGCGTTCGAGATACGGCGGATTTCCGCGATGGACTTCTCGAATACCTTCGCTCAGAGACGACCATCGAATCGACTCGTATCCGCGATGCGATGGCCGAGGATGCTGTCGATGCAACGGGGTTTGTCGACGAAACGCTTCGAACGCTCCGCGCCTCGATCGACGACGCGATCGACGAGCGTGTCGCCGAGGTCACGGCGGCGCTGGACGACGATATCGAGGCCGCAGGCGAGGACGTCGACCGCGCACGAGCGGCCGTCGCTCGGGTCGGACGCGACATCTCGCTTGGACGCTTCGCGGAAGCGCACGATCTGAGGCGGCCGACGTACGTCGAAGGAGATGTGCTTGCGGTTTCGAACGCCAGAAACCTCTCGCTGCTCGCGGGTGGCGTTTCCGTCCAGCCGGTGACGTACGCACTGGGCAATCACAGCCTCGATATCGATGCACCGAGAGACCACCGAGTGACGGTACTAACCGGCGCGAACAGCGGGGGCAAGACGACGCTGCTCGAAACGCTCTGTCAGGTCGTCATTCTCGCACACATGGGACTCCCCGTTCCCGCCGAGAGCGTACAGGTGTCACTCGTCGACCGGGTCGTCTTCCATCGCCGACACGCGAGCTTCAACGCCGGCGTCCTCGAATCGACGTTGCAGTCGGTCGTTCCGCCGCTGGTTTCGGGTGGCAGAACGCTCATGCTCGTCGACGAGTTCGAGGCGATTACCGAACCCGGACAGGCCGCAAACCTCCTTCACGGGTTGGTTCGACTGACCGTCGGGGAGGGTGCCCTCGGGACGTTCGTGACGCACCTTGCCGACGACCTCGAACCGTTACCGGCGTCGGCGCGCACCGACGGTATCTTCGCGAAGGGGCTGACACCCGAGTTGGCGCTCGAAGTCGATTACCAACCGCGGTTCGGCACGGTGGGTCGGTCGACGCCCGAGTTCATCGTCTCCCGTCTCGTTGCGAACGCCAGCGACCGCGCCGAAGCGGCCGGCTTCCGAACGCTCGCTGAAGCCGTCGGCATGGACGCCGTCCAGCGAACGCTGTCGGACGCCGAGTGGAGCGATGCAGACGCCGAATAACCCTCGTCGGCTACCGCTTCACTCTCGCCACTTTATCGAACAGCCGCGGGAGGGGCGGAACTCGTCGGTCGGCTCCTCGCCCGCCAGGACGGCATCGATGGCCTCGCGCATCTCGAAGCCCGGCTCGCCCGACGGCTCGTCGTCAGGCGAAAGGGCGTCGTCGAATCGGCCGTGATAGGCGAGTCGAAACGTGCCGTCGTCGTTTTCGAACAGGTACGGGTCAGGCGTGCAGGTCGCGCCGTACGCTTTCGCGACGTCCTGTGACTCGTCATAGAGGTACGCGTCGACGTCGATCTCGCCGTGTTCGACGTATTCGACCATCTTCTCGAAGGAGTCCTCGGGGTACTCGTCGGCGTCGTTGGGGTTGATACAGACGACCGCCACGTCGTCGTACTCGTCGGCGATGGCGTTCGTCGCGTCGAACTTCGCTTTCGCGTACGGGCAGTGATTGCAGGTGAACACGACGAGCAACGCCCCGTACTCGGCGAAGTCATCGAGGCGGTACGTGTCGCCGTCGGTTGCTTCGAGGGCGAACGCCGGGGCTGAGTCGCCACGCTTCAGTACGTCTTCCGATTCGAGTGCGACCATATCGGACGTTGTACGAGGGGGAAAGTAAATGTTCATCCGCTCGCACAGTCGGGCAGTGAGTTTGGAGGTTACCAGACGGACTGTCGTTGCCGGTTTCGTTATCGCCTGTGTGCTGTTCGCCGCGGTCGCGGTCGGCGTCGTCGTCGCGAGCTACGAACAGCCGCGCGTCGTGAGCATCGACAGCGAGTTCGGCGAGGTGAGAGACGAGACGGCGGACGTGCACACGCAGGTCGTCGTCGACAGCCCGAACGACCGTTCGCTCCCCGTCGGAATCGATCTGCGATACACCGTCTCGCTCAACGACATCGAGGTCGCCGACGGCGTCGAACGTGGCGTCCGGATCGGTTCCGGTGAGAACACGGTCGAGACGGACGCAGCGTTCGACAACACGCAGATTCCGGCGTGGTGGGTGAGCCACATCAACAACGACGAGCAGACGACGATTTCGACGCGGTCGCGTCTCGGCATCCTCGGGCTCCCCGGGCCGAGACTCCCGACCGAAAGCGAGGAGATTACGACCGACCTGCTCGGGTCGCTCGCCGACGAGTCGGAGTCGACCGTTTCGCTCGGCGAACGGGACGTTCTCGTCGTCGGGAACCAGCGGGCCGAATGGCAGACTGCCGACGCGGAGACGACACCGTTGCGATTTTCGACCGACCTCGAGAACGTCCACGACCGGCCGATGGCGCTCGACGGCACCGACTACGAGATTCGGATGAACGGCGTCGTCGTCGGCGCGGGTGAGACCGACGACGGCGTCGAACTCGCCCCCGGCGAATCGGCGACGTTTGACGTCGAAGCCGCAATCGACACGCCGAAAATGCAGGAGTGGTGGGTGACGCATCTCGAAGAGGGACAGTCGACGGATCTCGATATCGAGGTGTTCGCCGTCGTCGAAAGTGACGATGGCGAGCGTCAACGGCTGCCGCTGACGGTGTTCGAGCGCCAGGCCATTTTCGAGACGGATATGCTCGGCTCCGGCGAGACGACCGTCACGCTGGTCGACGCCGATGGAGGCTCCGGCTTCAAGGAGCCACGTGTCCAAGAGACGAAAAGCGAGTGGGGAGCGGTTGGAGACGACGAGACGGAGATCGACAGTCGAATTACGCTCGTGAACGACAACGACGAGGCGTTCGCGGCGTTCCTCACACTAGATATCGAACAGCGGACGGTGCTGGCCGGAACGACGATCGCGGACGGCGACGAGCGGGTTTCGGCGCTCCCGCGCGGCGAGGGCGAGATAGCGCTCACGTCGACGAAGCGCCACTCGATCGTCCCCGAGTGGTGGGCGGCGCACCTCGAAAACGACGAGCGCTCGGTGAGTCGGACGGAAGCGACGGCGGAGGCCGACGTCGGTGTCACGACGCTGCCCGTCGACCTCGATGACCGCGAGTCGACGGTCGAAACGGAGCTGTTGGCCGACCTCAACGACGACAGCCGCCAATCGGTTCGAAACGAACGCGGTCGGGAACTACTGGTCGTTCACTCGACGACCGCCGAGTGGGTCGACCCGACGCCCGAGAAGGGACTCATCCGGGTCGAAGCGGAGCTGGAAAACCGAGAGTTCGTGCCGGTGACCCTTGGCGAGGTTGATTACGCCGTCGACATCAATGACGTGACGCTCGCTGACGATCGCGCGCCCGAAGAACACACCCTGCAACCGGGCGAACGGCGGGTCGTCGAGTTCACGCTCGTGCTCGACAACAGTCGAATGGAGGCGTGGTGGCCGACGCACATCGAAAACGGCGAGCTATCAGTGGTCGACAGACGGGCAACCGCGACCGTCGAAAGCGGCGGCGAGAGTGAGCGAGTCGGTCTCGAGTTTCTCTCGGAGGAGCTCGAGGTGAAAACGGATCTACTCGCTGGTTGATTCGGCCGGTGAACCGTTCGTCAGACGGGACGACTCGCGCGATTGCGATGAGCGGATTGTGGCCGACGACGCCAAACCCGCGGCGACTGCACAGACAGGAAGCCCGAGCTGGGTGAGCGTGACGCCGAGCTTGGCGGTCGAAACTTCGAACGTAGGCTGGAAAATCAGCAAGTACGCGCGATTGATGACGCGAGAGTCGGAGACGAATCCGATCATAAGTGGCGCGTGTCGTGGCACACACCTCGATACACGGTGGCGTACGCAACAGTCGCCGGTTCGCGAGAGCGGTTGCGCCGGTCAGTCGGCGCTCACGGGAACGCGAGCGCTGGCCGCCTGTCCGGGGGTCTGTAGCCCGCCCAGACGGTCGACGGCGAGCTCGAGACGGGAGGGAGCCACGCCGGCCTGTCGGGCCGCCGTTTCGAGGTCGAGTGTGCCGCCTTTGTAGAGCGTCAGTGCCGTCTGAAGCGCGTGCTGCTTCATATACACCTCCAGAACGGTGGGGATAATAATAGTATCGAGAGATTATATAACAACCCATGACCTTATACACCAAACCGTATGAAAAATAATTATATTAATGGCCCCTGGTGGTACGCGTGTCACATGCTGTCGGTGCCTCGCAATCCTTTAGTTCTCGGTTGTGTCCTAGCCCGTATGAACGAGCGCGACGAGCTACTCGGATTGCTGTGTGAGAACGCCCGCTACACGACGGAAGACCTCGCACGACTGACTGACCGGAGTGAGACCGACATCGACGAGGCGATCGCGGAGCTGGAATCCGACGGCGTCGTCCAGGGGTACACCGCGATAGTCGACTGGGATGCCGTCGAGGACGACCGGGTGCAGGCGCACGTCGAACTCAACGTGACGCTCGACCGCGAAACGAGCTATCGCGACGTCGCGAAACGGCTCGCTGGATTTCGAGAAGTACAAGGGCTCCGGCTCGTCTCCGGTGATTACGATTTCGCGCTCGAAGTCGAGGGAGAATCGATGCGCGAGGTGTCGCGGTTCATCAGCGATAAAGTCGCTCCGATTCCGGAGATTACCCAGACGGTGACCCATTACATCATGGAGACGTACAAACAGGGCGGGTATCGGTTCGACGAGGGCGACGACGACGACCGGCTGTCGGTGACTCCATGACGTTTCGGCCGTCAGAACGCGTCTCATCGGTGCCGCCGTCGGGGATACGACGGTTTTTCGAACTCGCCGAAGAGATGGACGACGTCATCTCGCTCGGCGTTGGCGAGCCTGACTTCAGCGCGCCGTGGGCCGCGCGCGAGGCCGCGATCTCGTCGCTCGAACGCGGCCGAACCTCTTACACCGCCAACCGTGGGATGCGCGAGCTTCGCGAGGCCATCGCAAACGACGCCCGACGCTGGAACCTCGCGTACGACCCCAACGAGGAGGTACTCGTTACCGCCGGTGCCAGCGAAGCCATCGACCTCGCCTTTCGGGCGCTCGTCGACCCCGGCGACACGGTTGCCGTCGCCCAGCCGTGTTACGTCTCGTACGAACCGGGTGTCACGTTCGCCGACGGGGAGGTTCTTCGTGTGCCAACTCGCGTCGAAGACGAGTTCACGCTCACTCCGGAAGTGTTGTACGACGCTGGCGCTGATGAGGCGGACCTCCTCGTCTACTGTTACCCGAACAACCCGACGGGAGCGACGATGAATCGAGAGGAACTCGCCGCGGTCGCCGAGTTCTGTCTGGAACACGATATCGGTGTCCTCGCCGACGAGATCTACGCCGACCTCACCTACGAGGGCGAGCACGTCTCGATCGCCGCGTTCGACGGGATGCGAGAGCGAACCATCGTGTTCAATGGCTTCTCGAAGGCGTACGCGATGACCGGTCTCAGGCTCGGCTACGCGCTCGGTCCGAGCGAAATCATCGATGCAATGAACCGGGTACACCAGTACACCATGCTTTCAGCACCGACGACCGCACAGTACGCCGCTATCGAGGCGCTGTCGACGTGTGCGGACGAGGTCGAAGAGATGCGCACACAGTACGACCGTCGCCGCAAATACGTCCTCACTCGGTTCGATGAGATGGGTATCGACTGTTTCGAGGCGACCGGCGCGTTCTACGTCTTCCCGGAGTGCCCCGGCGACGATGCCGCTGCGTTCGCCGAGGAGTTCCTCGACGCGGAGAGCGTTGCGATGGTTCCCGGCGATGCGTTCGGCGCGGGCGGTTCCGGGCACCTCCGTGCGTCGTACGCGACCGGCCTGTCAGAGCTCAAAGAGGCAATGAACCGCCTCGAACGATTCATCTCCTGATAGTAAGACAGCCATACGATTCGGTAGGGGGTTCCTGTCACCACGTCCGCGACGGCGCGTTTCGGGGTACAAAAGCGTCTAAAGCTTTTTTACTGATGGGACGGACGGTGTGGTAATGTCCATCGATGATGCCGAGCCCGGAGAGACGAGTGGATCAACTGGGCTCGCAGTCGAGGGCGGCGACGGCTCTCGACCGTCCGAAGACGCGGACTCCGACGCAGTCCCCGCGACGGTCGGGGAGTACGACTGGGAAGATTTCAAACAGGAGTTCTATTTCGACGATGAGGGTGAGGCTCCAGAGGAGCCGTTCGACCCCGAATCGTATCTCGGATTCGATCCCGAGCAGACGGCAGAGGTCTTCGGCGCAGCCGGACTCGGGACGACGCAGCTCACTGAAGTCGCGAACGAGCAGACGGTGCGTGTCAATCCCGAACTCGACGAGGACGCGTTCTTTACCGCCGCAGGTGGTGGTTCAACCGTGGTCAACCGGTACGACCTCGAGAAGGCCGTCCCGCAGGTCAAAAAGAATCACTTCCGAGAGGTCGACCGCTACTGGGTGAACAAACCGTACGCGTTCGTCATCATTTTCCACTCCGAAAAGGAAAACGAAAAGAAGTACTACGTCATCGAGCCGCATCTCACGCCGATCGAGGCGGACCTCAGAGAGTTCCTGTCCGGTAAGCTAAAAACCGCGATCAAGTACTCCAGCGACGAGGTCGTCGTCCAGGGTGACGAGGACACTCGGGCGGACGTTATCGAGCGCGAGACACACGCGCTGCTCGACCGATACGACCTCTACGCTAAGGGCGCGAAACCCGACCGCGGTGGACTTCTCGACAGCGTCAAATCGTTGTTCGGCTCCGGTGACGAGGACGAAGCGAAACTGATGTCGGATGAACCGACCGAACTCCAGGGCGTCGCTGCCCGCCCCGAGCCCGCCGTGCTCGAGGAGGACTCGAACACCCTTTCGGAATACCAGATAGAAAAGCTGCTGTATCTGCTCAAACGCGATTTCATCGGGTTCGAGCGGATCGACCCGATCAAACACGACATTAACATCGAGGACATCTCGTGTGACGGCTATAACTCCCCAGTGTTCGTGTATCACTCCGATTACGAGCAGGTGATTTCGAACGTGTATCACGGCGAGAGTGAGCTCGACGATTTCGTCGTGAAGCTGGCACAGCGCTCGGGAAAAGGGATCTCAAAACGGCAACCGCAGGTCGACGCGACGCTCCCGGACGGCTCTCGGTCGCAACTCACGCTCGGCCGCGAAGTCTCCGACCACGGAACCAACTACACCATCCGGCAGTTCAAAGACGTCCCGTTTACCCCGATCGACCTGATAAACTGGAACACGTTCAGCCTCGACGAGATGGCGTTTCTGTGGCTCTGTATCGAGAACCATAAATCGCTCATCTTCGCCGGTGGGACGGCATCCGGAAAGACGACCTCTCTGAACGCTGTCTCGCTTTTCATCCCCTCAAAGGCGAAGATCGTCTCCATCGAGGACACTCGCGAGGTCGAACTCCCACAGCGCAACTGGATCGCAAGCGTCACGCGCCCTTCGTTTTCGGACGGCGACAAAGGCGACGTCGATGAGTTCGATCTGCTGGAAGCCGCGCTCCGACAACGGCCCGAGTACATCGTGATGGGTGAGATCCGTGGCGAGGAAGGACGAACGCTGTTTCAGGTGATGTCGACCGGCCACACGACGCTTACGACGTTCCACGCCGACTCCGTCGGAGAGGTGATAAAGCGCTTTACCACCGACCCAATCAACGTCTCGAAGACGATGTTCACGGCGCTCGACCTCGTTTCGATTCAGACGTCGACGCGAGTACAGGGCAACAAGGTCAGACGGAACAAGTCGCTCACCGAGATCAACCACTACGACCCGGAAAACGACGAAATCAACGTCCAGGACGTCTACCAGTGGCAGGCTGAAACCGACGAGTACCTGAAGATGGGTGATTCGAACACGCTCAACGAGATACTGTTCGACCGGGGATGGAGCTACGACGAGCTCAGCGAGGAGCTGTTCATGCGTGAGGTGGTCATCGCGTACCTGATAAACAAAGGGCTGAACACGTACACCCAGGTCGCGGCGACGTTACAGGCGTTCATCAACGATACCGAGACGATTCTAGCGCTCATCGCGAACGACGAGCTCGAACGGTCGCTCGAAGACCTTCGGGAGATGGAATCCGTAAAGATAGATATCGACCCTGAAAAAGAAGCCATGGTTCCACGCCCGTCCGCGAACGAGGAGATGCTCGCGGCGACGAGCGATATCCTGGCTGACGCGGAGCCGTTGCTCGAACCGTATCGTAGCGCTGACGTCGAAGGCGATATCGCCGATGCACTCAACATCGAGGAGGCCGAAGATATCGAGCTCGACACTGGCGATGAGGACTTCGATTACGGGGGTTTCTCGTTCGAAGCCGGCGGCGAGGGAGAGGCGAGCACCGACGGTGGTGAGCCTACATCCGGAGACGAGTCGACGGCGGACGACCTCGGTGACGACCGATGAGTGTGGAGTCGGCGACGGGAGGCTCCGGAAGCGTCGGCGCGGTCGACTGGCTCGGAGAGACGTTCTATCCGGTTTACCGGCGGCTGTTCGGTGAGGACAGCGATTTCGTCGCGAACGTAGAGCAGAAGCTCGCGGAGGCGCGCATGTCGACGACCGTCGAGATGTATCTCTCGAAGTCGCTCGGTATCGGACTCCTCGTGGGGCTCGCGCTGTGGGTGATAGGAACGCTTCTCGGATACGGTATCGTGACGCTTTTTATTACCGAGCCGCCGACGTTTCTCGGGCTCCCGATGCCCGAGCCGTATCTCTCTCTCGTGAACTCGCTGAAGATACCGTTCATCATCCTCGTTTCCGGGCTGTTTTTCGGCTCGATCGGCTTCGCCTCCGGCTTCGGCTCGATGGTGTCGCGGCCGTATCTCACGGCCGACGCCCGAAAGCGCGAAATCAACGTCCTGCTGTCGGATTCGATCTCGTTCATGTACGCGCTCTCCGTCGGCGGGCTCAATCAGCTCGAGATCCTGCAAGCGATGGCGAAAGCCGACGACACGTACGGCGAGGTGGCAAAGGAGTTCCAGTCGATCGTCCTCGAGACGGAGTACTTCGACACCGATTACCGGACGGCCGTTCGGAACCAGGCGATGCAGACCCCATCGGACGAGCTGAGCCAGTTCCTCACGGACATGCTCTCTATCATCAACTCCGGCGGCGACATGGAGCGTTTTCTCGAAGACCAGAAAGAAAAGCACATGCGCACCTCCAAACAGGAACAGGAGACGGTGTTGGAGACGCTCGAACTGTTCGGCGAGATGTACATGACGCTGTCTCTGTTCCCGTTGCTTCTCATCATCATTCTCGTTATCATGTCGATGCTCGGCGAGGCGAACGACATGCTTCTGTACGGAACGGTGTACGGGCTCATCCCGCTCATCGGGGTGGGCTTTCTCGTTCTCGTCGCGACCGTCGTCGCCGACGAGGTGGGCGACGGCTACCTGCGCGCCGAAGACGGCGAAATCGTCGAGGAGTCCGGCGAGATGTTCGACCTCGGACTCGTGGAACGCTACACCGGCGAATACGCCGTCTTCGACCGAATCAAATCCCGCGAAGGGACGTACGTCACCATGAATCTGCTGAAGGAGCCGCATCTGTTCTTCCGGGACTTCCCGCTCGCTGTGCTCGCGATTACGCTGCCGGCGTCGCTCGTCCTGCTGGCGTTTTCGGTGATGGCCGGTTTCGCCCCGACGAGTTTCGAGGGCGTGCAGTCCGCCCCCATCAGAGGGACGTTCTTTTGGGTGTTCCTCCCGTTGTACGTCAACTTGATTCCGTTGACGGTGTTCCACGAGTGGAACGTTCGGTCGCGGAACTCGATCACGCACAACCTCTCGGACAACCTCCGGAAGCTGTCGAGCGCGAACGACACGGGTATGACGCTTCTAGAGTCGATTAAGGTCGTCTCAGACACGTCCTCGGGGAGGCTCTCGGACGAGTTCGAAACGATGTACGCGAAGGTGAACTACGGGACGAGTCTGAAAACCGCACTTCGTGAGTTCAACAACAAGTACCACATTCCCCGACTGGCGCGGACGGTCAAGCTCATTTCGAAGGCCCAGGAGGCGTCGAGCCAGATCACACAGGTGCTCTCGACGGCCGCACAGGCCTCGGAGAATCAAGACGACATCGAGCGCGACCGGAAATCGAGAACCCGGATGCAGGTCGTCATCATCATCATGACGTACGTCACGCTACTGGGCGTGATGGCGCTTTTGAAAGTCGAGTTTCTGGATACGATGGCAGGGTTGACGGAGCAAGCCGCGGACGGGAACGGCGACGCCGCCGGTGACGGGCAGTTCGGTGGCGGTCTCGACATCGACATGCTCACCATGCTGTTCTTTCACGCCGTTACACTACAGGCGATTATCTCGGGTTTTATTGCCGGATACATCCGTGACGTATCGATCATGGCTGGGCTGAAGTACGTCGTCGTGTTGCCGACGCTCGCGCTCATCGTCTTCATGTTCGTGTGACCATGTCCGGGCGAACCTATTTCACAGACGGACGCGGCGAGGTCGCACAGACGACGCTCGATTTCGCCATCGCGATGGGCGTGTTCCTCCTCGCGGTCGCGTTCGTGTTCACGTTCATCCCGTCGTTGACCGCACCGTTTCTCGACGGGGGACAAGACCACAGCGCCGTCAGCGACCGAACCGCGAGTCACCTGGCCGAAGGCGGTCTCGGCGACCCGAACCAGCCGTACCTGGTTAACGAGTCGTGTGCGACCGACTTCTTCGACGACGAGCCATACTGTGGGTTCGAGGGCGACACGCTGAACGAACGGCTCGGATTGAGCGACCGCCACCAGGTGAACGTAACGATGTACCGGGTCGAAAACGGAGCCAGCCATCGCGTGTGTCTCTCCGAGGACGGAACAGTGACCCACGACGCGGCCGGAACCTGCGACGAAGACCACCGCTACGCCGTCGGCTCCGACGTCAGCGACGGTGCATCGACGACGGTGACGCGGCGTGTCGTGTCGTTCGAAGAGTGTGAGTTTGACGAGGCGGGCTGCGACGTGACCCTGTTCGTGGAGGTGTGGTGAGATGAGACGAAACACGACGATACGAACCGACGAAAGCGGGCAGGCGTACACGCTGGAAGCCATCGTCGCCGCGTTGTTGTTGGTTTCGAGCCTCATCTTCGCGCTGCAGGTGTCGGCCGTGACGCCGCTGTCGGCGAGTACGTCGAATCAGCACATCGAGAACCAACAGCGTTCCACGGCGGCCGGCGCGCTCGCCGCCGCCGATGAGTCCGGCGCGCTCAAAGACGCCGTGTTGTACTGGGACACCGACAACGAGACGTTCTGGAATCCGGACGGGTACGATGGGATGCAACGGGGTGCGTACACCAACGAATATCCACCAAACGAGTTCGGTGACGTGCTCGAACGATCGTTCGGCGGGCGTGGGCTGGCGGTGAACGTCGAGGTCAGATACCAGACCGGCCCGACCAGCTGGAGCACACAGCGGATGGTGTACCGTGGGTCGCCGAGCGACAACGCCGTCACGGCGACCCGGACGGTGACGCTGTACGACGACG
>LKMJ01004037.1_pt1 | contig 13756 bp, 8 predicted proteins | sample 643391 | NCBI WGS metagenome assembly LKMJ01 (sample SAMN04112250, study PRJNA286221) | soda lake metagenome | biome: soda lake; feature: Kulunda Steppe; material: water; isolation source: sample PL-Br10 brine of Picturesque Lake | place: Russia: Kulunda steppe | collected 2010-07
CGCCTCACACAGTATCTCCGAGCGTTCCAACTCAGACGAGAACTCTATCGCAAACCCGGACGAGAAGCGCTCAAACATGCCGTCAAAGCTACTCTCTGAAATCAACAATGTGCTACACAAGAGCGTTGTTCATATCCTCACTATTCAGCAACCGATCTCTATCGGTCCCTGAGGGTTTAACAAAACCAATGAGTGTATGTAGCCGAAAAGTAATCTGTAGCTAATTACAGATATCTCGACTCTAGAACGTCCACAAGCGTCCGGCTCGCATCGTCACCGTTATGATCTAATAGGAGTCGGCGGGGGCTCAATTCACTCACACCGCCATGATAATCGACAGCCTGTTGGACGATTTCTCGAGCCTCAGCGTCTGTGATGGTTGATGATTCATCGTATGCAATTCGGATCAGATTCGCCACTTTCTGAACGAGCTCGACGTAGTCGTCTTCGGTGAGTTTACTGAGAACGAGTCGCTTCGCATAATAACGGTCAGAAAGAGCTTGGTGGCCCGCATCCTCAATAAGTGAATCCCACTTCTCTTCGTTGCCCACGAAGACAAACATCATATTTTCGAACTGGTCCTTCTGGTAGCACTTGTTATAGAGATCAATCAACCGCTGGGTGGTCGCCGAATCGGGGTCCCACTCTAGCTGTTCAGCAGCCTCGTCTATTAGTATTGTTAGCCCATCGTAACCAAGTTCAAGAGCAAGCGAGCGGATGTGACGGAGGTATTCGTACTCGTTTTCTTTCTTCACATTGTCGAACCCCACTTTACCAATGGCGTGGAGCTCCTCGAGCGAGATGCTCTCTCCTTGAAGATAGCCGCTCACAGCAGCAAGTACCTCGACCCGGCTTAGTGTCACGTCGTCTCGTTCAACGTGGCGAGATCCAGAGGCCCAAGCATCGAGTAAATTTAGAAGCATTTGATAGATGGGGTGCCCGTGGAACCCATACTTCGAGGCTATATCTTCAAATTGACTCCGGGAAACCTCTTGGCAAAATTTCCGAAGCAGTGGGGTAACCCCCCTGCCCCCTTCGTCGGGATAGCGAATATTCTGGACGATGCCGGTATAGAGTTCACCCTTGTCAGAAATCGCCTCTAGATCCTGTATGTCGAACTCGGATCGGAGAAATCCCATATCTGTGGCTCGGTCAGCGATTAGATTAATGAAGAACGACTTCCCGTAACCGAAATCTCCGAGCACGAAGAAGATCTGCCCGTTGCCACGCTTGACGCTCTGGAGCCCTTCAGTCGGTTTCTCACAGAGTCGCCGCTCCTCGGCCTCTCGCCCGACACGGATATGGTCTACATGGTCGGGATCCGGCGGCACACCGTTCTGGATCCGAGTGAGAATATCGATAGCAGTGTCTTTGTCAATCTGGTCGTCCCCAGTTTTACTACTAGTCATCGGCGTGATGATTCTCAAACGTGTCTTGTAACTCCATCGCAATGTACCGGTTGTCATTGGTTCTGACACTTCCGTGTCTGTCACTCCCTTTTCGATGGAATGTGGTGACAGAGTCCCTCACCCGGTTCATATACCTCTCACTTCCCAGCAGTTCACGGATTGTCGGTTCGGCACTGTGATCTGGTGATTCAAACTGACTTCGTGCCTTCGGCAGTGACAGACAAAACTCGACGATGTCGTCGAAGTACAATAGATCTCCTTCTTCGAACTCACCGATGCTACTGTAAGCTCTCGTGATTTCATAGAGAAGGTCCGCTTTCGAGTCTTCTGTGAGTGTACCGCCTTCGCGGAGTGTTGTTCCGAGGGTATCGATTACGTCATTAACCGTGTTCGTAATGGTCGCTGGACGTACCTGACTTCCATCAACTGATACCTCACTGTATGGGAGTAATATCTCGATAGTCGATGTTCGGCGTGACCCACCTTCTGGAGCAACCGTCACCGTGAGTTCTTGCCCCGATCGTGTCTCCCGCTGCTCAATCGAGACGTTTTGATCGTCCGGGAGACTTCGCATGAGCTGTGTTTCGATTCCATCGGTGAAGTGATCCCACGCGCTGTTGATATCACGCTCTAATTTGTAGTAGAGCGCTCCGTCAGCTTCTCGATCTGGGTCAAGAGAGCGCTGGAGTTCGACTTTTCGCTCAATAGCCCCAACACCCCCTTGTTTTGTAATTTTGAAGTCAGCCAAGATCGTAGACCAATGACGTTCATACCATTCTGACGGGCGTGCTTCCTCCCGTTCGCTCTCCGAAATCTCAGCTCCGTCTGTAGTTTGTTGATTCTCTGGCGGGATCTGCGGAGTCAACGCTTTCCGTTTCCGATTCCGGAGCAGCAATGCGTTCTCGACCACTGATTCCGCTGTGGTCTGTAATGAGGTGGCAATTCCCTCAGTTGATGCTATCAGCGCTTTCCACCTCTTTTCTGTGACTGTTTCTGCGTCAAGATAGCGTTTGATCCACACCACCAATTGTTTCTCCGGATTCCCATCTTGGATAGGAACGGTGCCAATATACGGTATTGCTGAGGGACCTCTGTGTCTGAGTTCGAAACTATGGCTTCTACCGTCGTCCTTGCGGGCAACTTTGACAGTTGGGAAGGAGTTCCTTCGGGATCGATATTGGTCGTAGTTTGCGTGAGAGACAATTTTCTCCTCCCAGAAACTGTCAAATCGCTCTTCGTTAAACGACTTCTCTGAGTAAGCGCCTTGGAGGCCCACGGTAATGGCGCGTCTGAAATGGAGAGACCACAACTCGTCAGGGAGGTCGTACGCGGTTACGCTTGCGGGTCGGACGACATTCTCAACCACCCGGTTGTCAGCGACGTCGTACCGGAGTCTATCATACCACTCGTCAACGCTTGTGGCGACGGGTTCTGTGATATCAATACTCCCACTGGCCAACGTCTCTGTGGAGAACGCGCCAATACCACGGAATGTGCTGTTGATTTTCTCCTCCTCATTGGGACTGCCGACTGGCGCAATGATAGCAACATCGAGTCCTGTAAGGAGTAGTTGTTGGAGATTTTGGCTTGCCTGGACGAGCGACTTCTGCTCATCAAGCGAAGAAAGTGGCTCAGCGCTCTGGAAGATGACTCCACCAACCGTTTGTTGACCTGCCAGATCACCTGAGCGAGCAGCAATACCAATTGCCGCAGCGAGGTCGTCCTTCGTGAGTTCCTGGCTCTCCCATTTGTCCAGGGTTTTCTGAATTTGTTCGGCCAAGTCGATGCCAATTGACATCGCATCGCCGATGACGCCCGAGCCGTATGGGTCAGCACCGTATCGGCTAAACTGTGCTTCAAATTCGTCGACGAGAGCTGCTTCATCGACTTGGTCGATCCGATCCTGTAGAAATTCTCGGTAGACGGCAGAGAGGTCCTTCCCCCATCTCGATCCTACTTTTGCTTGATTCAACAGGTCATCAAAGACTGCCGATTCTGCCAGATGAGGGAGATTGAGTGTAGCTTGGACACCAGGTTGGTCGTCTAAATCACCTGACATCTCGCTTGCTAGGTCTTCAACGGCTTGGCCGTCGGAAACCAGATAGAAAACAGCTTCTGGGGCAGAGTCGAAGAGCCCAGCGTCGTTTTCAGCCATTATCTGGATTTGCGCACAGCAAAGGTAAAAACTACTGTTGTTAGTGTCGAGGGTTTCATTTAGTCAGTCCCCGCTGAAGACTAGATCGCTGTCAATATCATACGTCTGGAACTGCTCAGCTAACTCCACTCCACCAAGTAGCCCGAAGAGGTCAACCCGTACCTCGATTGTACGGAAACCCTCATTATGACCGATTTGGGTTTGAATCTTACTCTCTCCGACGTTGACAACCTCCCCGCTATGATTGTCTCTGTCTCATCCGTGAGCGCGTACCCCTGCCTTCAGGCGGAGGAGGAGGTCAGTGCCGATTCCCAGCGGACAAGCCTTGGTCCAGGCGGAGGTTGTATTCATGGTGAACCTGTTCGCGCCACTTCCAGCCATCGCATCAACAACTCGTCTCGTTTACCGTTTCTATTCGCTTGAGGCAGATCTAAGCTCGGGAAAGAATCGGCTATGGAAATCAATCGGCGCGACGTACAGCAGCGTAACCCGGGCACGCTCTGCGAATGATTTCTCGTCGAGTACTAGCAGCCGGGAACGTTCTACCTCGATGTCAAGGCCGACGGTGACAACGACACCATCGTCTTCCCCATCACCGGTGGAGGCTGGAATGAATAGCTGCTCGCCGAAATAATCGCCACCAGAATCGAACGTCTCTGTCGTTTCCGTCTCGACGTCGAGATGAACGATGAGGCCGCGAGAGCGCAGGTTGCGGAGATCATCAAATCCGAATTCCAGACACTGGGAACCCCTACATATGAGGACCTCAGGGAGGAGATCTACACTCGTGGCGATGGGAAGATCATTGATCACCTTCTCCGTGAGGGCTGGCCCGAGATCAGCACAGACCCGGGAATAGTTTCCGAGATTCGTGAGAAACTGGATGATGAAATCCCGATTCCAGACGGCGCTAGCCCCGAGGAGATCACGAGGACAGTTCGTCGGTGGGCAGTCTCCCAAGCACTACACAGGAGTGGCGTCGCCTCTTCCCACTTCCCAGAGGGCTACGGTGAGTCCACCCACAGCCCTCTCACCACTCTGCTCAACATGGGTGGGACGAGAGCTCGTGCCGAAGAGTATCTAGGTGAAGAGTTCTGGCCAGATGTGATCCGGGACCTAGAAGATGTCTGGGTGTATGCAGACTGTCCAGTTGACCCAGCACTCGATGATGCACTCTGGGAGTCCTGGTACGAATCCTTCGAAGCTGGGGATCTCGCCACCTGTATCGAGCGTGCACAGATCAGACAGGACACACTCACGGTCTACCCCGACCACGCGGGTTGGCGCGATCTCTGGGCCCAGTGTGAGCACATTGCCCGACTCCAACACCAGTTCGACATTTGGGAGCACCGGGACGATCAAATAGATCCCTTCACGGCATATGCCGACATCGACGACGGGAGCTGGCAAATTGATAATCAAGTCCTGCTCCTTCAGCTCACCAGCACACCCGAAGCCGGCGTTCCAAGTGATCACCCGGCGACGGGGACGCTGCCGAGACTCCGAGAGGACTTGCTCACGAGCCGCTATCGAAAGTACCTCGGAACGTTTGCGGGGGAGGTCGAAGCGTCGATGCAGGTCAACAGCCCCCTGCTCAACAAGGAATCAGCGTATGAATGGTGGAGCGACCACGAAGAAGAGTTCGAGAAAGCAGGGACCGTCGCCATCCTCCTAATCGACGCACTCCGATATGACCTCGCTCAGCGGCTTGCAGCGGAACTCAACGACACCTTCGACGTTTCCCAGGAGACCAGGCTCTCGATGCTTCCATCCGAACCCAAATTCGGCATGGCGGCTCTCACGCCCGGCCGGTCGTTCCGCTTCTCCCTGAGCATGTACAATGGGGGACTCACACCTTTCCAGGGCGAGCGCTCGCTCTCAACCAAGCAGCGCCGGAAAGACTTCCTCAGTGACGAGGGATGGAGCACCCCCGATGATCGAGAAGACGGTTGGGGCGCCCACCGAATCGCCTACTACGACAAGGAGATCGACGAAGTGGGTGAAGGCGAGATCGGCAAGATGGTCCATCACTTCGACAACTACGTCACCGAGCTCGCCGAGATGATTCGGGATAAGCTCGACAATAAGAACTGGGACCGAATCTACGTCGTTACTGACCACGGGTTCGTGCTCCTCCCAGAAGGGGCGACGACGGAGGCAGTGCCGTCCAAAGCCCCCGATAGTGAAGTAAAGTATCGACGCGTCGCAGGAGACGACCTGTGTGGTTTGAACCACGGCGTGGAGGTCTCCGGGAGCACGCCCGGGCTTGGCTACCTCGATACGAACCTCCAGCTCCTCGTCGCCCCGCGACAGCACTTCAGCCAGGGGTACAGTCGCGATCGCTACTACCACGGCGGGCTGCTCCCCCAGGAGTGTATGCTGTCGTTCCTCAAGATTCAGAAGTGAATCATCTCGAGGTCGAGCCCCGCGGCTCCCCGTAAATACCGACGCCGGCGCACCGGCCTATTCTCACTCTCATGAATTCGCCGACCGGACACAGCATATCAACCTCATCATCGAGTTGGATCTAGCCAAGAGAGTCACACCGACAGCATTGAACGGCTTCGCTGGAGTCGATCCCATCATCCAGTTCGAGGATCATCAAACCGTTGGCGTGAGCGGTCCGACTGATGAACGGATTTCGTTGTAGTTGTCCCGCTCAGGAATCACCAACCCCCTCTCCGTATTGATGAATCCTACCTCGGAAAACGCCGCAGCCAGCTCGTCACGAAGCGCTTGATTACTCCGTTTCGCTTGGCCTCGAAGCTAGATCTACCAGAACCTTCCAGTAAAGCGATGGACACCCCATATGTGTTGGCGCAACTATGGATCGTCCCGTCAAAAAATTCACCATCAAGGTAGGAAATGATCAAGGCACGAGTCCGGGCTCCGTTTTGTCGGACTATATTGGCCGAATCGATCTGGCTAGCTCATCAGTCGATTGCTTCCGGATACATGACAAGTAGATAGAATATGTCAGTATACCGGTACTCCCTGGAATAATTTTCCTCGCTAGTCGTCGTCAGCCGCCGGCGACGACAGTCTCGTCGACGAAATCTCCGCAGGATTCTGGAATCGATAACGAGACCCCTCGAGATAGCGTTCCTCAGTCTCAAAGGCAAGCCACTTGCGCCCGGTCTGTTGAGCTATCTGGCCAGTCGTGTTACTCCCAGCGAAGATATCCAACACCGTATCACCAGGCTCAGTCAAGAACTGGATGAAAAATTTCGGGAGCTCACGAGGGAACCGGGCTGGGTGGATATCGGTATCCGTCTCTTTGCAGGCTTCGAGATACGGCGTCTTCGATCGGGTGTTGGCGATCTCCAGAACATTATCTTCAGTATGGGCGGCCCCAACTGTCTGAGCCAGTTCCTCGGTCAAGCCCTCCTCAAGGACCACCTCCAAGAGATTCTCGGGGACATCGAGTTTTTCAAGCAACTCTGCCAAACTTTGCTTCGTCGATGGATCATCAATCGCGTTTCGGAAGTTGGGCCGAATCGCCCCGTCTTCGGCCGGTTCGTCGAAGGTATCACTCAATTCGTGTTCACTCGGCCGGGATTGAGCGTCATGCCCTTTCTCGATGAGTTGCTTCTGGGCGTCGCTGTACTCCTTGAGCACCCGTCGATTGTCCGGCTTCTCCCGAGCATCACCCTTTGAGAGCCACCACACATGATTCACAGCGTCCTTGACCCGAATCCGCTCGATCGTCACCCACTGAGCGGGTGTGGGGAGTTTGGCTGGATTGTACCAGTAGAAGTCCTGAGCAAGATTGAAGCTCTCACCAATACGGTCGGCAAGGAGCCCGTCATCGTCGGTAAGCGCCCCGAGGAGTTTGAAGTGATAGTGTGAGCGAAGCGGCTTGCCTTTCTGCCACCCGCCGCCGATATCGATCACGAGCGAGCCGTCAGCAGCAAGCGCGTCGTAGGCCCGCTCAGCAAAGTCAAGGAACCAGTCGACATATTCTTCAGGGGACTTGTTCCCGTATTCCTTTTTCCGTTGGAGCGCAAACGGCGGCGAAGTAACCACGAGGTCGATCGATGCGTCCTCAACCACTTTGAGCAAGGATCTACTGTCACCCGCGTATGCAGCTCCCTGGATTGGGTCCTCACCAACAGCCTCGACAGACGGCTGAACCTCGACGCTCTCGTTCCCAGCCGTCGTGACGTACAGTGGTCTCTCAGTACCCAAGAGCTCCGTTACTTGGCTTGGCTTCGTCGTCGCCATCAGGTCAGGAGGGGATGTCGTCTGGTCGCCATTATCTCGCTTCATTGAGCTGTCCTACTTAATCAGCTCATTGTATAAAAATATCCGTAGGCTGAGCTGAAAATGGTGGCTTCTCAGAAGGCGGTCTTCGCTCCTCTCCCCTCAACGATACTACTAAGACATTGGTTACAAGACAATATGTAATTACATATGTCGGGGAATGAATCCGACCTCCCCTTCGGAGATGCGTTCAGCCCGGCGCAGCTCGACATCGATACTAGGGAGTACACGAAGCTCGCTGCGGTTCTCGACCTGGTCGCAGAACACGAAGGAGAGGAAGCGGAGTTCAAGTCAGTCGTTGCCGAGCGCTTCTTCGAAGACTCTGGAACCTCCGATGAGCGAGCGCGGCTAGTCGTCCTCGGACTCAAGGACCAGGGGTATCAGCTCGTTACGGACGACTTCTACTTCACCGATCTCGGCGAACGGCTGTACGACCTCAGGGACGACGAAGACCAGCTGTATCAAGAATTCGCCCGGCATATTCTGCTGAACCTCCACGGGCGGCAAGTGGTCGACATAATTCGAGACCTCAAATCTGCCGGGCAGGATACGACGGCAGACGATATCAAGGACGCTCTAAATCGCTATTACGACATCAGGGTTGGAGAGACATCGAATCACTGGAGCCAGATGCGTGGCTGGCTCGCTGAAGCAGAGATTCTCAACACAGGAAGTCCGTACTACGAGATAAACACGAGTAGGCTCAACGAGATACTAGGGCTTACTGCGGAGGAGCTCGAAGCACTTGAAGAACTCACCGATGAACAGCGGGCGTTTCTCCGAGCACTAGCGGTGATCAACCCTGACGAAGCAATCGAGAATACGGAAGTCAGAAGACTGGCAACGAACATCCACGATCAAGATATCCCGCAAGCGAAAATCACGGAGAACATTCTTGACCCACTCGCAGCGGTTGGATATCTCGAAGTTACGTCCCAACGTGGCTCACCAAACCTTATCGAGGCGACTGAATCATTTGGTGCTGAAGTTCTTGAACCAATACTAGGGCAGTACGCCGATCGAACGGGGATTCCACGAGAGGCGCTTCGGCTCAACTTTACCGAGCTCAAAAACGCACTCGACGGTGGAAGCTCATCCGAAGAGGAAACCGCACTCACCGCGCTTGGAGTCCGAGTGGGTCGACAATTAGGGCTGGAGTATGTCGGGCGACGAACCGACGATAGCGGGACGAGCAAAGCAACTACGGACGTAATCATGGATAATGCGAAACTGACGTTAACGCGGTGGTTGATCCACTGCTCTGCCTCATGGTCGAAGGTTACGCCGACACAGATCGCAAGCGTCACGACAACCGCTCGGCTCACGAATGCTAACACCATCCTCTATGTCGCTCGGTCCGGGTTTCGCGAAGACGCAACGCAGATGGCTGCCCGGATTATGCAAAACGAGCCTTACGCAATTTTGACGCTGAGCGACCAGCCAGATCCGGCATACGATGAGAACCCAGCTGCACTGAACGAAGCGTTGGAAGACCAGCTCCATTCGATTCGCCGAACGAAAGAGATCCCCAACGATGGGCCGTTCCGCGGTCGCTCGTTCGGAATCGAGAAGGATACTGGAGCAGCCCAGAGCATGGTACAAGGGTTTGAGGATGATTTCGAACGGTTCCAGGAGTCAGAATCCGAAAAGAAAAACCTAACAGATTTCACGGGATGAAGAACCAATAGGAAGGAAAACAGTCCCAATCAAACACTAATACAGAAAGTCGCTCCACTTACTACTATCGAGAGTCAGTGTTCGATATGACTTCGCCGTCGCCAGTAACGGATCTTCTCTCGCAGTCTGCGGTCTATTCGACCGACAACGGGGCTGCATACCTCGGTGATAGCCGAAAACTTCTCGATAAACTCCCCTCGAATTCGATCGATCTCGTCGTAACGTCACCACCCTTCGAGCTGGCTCACCAGAAAGAGTACGGCGACGATTGGGACGAAGACGATCAGGACTACCAATCGTGGTTCCTCGAGTTCGCCGACGAGGTCAAGCGCGTCCTCTGTGAGCACGGGAGTTTCGTTATCGAGATCGGCGGCGCATTCAACAAGGGGGAACCATCGCGATCGACCTACCAATTCGAGCTCCTCACGAAACTCACCAGCGACGACGTGGGCTTCAAGCTCGCCCAGGACTTCTACTGGCACAACCCGGCAAAACTCCCCTCTCCTGCGGAGTGGGTCAACCGAAGACGGATCCGGGCGAGCGATGCAGTGACACATATCTGGTGGCTCGCACCGAATATCTCCACAGATAGCGCGACTGACCCGGACGAACAACCGATTCCAGAGGCGGATAATCGCCGAGTGCTTACGGAATATAGTAAGAGCCAGGAAGACCTCATGGACAAGGGCGATTACAACGCAGGAGAACGCCCGTCCGGCCACAAAATAAGCGAAGAAGGCTTCTTTACCGATTCGGGTGGCGCAATCCCTGACAACCTAATCTCGGCGACGAACACGGGTAGTCAGACCCACTACGACAAAATGTGCGAACGGGCCGGTCTGGATAAGCACCCCGCGCGCTTCCCAGAAGAGATTCCGGAGTTCTTCGTGAAGTTCCTTACCCCGAATCCGGCGTACGATGATTGGGACCGTGGCTATCTCGATAAGCCAGTCGTGCTGGACATATTTGGCGGTTCCAACATCACGGGCAAGATCGCAGAGGATCTCGGTCGATATTGGCTTACCTTCGAGAAAGACGAAGATTATCTCGAATCCTCCAAAGTACGGTTTCTCACTGCCATGGAGGTCGAACGGAAATTCAACGATACCCAACTCGGCTTGGATGAATTCGGCGAAGAGACGGACTCGGAACCCGAACCCTAACCTCGTCTAGTCGTCGCCGACCTCAGCGAACTCACCGAAACTGCTCGATTCATCATTCAGAGAGTTACGAATGTCGTCTTCTTCCATGAACCGGAACTGCGACGTCTGGACGTACTGCTCCTCTTTCTCGAAGCCGAGCCAATACCGCCCATTCGTTTCTGCGACTTTGCCAGTCAGGTTACTGCCGGCGAAGATGTCCAACACGATCGGACGGTCCAGTTCCCCTTGATCCCAATCGTCATATGGTGGCTTGGGGGTGAGGAAGTTGATGAAGAACTCGGGGATTTTTCGAGGAAATCGAGCAGGGTGGTGATCGAAACCGAACTCACGACACATTCGGAGATAATGTGTATTGCTGGCTGTGTTAGACGCCTCGACGAGGTTGTCGGGTGTCGATCCACCCATGCCGAGAATCCGAAGCAGGTCTCCGGCAGAGAGTTCCTCAGGGTCCTCATCCGAGATGAGCTCGATAAACTCCATCGCAGATATCTCGTCGTATCGGTCGAGCACATCCTCGGCTTCGAAGCCCTCAATCAGGTTGTCCGGGATGGATCCGTCATTCGCGTTTGCGAACGATTCAGCATCAATATTCCACCCAGATCCTCGCTTTCCGTCGTTATACTCCCCCGTTTCGAGCAGTTCCTTGTGACTCTCACTGTATTCCTGGAGCACGCGCTGGTTGCTTGCCTCCGGGTGTGGATGTTCTCCCTCCTTGACCGCAGAGTCTTTGTTGACGTCCTTCGAGAGCCACCAGATGTGGGTAACAGCGTCGGTAACGCGGATTTTCCGAACGTTTACCCATTCGATCGGGTTGGGGAGTTTCGCCGGGTTGTACCAGTAGAAATCCTGTGCGAGGTCAAAATCACCCTCTTCGACGAGGCGAGTGAGAAGCTGGAACTGGTAGGGTGAGCGCTTCGGCCACCCCTTCTGGAATGCACCCCCGATCTCGATCACGAAGCTCCCCTGAGGTGCTAGTACCCGATACACCTCCTCGGCAAACTCCATGAACCAGTCGTTGTACCCCTCCTGATCCTCATTTCCGTACTCCTTCTTGTGCTGTAAGGCAAACGGAGGAGAGGTAACGACGAGGTCGATACAATCATCGTCAAGCTCTGACAGTAACTGTTTGCTGTCATCGGTAAACATCCCGCCGAGATCGGAAGAATACGCGGGATCTGAGTCCATCAAATCGAGAACGGCTGGCTCATCCGTCATTCGTTATAGAGAGGTTCAAGCACATGTTTGAAAGTGTAATGGTTATCCTCGCCGGATGGTGTTCCTCACGCCAGCTCATCCACTCCCAGTGAATACTCACACCAGACAGAATTCGTTCAAGCTCCTAACCGTAATCACTTACCGACAGTTAGCAGCTGTAACCGCTCCTAGTGGAACCCCTTGAAATGGGCGTCGTCGAACGGTCCGCCGAAGTAGACCGAGCGACCAAGGTTCTGGTTCGAGTTCTGGCAGGTGACGTTCGAGAGGAACAGACAGTCCTCACAGGCCCCATTGTGGTCACGTTCACAGATCGTGTTGTGGTACAGTAGTCCATCTCGTCGATCTGGTCAACGACATCGTCGAAGCGCTCCTCGAACAGCGTGAAGATCGAGCCGAGGCTGAAGTCCGTGTCTGATCGCTTGTAGATGATCGCAGACATGGTTCGCGGCAGTAGATCGTCATCGAGACTATCCTGACCTTATCATGAGAGCGTATCGATGGCTGGATAACCCCGTGAAAGAACATATGGAGCAGGGATATTAAGTCGCCGTGCATAATGGCCGACTTGCCTTTATTATAACAATTTATGATCGAACAAAACAGTCTTCTCCCGAATATCAACGGACATCTGGCCTGTCGTAGAGAAGGTGCTGTAGCAGGGAGTTTTTACTTGTGGGCTGAGTCGAACTGACCAATGAGCTTCAAAGTCTCTCGGGTAAACCAACCGGAGATTATTACGGAGACCTTCCTACCATATCTTCAACAAGCAGGGGAGTTGACGAGTCTCGATGTCAAGAATATATTATCTCATGCAAACCAGCAGTCATATCAAACAGACTATACTCAATTATGTGCATATCTCGGGCTCTGGAAACGGGTCAACAATCGTTTCGTGTATGACTTGGATGAAAGTGAGCTCTCAAAGAATCAAGTTGAGCGCTTGTTTCAACTACTGGCACGACTACCACATTTCCGTCGTTGGTTGCTGATTAAGTATCGTACAGGTGATGCACCATTAGTTGAAGATGTGACCGTAAGCGATGAGCGTGAACAGCAATTTTTGAAGCGGCGACTCAGGATGCTGCAAAAGTGGGATGAATATGTCCGTGGTCAAATATCGCGACCAATGGATGAGCTGATGGAAGAATATCTGCCAGAGATGATGCGTGTGTCAGATGAATTCCTATTTTATGATTCTCAGCAAAGGTACACGAAAAATGCCGAAGTCAGAACGACACTGCTTGTGCTGCTTGTTCTTGCGCAAAAACGAGGCTTCGCTGTTGCACTGGATAAAATCGCTAAAAGACTCTCGACCGAGTTGGAAACCCTGCACAGGATTATCGATAGAGTCTTCACACCGTTAGCAATTGACATCGATGTCGGAGACTGTACTGCTGCTCTCAAATCCACTATTCTCCTTTCTGTTACACGTCTGGATCGTGTTGAACCCAGATTAGCCGCGCTTAGCAAGACAGAGGCCAGAGATGGCACCGATCTTGATACCTACATGAATACGTTAGCTGGTGACTTGATTGACTGTGGCGTGTTTACAACTACTGCAGTCAACGTGAATCGACCGCACTCACGTCTTCAGTGGCAACCCGAACAGAGCAGTAAGAAACGCTATCCAGATTTGTCCTCGCCTGGTTCTAACGAACTATTTGAGGAAATCTGGCAGGCGTCACAGCAGGGAGGACAGGTACCTCTACCAGGTGCTGATTTCTCAAAGCTCGGAACATTCAACCGAGCCTTAGCTGAATCGTTGACCAGAGAAAATACACCTACAATAGGGACTCCTGAGTGGCACTTTCTCACCGCAATTCGAGAACCCGAAATCGTTCTTGGACCTGCCCCGATCTTTGCAGCGGAACAAG